>Ga0194119_10000521_pt1 | contig 73553 bp, 71 predicted proteins | sample TA2MahC100mmetaG_FD_148620 | JGI IMG/M metagenome (GOLD analysis project Ga0194119, IMG submission 148620) | Freshwater microbial communities from Lake Tanganyika, Tanzania - TA2015018 Mahale Deep Cast 100m | ecosystem: Environmental > Aquatic > Freshwater > Lake | place: Tanzania: Lake... | reverse complement strand
GGAGCAGCCCGATCAGGCCGTCCTGCGTCTCCGCCGGCAGCCCGAACTCCTTCGCCTCGGCCTGACCCGATAGGAGGTTGCCCTCGCCGTAGAGGACGAGCGGCCGGGCCAGGGCGACCTGGTCGGCGGTCGGCTCGCGGCGCAACTCCTCGCCCCAGTGCACGTTCACGATCACCACCTGGGCTCCCGCCTCCTGGGCGCGGCGCGCGGCGGCGAGGATCGGCCGGGCGTCGGTGCCGACCTGGTCGACCCGCCAGGCCGGGTCGGGCACCTGGCCGTTGGTGGCCTGGGCGTAGGAGAGAAGCGCGACCCGGACGCCGCTGCGGGTCTCGAGCACGAGGGGCCGCAGCGCCTCGCGCGCCGAGCGGGCGGTGCCGGCGTGCCGGACCCCGGCGCGGTCGAGGGCGCGCAGGGTCTGGAGGATGCCGTCGGGCCCCTGATCGAGGGCGTGGTTCGAGGCCGTGGAGCAGGCGTCGAACCCGGCCCGGCGGATCGCCGGCGCCAGCTCGAGCGGCGCCGTGAAGATCGGGAAGAACGTCGGGGTCTTCGCGGTCAGGGGCGTCTCGACGTGGCAGATCGCGAGGTCGGCGCCAGCGATCAGGGGCCGCGCCCGCCGGAACATCGGCCGGAAGTCGTAGCCCGTCCCGCCGGCGTAGGCACGCGCCTGCCGGGCCACCGCCTCGTGCACGAGCAGGTCGCCGGAGACCGCGACGGTGATGGTCTCAGCGGGCGCGGCCCGGGCCGCCGGGGCGAGGGCGGCGAGCGCCGCCACCAGCACGAGGGCGAGGGCGCGGCGCATGCGCCGAGCCTAGACCCCCGGCCCGCCCCGGTCGACCCGGGCCGCACCCTACTCCGAGGCGTACTCCGGCTCGAACAGCTCGGGCTCGGCCTGGCCGACGTCGATCGCCTCGCGGGTGGCGGCGCCCGCGGCCTCGCGGGCCTTGTCGCGGACCTCCGTCGGCGTCGCGTCGCGGACGTCCTCGATGCCGTGCTTCGCTCCCTGGATCAGACCCATGGCCGGCCTCCTTCGTGGTGATCGACTCACGGATAGCCGCGCGACGCGCGGCCCGCCCCCGGGGAACTACGCCGAGGCGGCCGGGTCGTCCGCGGGGGGCGGATCCGCGTCCGCCGCCCCGGCCGCGGCCTCGGCGGGCTCGAGCGCGCCGCGCCCGGCCTCCTTCGCCGCACCCGTCAGGCCCTGCCCCTCGGCGCGCGCCTGCCTGAACGAGGCCTCGCCCTTGTCGAACGCGTCGGAGGCGGCATCGGCCGCGGTCTGCGCGACCTCGCCGGCACTGACCGCGGCGGCCTTCGCGTTCGTCGCGGCCTCGCGGGCCTTGTCCTTGAGGTCCGCGGGGACCGCCTTCTTGAAGTCGTCGAGCAGTCCCATCATCGCCTCCCGGGATCGTCGGAGGACCCCATCCTAGTGCGAATCAGGCCTCGATCCGCTCCGGGAAGCCGGGCGCCCGCAGCTCGGTGCCGCAGGCGTCCTCGAGGAGGCGCACGATCTCGGGCGACTGGGCGTCGCCGCCGTAGCGCTCCTTGGCCTTCAGGTACTGGTCGCGGACGGCGGTGGCAAGCTCGAGCGGCACGCCGTACTCCTCGCCCATCGCGAGGTTGAAGCCAAGGTCCTTGAGCGCGAGGTCGAAGGTGAAGTCGATCATGTACGAGCCGCTGAGGATGACCTGGCCCTCCGTCTCGTGCACGAACGAGTTGCCCGACGAGGCCTGGATCACCTGCCAGGCGGTGCCGAGGTCGATCCCGGCCTGCTTGGCCAGCATCATCGCCTCGCCGTCGGCGACGAGGTGGATGAAGGCGAGCATGTTCGTGATCGCCTTGATCTGCGAGGCCTGGCCGACGTCGCCGACGCGGAACTGGCGGTTGCCGATCAGCCGGAACAGCGGCATGTGCGCCTCGACGAGGTCCGCGTCGCCGCCGAGGATCACGGTCACGCCGCCGGTCTTGGCGAGGTGCACGCCGCCCGTCACGGGCGCCTCGATCGTGCGGATCCCGCGCTCGGCGAGGCGCCCGGCGAGGTCGACGATCAGGTCGTGGTCGTTCGTCGAGTTGTCGATCCAGACCGCGCCGTCGGCGAGGCCCTCGATCAGGCCGCGCTCGCCGGCGACGACCGCCTCGATCGCCCGCGTCGAGGGCAGGCAGGTGAAGGCGACGTCCGCGCCCGCGGCGGCGTCGGCCGGGTCGTCGGCCCAGCGCGCGCCGGCGGCGACGAGCTCGTCGCCCGCCGCGCGGTCGAGGTCGGTGACGGCCAGTTCGTGGCCGTCCCGCAGCAGGTTCATGGCGATCGGGGCACCGAGCGCGCCGAGGCCGATGTAGGCGATCCTCACGGGTAGTGCTCCTCCCCGAGCTCGCCGTACACCGGGTTGAGGTGCAGGGCGCTGCCGGTGTAGGGGTTGGCGCGGGCGACGTCCTCGTCGAGCTCGACGCCGAGCCCGGGCGCGGTGGGGATGATCACGTGGCCGTCCTCAAAGCCCATCTTCGTCTTCAGGATCTCGGCGTGGAAGCCGCCCCAGTCGCGGATCGACTCGAGGATCAGGAAGTTGGGTGAGCAGGCCGCGATCTGCACGTTGGCGGCGCCCACGAGCGGCCCGCAGTAGAGGTGCGGGGCGATCTGCGCGTAGTGCGTCTCGGCCATCCCGGCGATCTTCTTGGCCTCGAGGATGCCGCCGACGCGGCCGAGGTTCATCTGCAGGATCGAGGCGGCGCCCGTGCGCAGGACACGCGCGAACTCGTACTTCGTCGTCAGCCGCTCGCCCGTGGCGATCGGGATCGAGGTGGCGTGCGCGACCCGCGCCATCTCCTCCGGCATGTCGGGCGGCGTCGGCTCCTCGAACCAGAGCGGCTCGTACGGCTCGAGCCGCTTCGCCATCCGGATCGCGCCCGCGGTGGTGAACTGCCCGTGCGTGCCGAACAGCATGTCCACGCCGGGCCCGACGGCCTCGCGGATCTGGCGCACGAAGCGCTCGCAGCGCTCCAGGGCCTCGACGGACGGGTTGCGGGGGTCGAGCGACGAGTAGCGCCCCGCCGGGTCGAACTTGACCGCCGTGAAGCCGGCCTCGACGGCCTCGACGGCGCGCTGGGTCGAGAGGTCGGGGTCGTGGTAGACGTCGACGGGGTCGCCCGGCTCCTCGTAGAGGTACGTGTACGCGCGCAGCCGCTCGCGGACGCGCCCGCCGAGCAGGTCGTAGACGGGCTTGCCGGCGGACTTGCCGATGATGTCCCAGAGGGCCATCTCGATGCCGCTGAAGACGCCCATCGAGGTCACGTCGGGCCGGAAGTTGAAGCCCGCGCCGTAGACCTCGCGCCACATCGTCTCGATCCGGTGCGGGTCCATCCCGACGATGCGACGCTCCATCATGTCGTCGATCGCCTTCGCGATCACGTCGGGGCCGAAGGTGGCGACGTAGCACTCGCCGTAGCCGACGATGCCGTCGTCGGTCACGACCTTGACGAAGATGAAGTAGTTGCCCCCCTCGTGCGGCGGCGGGTTGCCGACGACGAACGTCTCCCAGGACGCGACCCTCATCCGAACACCACCACGTTGCGGAGCGCCTCGCCGCGCTTGACCGCGGCGACGGCCTCGTTGATCTCCTCGAGCGGGTACGTGGCCGTGACGAGCTCGTCGAGCTTGAGCCGGCCCGCGCGGTAGAGGCCGACGAGCTGCGGGATGTCGGCCGGGGTCTGCGCGGAGCCCATCTTGGAGCCCACGATGCGCTGCGAGTCGGCGGCGAGCCAGGACGGGTCGAACGTGGTGGTCACGCCGCTCGGGGGCATGCCCACGATGACCGTCTCGGCGCCCTTGCCCATCAGCCCGATGCCCTGCTCGATCGCGGGGCCGACGCCGACGGAGACGAGCACGTGGTCGGCCATGCGGCCCCCCGTCAGCGCCCGCACCTCGGCGGCCACGTCGGCGGTCTGGGAGTTGACGCCGTGCGTCGCGCCGAACGCCTTCGCCGCCTCGAGCTTCGCGTCGTTGACGTCGACGGCGATCAGCGGGTTGGCGCCGGACAGGGCGGCGCCCTGGATGCAGTTGAGGCCGACGCCGCCGGTCCCGATCACGACGACCGCCGAGCCGGGCTTGACCTGCGTCGTGTTGATCGCCGCGCCGACGCCCGTGATCACGCCGCAGCCGAGCAGGGACGCGACCGCGAAGTCGACGTCCTTCGGCATCACCGCGATCTGCGAGTGGTGCACCAGCACCTGCTCGGCGAACGAGCCGACGTTCATCATCTGCGCGACGGGCGCGCCCGTCGCGTCGGTGATCGGCTGACGCTGCGAGAGCGGCAGCACCGTCTCGCACATCACGCGGTCGCCGCGGCTGCAGTAGAAGCACTGGCCGCAGCAGCGGATCAGGGTGACGACGACGTGGTCGCCGACCTGGACACCGGGCGTCTCCGGGCCGACCGCCGAGACGACGCCGGCCGCCTCGTGGCCGTACAGCGCGGGCAGGTCACCGCCCCAGCCGCCGTCCATGTAGGTGATGTCGGAGTGGCAGATCGCGCACGCCCGGACGTCGACGACGAGCTCGCCGGCGCGGGGCGCCTCGAGGGTCAGCTCCTCGATCACGAGCGGCTCGTTGAATGCGCGGCAGACGGCTGCCTTCATGCGGTTTCGGTCTCCCCTGCGGGTGGTCGGGCCGCGCGGCGCGACGGCTCGGCGGAGCCTACCCCATCGGCGCGACGATGCGGACGCCGCTAGGGCGTCGTCATCGCGCCGTCGACCGTCAGCACGGCCCCGGTCAGGAACCCCGGCGCGTCGGCCAGGGCCCACGCGGCGACGTCGGCGATCTCGGCGGGCTCGCCGAAGCGGCCGACGGGCATGCGGTCGACGAAGGTCTGCGGGTCGCCGCCGGCGGCGATCACCGCCGCCTTGATGTCGTCCATCATGCGCGTGTTCGTCGGGCCCGGGCAGAGGCAGTTGACCCGGATCCCCGCCTTGGCGACCTCGAGGGCGACGCCCTGCGAGAGGCCGACGACGGCGTGCTTCGAGGCCACGTAGGCCGCGAGGCCGGGCACGCCCCGCACCCCGGCCTGCGACGCCGTGTTGAGGATCGCGCCCGCCCCCTGCGTGCGCATCACCGGCACCACGTGCCGGAGCCCGAGGAAGGCGCCGCGCAGGTTGACGGCCAGGACCCGGTCGAACGTCTCGACCGGGTAGTCCTCGACCTGGGCGATGTCGCCCTCGATGCCGGCGTTGTTGAAGAAGGCGTCGATGCGCCCGTAGCGCTCGATGGCCGCCGCCACGTAGCCCGCGACGTCGGCCTCGTCGGAGACGTCGGCGGCGATCGCCGTCGCCGGCGCGCCGATCCGGTGCGCGACCGCCTCGGCGGCGTCCCCGTCGCGGTCGACCACGAGCACCGCGTAGCCGCGCGCGGCGAGCCGCTCCGCCGTGGCGGCGCCGATCCCGCCGGCTCCGCCCGTGACCACCGCGCTCCGCACCACCGCCACCCCCCGGTCCGCGGTCACCCTACCCGACGACGGCGACCGCGTCGATCTCGCAGAGCATGCCCTCGAAGAGCAGCGCCGTCGACACCGCCGTGGTGGCGGGGAAGGGCGGCGCGAGCACGTCGGCGCGCACCGCCCGCCAGACGTCGAGGTCGGCGGGGTCGGCGAGGTAGACGGTGATCTTGACCAGGGACCCGAGCGACGCCCCGGCGGCCTCGAGCGAGGCCCCGAGGTTGGCGAGGGCGAGGCGGAGCTGGGCCTCGACGCCGTCGACCAGCGCCCCGTCGGCGTCGAAGCCGCCCTGCCCGGACGTGAACACGAGGTCCCCGACGCGGACCGCCTGGCTGTACGGGGCGCCCTCCGCCCACGCGAAGGGGGCTGCCGGGATCACGCGGGGGTCGGCCATGCCCTACGCCTCCGCGCGCGAGCGCAGGTAGGTGTCGAGGACGTCCTGCGCCTCGGCCGGGTCGTGCTGGGCGTGCTGCTGGTAGTAGCCGGCGCGGCTGATCCGGTACTGGCCGACCTTCGCGAGGTCCGCCAGGAGCTCGGCCTGCTTGACCGCCATCACGTTCGGGTTGACGATCGGCAGCGGCGGGATGTCGGCGAGGCCCTCGAGCAGCGCCTTCTCGTAGCACGCGGCGATGATCGTGCAGCCGAGCACGATCGCCTCGGCGTCGTCCTCCGCCATCACGGCGGCGCAGCGCGCGGCCGCGTCGCGGGCCACCGCGGCGGGATCCTTGACCATGTCGTCCACGTACCAGTCGATGGCGCGCACGGAGCGGCAGTTCGGCCAGGCGCCGTACTTGCGCACGAGGTCCTCGAGCTCGGGCACGGCCTTGCGGTGGTCGGTGACCACGCTGAAGCGCTGGCCGAACGGGCGCACGTTGGCGATGCTCGCCTCGAGCGGGCCGACGACGGGCATCGACGTGATCTCGCGCGCGACGGTGAGGCCCGGGTCGTAGCAGCAGCCGATCACGAAGGCGTCGAAGCCGTCCTCCTCGGCGCGCAGGATCAGCTTGAACAGCTCCGTCTCGACGAGGTGCTTGGGCAGGTAGTAGTCGATGTTGCGCGGGCAGTCCTCGATGTGGACGCTCTCGACGGTCGTGCCCTCCCGCAGGTACGGGGTCAGGGTCTCGAGGACGAGGTCGTCGAACTGGTCCGTCCCGAACGGGTTGCAGAAGCAGATGCGGGTCATGGGGTTCGCCTCCTCAGGCGGTGGGCGGGTTCTCGAACCACGTACGCAGATGGAAGTCGTCGGACGTGTCGAGCGCAACCCGCTTGTTCGCGAGGTACTCCCGCATGCCGGCGAGCCCGAGCTCGCGCCCGATGCCGCTCTCCTTCCAGCCGCCGAACGGGGTCTCGGACTGGCGGATGTAGTGCGTGTTGATCCAGATGTCGCCGAACTCGAGGCGCTTGACCATCCGGATCGCCCGCGAGATGTCGCTCGTCCAGACGCTGCCGCCGAGGCCGTAGCGCGTGGAGTTGGCGATCTCGAGCATGTGCTCCGCGTCGCGGGCGCGGAACACGACGACGACGGGCCCGAAGACCTCCGTGCCGGCGACCTCGGCGTCCATCGGCAGGTCGGCGACGATCGTGGGCGGGCAGTAGCGGCCGTCGAGGGCGCCGCCCAGGAGGAAGCGGCCGCCGTCGCGCTCGACCGTGTCGAGGAACGCCTGCACGCGCTCGGCCTGGCGGTCCGACACGAGCGGGGCGAGCAGCGTCGCGTCGTCGAGGGGGTCGCCGGCGGGCATCGCCTGCGCCCGGCTGATCAGGCCCGCCACGAACTCGTCGTAGAAGGCGTCCTCGACGATGATCCGCGTCGCGGCGGTGCAGGACTGGCCGCCGTAGATGAACGCCCCGTAGGCGAGGGCGTCCATGCACTTCTCGCGGTAGCAGTCGGCGAACACGAGGCAGGGCGCCTTGCCGCCGCACTCGAGCGACACGCGCTTGAGAGTGCGCGCCGCCACCTCGGCGATGCGCTTGCCCGTCGGCGTCGAGCCCGTGAACGAGATCTTGTCGACCTCCGGGTGGGCGACGAGCGCCTCGCCGGTGGCGCCCGGGCCGTGGACGAGGTTGACGACGCCGGGCGGCAGGCCCGGCAGGTCGTCGAGCAGGCGAAACAGCGCCTCCGTCGAGGCCGGCGTCTCCTCCGACGCCTTGACCACCATGGCGCAGCCGGCCGCCATCGCGGCGCCGATCTTCCGCACCGCGAGGTCGACGGGGTCGTTCCAGGGGATGATCAGGCCGCAGACGCCGACGGGCTCGGGGATGGTCATGTCGAGCACGTGGTCGGGGGAGGCGCCGGTGACGGTGCCGTCGAGGAGGCGCCCCGCGCCCGCGAAGTAGCGGAACTTGTCGACGGCGCCCTTGATCTCGCGGTCGCGCATGAGGCGGATCGGCTTGCCCATCTCGCGCGTCCCGAGGATGGCGATCTCCTCGAGGTTGGCCTCCAGGCGGTCGGCCAGCTCGAGCAGGACGCGCCCGCGGTCGGCGGCCCGTCGCGTCGCCCAGTCGGACTCGCGGTACGCGCGTCGCGCCGCGCGCACGGCGCGGTCCACCATCGCCGCATCGGCGATCGGGGCACTGCCGACCGGCGACCCGTCGTGGCTCGCGAACGACTCGAACCGCTCGCCCTCGGCGATCCACTCGCCGTCGATCAGATGCGCGCACTGGATCACGCCGCACTCCCCGCGGTCTCGTTGGCGATCACGTCGACCAGATCGTCGACGACCCGATCCCAGTCCCCGTCCGCCGTGACGAGCGGTGGGGACAGCTTGACGACGTTCATCATGCGGCCGGAGTGGCCGACGATCACGCCGCGCTCGCGCATCCGGCGCACGGCGGCGGCGGCGCGGGCGTGGTCCGGGGCGCGCGTCGCGCGGTCCGCGACCAGCTCCACGCCGAGCAGGAGGCCGCGGCCGCGCACGTCGCCGACGTGCGGGACCTCGGCGAGGCCGGCGCGCAGGCGCGCGAGGGCGCGGTCGCCGAGCGCCGCCGCGCGCTCGACGAGGCCCTCATCGACGAGGACGTCGATGGCGGCGATCCCCGCGGCGAACCCGAGCGCGTTGGTGAGGAACGTCGAGGAGACGGCGTCGGGCGACCAGGCGGCCATGCACGCCTCCCGCCCGAGGACGGCGGAGACGGCGAGGCCGCCGCCGATGCCCTTGCCGACCGTCATCAGGTCGGGCGCGACGCCGGCGTGGTCGCACGCCCACATGCGGCCGGTGCGGCCGAACCCGCACTGGATCTCGTCGAGGATCAAGAGGACGCCGTGGCGGTCGCAGCGCTCGCGCAGCCCCCGCAGGAAGGCGTCGGGCGGCACGACGGCGCCGCCGTTGCCCTGCACGGGCTCGAGGAGGATGCAGGCGGGGGTGTCGACGCCCGAGCCCGTGTCGTCGAGGTACTGGTCGAGCAGCGCGAGCACGGCGTCGCCCGGATCGGCGCCGAGCGCCCAGGGCGAGCGGTAGGGGTCCGGGTAGGGGAGGAACTGCGCACCCGCCGGCACGCCGAGCGGCGCCCGGTACGACGGCTTGCCGGCGTAGGCGACGCTGCCCGGCGAGCGCCCGACGTAGCCACCGCCGAAGGCGATCACCTCGCGGCGGCCGGTCTCGGCGCGGGCGAGGGCGACCGCGATCTCGGTGGCCTGCGAGCCGGTGATCGCCGGGATCACGCGGGTCAGGGGGTCGGGGGCGATGCCGATCAGGCGCTCGTAGAAGTCGGCGCGCACCTGCGACGGCGCGGCTGATGGGCAGTGGGTCATCGTGCCCGCCTGCGCGGCGATCGCGGCGGTGACCCGCGGGTGGCAGAAGCCGATCGAGGCGGCCGCGAAGCCGCCGTTCATCTCCAGGTACTCGCGCCCGTCGGCGTCCCACACGTGCGCGCCGGCGGTCCGCTCCCACACGATCGGGTCCTCGCTCCCGAACGTGCGCAGGCCGGCGCCCTCGAGCGCCCGGGTGCGCGCGCGGATCGCCGCGGCGCTCACAGGCGCAGCTCGCCGTCGACCATCAGGGGCTCGCCGTCGACGAGGATCGTTGGCGTGAACAGCATCCCGTCGAGGTGGAGGTCGCATTCCACGACGCCGCCGTAGCCGCCGGCGTTGTCGCCGATCGCCATATGGGCCGTGCCCGCGCGCTTCTTGGACTCGGTGATGTCCGCGCTGAGGCGGGCGAGGGGGTTGAGGCCGATGCCCAGCTCCCCGATGTTGCGGGCGCCCTCGACGCCCTCGATCATGCGCTCGAGCAGGTCGGCCTCGGGGCCGCCGCCGATCGCGGTGACGAGGCCGTCGACGACGTCGAGGCGGATCGGCTCCGAGAGGGCGCCGACGTCCGTCATCACGTACTCGAGCACGATCACCCCGTTCGTCGTCCCCTCGAGCGGCGGCAGCGAGACCTCGCCGCCGGGGTAGGCGGAGATCTCGCCCGGCTGATGGCAGATCGCGGTCAGCCAGGCCTTCGGGGCGCGGCCGAGGATCGACAGCTCCACGTCCGTGCCGGCGGGGGTGGTGACGCGCACGCGGTCGGCGCCCCGCAGGCGGTCGGCGACCTGCTCGGCGACCTTGCGGATCGCGTGGTGATCGGCGGTCATCGCGCCGTGCGTCCACGCATCCACCGTCGCCGGCGCGTTCATCGCCCCGCGCGTGCCGGCGGCCTTGGCCGCCCCCGTGGCGCGCGTGTGGTACAGGCTGCGCTTCGTGACGCTGACCACCACGTCGGCGCCGGCCATCAGCGCCGCAACCGCGGACGGCGGCTCGGCCCCGGAGCGGGCCCGCATCGGGATGCGGACGAGCGCCGCGTCGGCGCCCGCCGCGAGCCCCGCGGCGTAGAGCGCCTCCCCGATCGCGAGCTCGGCGCCGTCGTCTACGATCAGCACCAGCGACTCGCCCGGCTGGACCGCCATGTACGACCCGATCACGCGCTCGGCCACCTCCGCGAGCGGCACCGTGCGGGCGGACTCGGGGGCGTCGGCGGGGATCCGGGTGGCGTGCGGCATTTTTGATATCGTATCAAATATGCGCGCGCCGCTCGATTCGCCGGCCGTGACCGCCCGCGCCCTCGCGGACGGGCGACCCGCGACCGGCCGCAGCTTCCGCCTGCACCGGCCGCGGTCGGGCGTCTGCGGCAACGGCACCTGCGGCCAGTGCGGCACGGACCCCGCGACGGGCGACGCGCTCTGCTGCACGCCGGCCGGCGCCGCCCCCGTCCGGCGCCGTGACCCGCTGCGCGCGCTCGGGCTGCCGGCCGAGCGCCAGCTGCCCTGGTTCTGGGAGCGGCGCCTGCTGCGCCCGCGCGCCCTGCGCGGGCGCTACCTCCGCGTGCTCCGCGGCCTCAGCGCGGCGCCCGGGCTGCCGCCGGCGCCCGCCGGTGGGCCTCCGCAGCGGCGCGTCGTCGAGGTTGAGACGCTCCACGTCGGCGACCCCGCTCGGGCCGACCCGGGCGCGCTGGTCGTCGACGCGGCCGCGGGCGCGACGGCGTTCGGGGTCTACGCCGACCGCACCGTGGCGGTGACCGCGTCCGGCGAGCTACTCGAGGTGCGCTGCGAGCGGCTGGTGCTCGCGACGGGGGCGCATCTGCGCCTGCCGCCCGTCGTAGGCAACGACCTGCCCGGCGTCCTCCACCTCGACGCGCTCCTGCGCTACAGCGGCCAGGGCGCAGACCTCGGCGCGCTGCGGGTCGCCGTGATCGCGCCCCCCGAGCGCCACGCCGCCGTCACGGCCGCGCTCGGCGACCGCTGCCGCCTGGTCCACGTCGGGGCGCGGATCCCCGACCGGATCGACGGCCGGGGACGCGTGCGGCGGATCGCCGTCGGCGCCGAGGCCGTCGCCTGCGACGCGGTCGCCCTCGGCCTCGACCAGCCCGCGATCGAGCTCGCGCTCCTCGCCGGCGCGCACGGCGTCCTCGGCGACGGGCCGCTGCCCGTGGTCGTCGCGGACGCGGTGCCCGACTGGGTCGAGCTGCGCGGGCGGGCCGCCGCCCGCGAGCGGCTGCCGGGGTGCACGGCGCAGCGCGACGCCTTCGCCTGCCCGTGCGAGGACGTGCGCCTGCGCGACCTCGAGGCCGCCGTGGCGAGCGGCCTGCGCGACGTCGAGCTGATCAAGCGCCGCACCGGCGCGATGACCGGCCCCTGCCAGGGCAAGGTCTGCCAGGGCGCGGTCCTGACCGCGCTGCGCGACCTCGGCGTCGAGCCGCGGCCGATGACGCCGCGGCCGTTCGCCCGCGTGACCCGCCTCGCCGACCTCGCGGTGGCCCATGACGCCTAGGCGCATCGTCATCGTCGGCGCCGGCATCGCCGGCCTCGTCGCCGCCCTCGAGGCCCGCGCCGCGGGCTGCGACGTGATCGTGCTCGAGCGCGGCTACCCGGGCGGCGGCAACTCCGGCCGCAACGTCGGGCGCATCCGGCGCATGCAGCTGACCGAGGAGCTGACGCGCATCTCGATCGCGGCGAGCGACTACTGGCTGCGCATCGACCGGCTGCTCGGGGGCCGCAACCCGCTGCTCCACCCCACCACCTACGCGCTGGTCCTCTACGGCGACGACGAGGCGGAGCGCCTCGGCGCGCTCGAGCCGATGTGGCGCGCCACGGGCATCGACGCGCGCCTGTACGACGCCGCGACGACGCTCGACCGCGTCCCCGTCCTGCAGGGCGGCGAGCGCCCGGTCGGGTCGGTCCTCTCGTCCGCCCTCCTCGTCCACCCCGACGCGGCGGTGCACGGCGCCTACCTCGCCGCGCGCGAGCGGGGCGTCGACGTGCGGCTCGGCGTCGAGGTGCTCGGCTTCGAATCCGCCGGCGGGGCCGTGGTCGCCGTCGAGACCACGGCCGGCCGCATCGCGGGCGACGCCTTCGTGAACGCCGCGGACGCCCACGCCCGCGGGCTCGCGGGCACCGCCGGGGTGGTCGTGCCGACCCACCCGATGCGCCGCGAGGCGCTCGTGACGCACTCGATCCGGCCGATCATGGACCAGGCCGTCACCTTCTACCGGCCGTTCGAGGGCTGGTTCAACCAGACGCTGCGCGGCGAGATCGTGGCGGGCGTGACCGACCCCGACGAGCCCGCTGACTACAACCACGACTCGAGCCTCGCCTTCGCGACGCGGACCGCCGCGCTCCTGGCCCGGAAGGCCCCGTCCCTGCTCGGCCTGCACGCCGTGCGCCAGTGGGCCGGCACCTACGAGTACACCCCGGACCGCAGCCCGATCGTGGGCGCGTACACGGGCGTCGAGGCGCTGTACGGCCTGCACGGCTGGTCCGGGCGCGGCATGCTGCTCGCCCCCGTCAGCGCATCCCTGCTCGTGCGCGAGATCCTGACCGGCGCGCGCGATCCCCTGCTCGCGCCCTTCGCCCCCGCCCGCTTCGACGGCGTCGCCGACGACGCCGCGCTCCACGCCGACTACTACGGCGGCTACGCGTCCACGGGGGCGGCATCGTGAGCGACGCGCCAGCGCTCCTGGAGGTCGGCCCACGTGCGGATCGTCGCCTCGCGGTGGAGGACCATCGCGTCGCGCGCGCCGGCGCCGTCATGGGCGATCGCCGCGTCCAGGAGGACGCGGTGCTCGGCCTGCGCGCGCTCCATGCGCCCGGGCTCCTCCCCGAAGAGGCTGCGCTGGCGACGCGCCACCCAGGCGCGGTCCCATTGCGCGCCGATCAGGTCGACCAGGGCCGGGCTCGCGGCGGACTCGAGCGCCTCGTGGAAGTGCCGGTTGGCGGCGCTGAAGGCCGCCGAGTCGCCGACGGCGACCGCGGCCTCGAGCGTGGCGAACGCCGCCTCCGCCGTCGCGATGGCGGCCGCGTCGAGCCGCGGCGCGGACTGCTCCATCGCCAGCGCCTCGAGCCACATGCGGGTGGACACGTGGTCGAGGACCTCGGCGAGCGAGATCTCCGTGACCGTCGCACCGCGGTGGTCCTGGATCTCGACCATGCCGTCGCGCTGCAGCATGCGGAGGGCCTCGCGGACCGGCATCTCGCTGAGCCCGAGCTCCGCGCCGAGCTCGCGCAGGCGCAGGCGCATGCCGGGCTCGAGGCGGCCGTCGGCGATCCGCGCGCGGATCTCGCCGTAGGCGTACGCGCTCTTGACGGCGGGGGCACTTGCCACGGGGCACAGGATAGTGATTCGATATGCGATCAAAAAGGAGGACGGGGATGAGCATCGACAAGGTCGCGGTCGTCGGCGGGGGCATCGTCGGCACCGCCTGCGCGTACTTCCTGGCCCGCGAGGGCAAGCAGGTGACGCTGTTCGAGGAGACCGCGCTGGCCCACGGCGCGTCGGGCCGCAACCCCGGCTTCGTCTGGCTGCACACCCGCAACCCCGGCTTCGGCCGCGCGGTCAGCCTCGCCTCCCGCGCCCTCTACGACCAGCTGGTCGAGGACCTCCCGCTCGACTTCGAGTTCCGGCCGAGCGGCGGGATCATCTTCTACACGACGGAGGAGCAGGGCGTGATCGTCCGCGACTTCGTCGCCTCGGTGCAGGCCGACGGCTACCCGATGGAGCACATCGACGGCGCCGAGGTGCGCCGGATGGTCGAGCCGATCCGCGAGGACGTCCTCGGCGCCTCGTACTGCCCGGCCGACGCCTGCATCAACACGCCGCTGCTCGTCCGCTCGTTCGCCGAGGGCGCACGCCAGGCGGGCGCCGAGATCCGCGAGGGCGTCGGCGTGACGCGCCTGATCGAGGAGGGCGGCCGCGTCGTCGGGGTCGAGACCTCCGAGGGTCGCTTCGAGGCCGACGCCGTCGTCCTCGGCGCCGGCGCCTGGGCGCGGAAGCTGGCGGACACCGTCGGCATCCAGCTCGCCGTCGGCGGCGAGCGGCTACAGGTCGCGGCGACCGTGCCGGTCCCCGAGATCCGGGTCGAGCCGCTCGTGTACGGCCCGCTCGTGACGAAGCAGTACCGCCTGTTCCGCGACCTGCCGAGCTGGGACCCGGTGCACTTCACCGAGCCGTACGAGGACGAGGCCAACATCGAGGTGCTGGAGCTGATCTCGCAGCGCCGCAACGGCGAGATCCTGATGGGCTGCGCGATGGACTACCCCGAGGACATCGACCTGCGGCCGACCGTCGAGGGCCTCGCGCGCTCCCTGCAGTCGATCGTGCAGGACTTCCCGGGCCTGCGGGGGGTCGCGGTGGACCGCGTGTGGGCCGGCATCCTGCCCTTCACGTCGGACACGGCGCCGATCATCGACGAGCCGATTCCCGGACTCTTCCTCGGCTCCGGCCACGTGTACGGCAACGCCGCCGGGCCCATGACGGGGAAGCTGATCACGCAGCTGATCCTGGACCAGGAGCCCGAGATCTCGCTCGAGGAGGTCTGCTTCAACCGCGCGCTCGAGATGCCGGGCGCCGGCGTCGCCGTGCGCTGGTGAGGGGCTGACCTAGCGAGCCGCCCGCCAGGCGAGCAGCCGCTCGAGCCCGTCGAGCGGCCAGTTCGGGCCCGACGAGCCGTAGATGAAGAACGTCGCGCCGGCGTCGAGGAAGGCCTGCAGGTGGGCGTCGAGCTCGGCCGGGTCGTGCGGGATCTCGTCCTCGTTGAGCATGATCGAGCGCTCGATCTCGGCCGGGTCGCGGCCCACGGTCGCGCAGTGCGCGTCGAGCACCTCGCATTTGTGGCGGATCACGTCGGGCTCGCCGAAGCCGTGCCAGATGTCGGCGTGCTGCGCGACGAGCTTGAGCATGACCTTCTCGCCGCCACCGCCGATCATGATCGGGACCCGGCCGCGGACGGGCGGCGGGTTGCCGATCGCCATCCGCTCCTTCACGACGGGGATCGCGTCGCGGAAGGCGTGCAGGCGCGTGATCGCCGTCCCGAACTCGTACCCGAACTGCTCGTAGTCCCTCTCGAACCAGCCCGACCCGATGCCGAGCGTGAGCCGGCCGTCGGAGATGTGGTCGACGGTGCGGGCCATGTCGCCCAGCAGGTTCGGGTTGCGGTACGACATGCAGGTCACGAGCGCCCCGATCTCGACGCGGCTGGTGGCCTCCGCGAGGGCGGCGATCAGGGTCCAGCACTCGAAGTGCGGCCCGTCGGGATCGTCGTACAGGGGGTAGAAGTGGTCCCAGTTGTAGATCGCGTCGACGCCGAGCTCCTCGGCGCGCACCCACGACGCGCGCATCGCGTCGTAGGAGCCGTGCTGGGGTCGGGCCTGGAAGCCGATCCGGATCGCGCGCTCGCTCATGGTCATCCCATCCAATGCTCGGAGTCGATGGACATCAGGCACTGCACCCGCACCTCGCCGTCGCGTTGGAACGGGTAGTCGGTGCCGAGGTACTTCTGCGCGAGCGCGTCGATGCCCGCGTCACCGCCCTCCGTCGTCATCGCCACGGTGCCGCGCAGCTCCGCGTAGCGGTAGCCGTTGGCCGGGTCGAGGAGCAGGATCGTCACGCGCGGGTCGGCGGCCATGTTGCGGTGCTTGGCGCGGCCCTCCGCCGTGTTGAAGACCACGTGGTCGCCCTCGACGTGCAGCCACACCACCGTCACCTGGGGGTGGCCGTCGGGGCCGATCGTGGCGAGGCTGGCGAAGAGCGGCTGCTCGAGCAGCGTGCGGGCGTCGTCGGAGATGGCCATGCGCAGAGCCTAGTGACCGGCGTCGGCGCGCCGGCGGCGCCAGTCGAGAAGGCGGCGCAGCCCGTCGAGGTCGTAGTCGGGGCCGGGCGCCGAGTAGAAGAGGTACGTCGCGCCCGCCTCGACGTAGGCGTCGAAGAGGTCGTCGTCGCCGAGCTCGTGCGCCTCGAACATCACGCTACGCTCGATCTCGGCCGGGTCGCGGCCCACGGTCGCGCAGTGCGCGTCGAGCACCGCGCACTTGCGGCGGATCTCCTCGGGCGTCCCGAAGCCGTGCCAGATGTCGGCGTGCTGCGCGACGAGCTTGAGCATGACCTTCTCGCCGCCGCCGCCGATCATGATCGGGACCCGGCCGCGGACGGGCGGCGGGTTGCCGACGGCCATCCGCTCGCGGATCACGGGCAGCGCGTCGCGGAAGGCGTGCAGGCGCGTGATCGCCGTCCCGAACGCGTACCCGAAGGCGGTGTAGTCCGGCTCGAACCAGCCCGAGCCGAGGCCGAGGACGAGCCGGCCGCCGGAGATGTGGTCGACGGTGCGCGCCATGTCGCCGAGCAGGTTCGGGTTGCGGTACGAGACGCACGTCACCATCGCCCCGATCTCGACGCGGCTCGTCACCTCGGCAAGCGCGGCCAGGGTCGTCCAGCACTCGAAGTGCGGCCCGTCGAGGTCGCTCTCGACCGGGAAGAAGTGGTCATCGTTGTAGATGCCGTCGGCGCCGAGCGCCTCCGCCTCGACCCAGGCGGCGCGCATCGCGGCGAACGTGCCGTCCTGCGGGCTGCACTCGTAGCCGATGCGGATCGGGCGGCTCACGCGAAGAGGTCCCGGTCGCGGTCGATCAGGCCGCCCGCGGCGCCCTCGGCGCCCGCCTCGAGCCCGACGCCGCGCACGATCGCGGCGGGCACGCCGCCGGCCGGGCCGAGCGCGAGCTCCGCGGCGCTCGCGAGCTGGTCGGCCACGTGCACCTGCGTCGAGTGGAAGGGCCGACCGACGTCGTCGAGCCGGCCGGCATGCTCGACCACCGTGGCGAAGCCGGCCGCGCCGAGGGCGACGCCGACGGTGCCGCGGCGGAACGGGCGGCCGATCGAATCCGAGATGACGACCGCCACGTCGGCGCCCATCACGGCGCGCAGGGCGTCGCGCAGGGCGCGGGCCGAGGCGTCCGGGTCGACGGGCAGGAGCGTCACGTGGTCGGGGTCGTCCTGGTTGGAGCGGTCGACGCCGCTCGACCCCAGCACGTGCCCGGCGGGCGTGCGGCCCACGATGAACGAGCCGCGGCGGCGCACAACCTCGGCGGACTCGCCGAGGATGACCTCGACGAGGCGCGGGTCGCCGCCGTCCTCGGCGGCGATCGCACGTGCCTCGGGCGACGGCTCGACGTCGCGCAGGTCGACGATCCGGCCCTCCGCCTTCGAGACGGGCTTCTGGGCGACGACGAGGGCGTCGCCGTCGACGAGGGCCTCGCCGGCGTCGGCGATCGCCCCGACGAGGAGCGCCGCGAGGTCGTCGCCGGGGCGGATCCGCGCCCGCAGGGGGATGGGGACGACCCGGATCACGCCAGCACCACCTGGGCGACCCCGGCCCGGGCCGTCGCGTCCTTCAGGAGCGCGGGCACGACCAGGGGCCGCAGCCCGAGCGCCTCGACATCGGTGGCGAGCCCCGCGTCGGCCGGGTCGACCACGTAGGCGGCGGCGAGGTCGGCGAGGCAGGCGGCGATGCCGACGGCGTCGGGGCGGTGCCCGAGCGTCTCCAGCATCCCGACGAGGGGCCCCTTGACGGTGCGGCCGCCGATCACGGGCGCGACGGCGACGACGTCGGCGCGCCGCACGCGGACGGCGTCGCGCACGCCGTCGACGGCGAGGATCGGGTCGAGCGAGACGAACGGGTTCGACGGGGCGAGCACGATCCGGTCGGCCTCCGCGATCGCCTCGAGCACCCCGGGCCCGGGGCGCGCGCCCGGGACGCCCTCGAAGCGCACGCCGGCCACCGGGTCGGCGGCGCGGCGCCGCACGAGCCACTCCTGGAACGGCAGCTCGCCGTCGTCGGTCGCGATCCAGGTGCGCAGGCGGTCGTCGGTCGCGGGCAGGAGGGTGCTCGGGCAGCCCCAGCGCGCCGCCACGTCGGCGGTGATCGCCGACAGGGGCTCGCCAGCGGCGAGCTTCCGCGTGCGGCTGATGTGGAGCGCGAGGTCGCGGTCGCCGAGGATGAACCAGTCGTCCTCGCCGAGCCCCGTGATCTCGTCCATCACGGCGCGGGTGTCGCCGGCGACGCCCCAGCCGTTGGCCGGATCGATGCGGCCCGTCAGGGTGTAGAGGACGGTGTCCAGGTCGGGCGCGATCTGCAGGCCCCAGTGCTCGGTGTCGTCGCCGACGTTGCCGACCACGGTCAGCTCGCCCGGCGCGAGCGCCTCCTGCAGCGCGAGGGCCATGCGGGCGCCGCCGACGCCGCCCGCGATGCACGTCACCCGCATGCGGCCTCGAAGGCGGCGAGGTCGGCGGGCGTGTCGATGTCGCGCGCGAGACCCGGCCGCTCGACCGGGGTGCCGCCGTGGCGCGCCGCCGAGCCCTCGCCGTAGGCCGGCGTGAACGCGGCCGGCGGGCGCGCCGCGACCGCGTTCGTGCGCCCGTCGGGCGACGGCGCGACCGCGACGGGGTCGGCGGCGGCGAGCAGGGCCTCGACGTCCTCCGTCGTCACGTACGGCAGGTCGCCCGCGATCACCACGACCGCCTCGGCGTCGGGATAGGCGGCCAGGCCGCGGCGCACCGAGCCCGTCAGGTCCTCGCCGCCGTCGTCGACCACGGCGGCGCCGAGCTCACGCGCCGCGATGTACGCCATCGGGTCGGACGAGACGATCGCCACCTCCAGGCCCGCGCCCTGGCAGGCGTCGACGACGCGCGTCAGCATGCGCAGCGCGAGGTCGTGCCGCGCCTCGGCGTCGAGCACGTCGCCGAGCCGCGACTTCGCGTCGTCCAGGGACTTGAGCGGCACCAGGGCTATCATCCCGCGGCAGTCTACGTCCGCCTGAGGCGGCGGACCCCAAGGGGGTAGCGTGATCCGGATCGGCTACAAGGCGTCGAGCGAGCAGTTCGCCCCGCGCGAGCTCCTCGAGTTCGCCGTCCACGCGGACGCGCAGGGCTGGGACACCATCGCGATCTCGGACCACTTCCAGCCGTTCCGGCACACGGGCGGCCACTCGCCGTTCTCGTTCGCGTGGATGGGGGCGCTCGTCGAGCGCACCTGCCACGCCGCGATCGGCACCAGCGTCATCACCCCCACGTTCCGCCACCACCCCTCGACGGTGGCGCAGGGCTTCGCCACGCTCGCGTGTCTCGCGCCGGGCCGCATCTTCCTCGGCGTCGGCTCGGGCGAGTCCCTCAACGAGGTGCCGCCGACGGGCGTCGAGTGGCCCGAGGGGCCCGAGCGACTGAAGCGCCTGAAGGAGTCGCTGGCCCTGATCCGCCAGCTCTGGTCCGAGGAGCGCGTCACCTTCGCGGGCGACTACTACCGCACCTCAAACGCCACGATCTACGACCTCCCCGACGCGTCGCCGCCGATCTACGTCGCGGCCGCCGCCCCCCTCGCCTCGCGCTACGCCGGCGCCACCGCCGACGGCTTCATCACCACGTCGGGCAAGCCGCGCGAGCTCTACACGGAGAAGATCCTGCCCGCCCTCGCCGAGGGCACCGAGCAGGCCGGCCGCAGCCTGGCCGACCTCGACCTCCTGATGGAGATCAAGCTCGCGTACCACCCCGACGTCGAGCAGGCCCGCGCCGACTGCGGGTTCTGGGCGCCCCTGGCCCTGCCGGCCGAACTCAAGAAGGACGTCGACGACCCCGCCGAGCTGGAGCGCCTCGCCGCCGACCCGAGCGTGGACGCCACGAGTCGCTTCATCTGCACGAACGATCCCGACGAGGCCGTCGAGCGGATCGCGAGCTACGTGGAGATGGGCTTCACGAACCTCGTCTTCCACTACCCGGGCCCCGACCAGATCGGGTTCATCGACCGCTTCGAGGCCGACATCCGGCCGCGGATCGCGGCGCGCTGGTCCTGACCGGCCCGACCCGTCCCGGCTAGGCTTCGGGCGTGCTGACCGACGCCGAGGCCCGTGCGCTCGCCGACGACCCGGCGCCCGACGTCGAGGGCCTCTGCGCCGCCGCACGCGAGCGGCGCGACGCGGCCCGCGGCGTCGTCGTCACGTACTCCCCGAAGGTCTTCATCCCGCTGACCGTCCTCTGCCGGGATGTCTGCCACTACTGCGCGTTCGCGAAGCCGCCGCGCAAGGGCGAGGCCGCGTACATGACGCCCGACGAGATCCTCGCCGTGGCCCGCGCCGGCGTCGCGGCGGGCTGCCGCGAGGCGCTCTTCACCCTCGGCGACAAGCCCGAGCTGCGCTACCCGGCGGCCCGCGACGGGCTCGTGGAGCTCGGCTTCCCGACGACGGCCGCGTACCTCGCGCACTGCGTGCGGCTCGTGCTCGACGAGACGGGCCTCTTGCCCCACGCGAACCCGGGCGTCCTCGACGACGCGGAGCTCGCCGAGCTCCGGCGCTCCGCGCCGAGCCAGGGCATCATGCTGGAGACGGCGAGCGCGCGGCTCTCGGAGCGCCGGATGCCCCACTTCGGCTCGCCCGACAAGGACCCGGATGTGCGCCTCGACGCCCTCGGCCGGATGGGCGCCCTGCGGATCCCGACCACCTCGGGGATCCTGATCGGGATCGGCGAGACCCGACGCGAGCGGGTCGAGGCGCTGCTCGCCCTGCGCGAGCTGCACGCCGCGCACGGCCACCTGCAGGAGGTGATCGTCCAGAACTTCCGGGCGAAGGCGGGCACGAAGATGGCCGATGCCCCCGAGCCGTCGCTCGACGACCACCTCTGGACCATCGCCGTCGCGCGCCTGATCCTCCCCGACGAGGTCGCGCTGCAGGCCCCGCCGAACCTCGCGCACGCCGACTTCCCGCGCCTCCTCGAGGCCGGCATCGACGACTGGGGCGGCGTCTCCCCCGTCACGCCCGACCACGTCAACCCCGAGGCGCCGTGGCCCGAGATCGAGCGGCTCGAGGCGGCGACCGCCGCGCACGGCCTGACGCTCCTCCCGCGGCTGACCGTCCACCCGCGCTACCTCGACCCGGCCTGGGTCGAGCCCGCACCCCTGGCGGCGGCGCTGCGCCTCGCCGACGGCCAGGGCCGCGCGCGCCCCGCCGAGGAGTGGCGCACCGGCTCGTCGCCGGCGCCGCCGGCTGGATGGCGCGACGGCGCGCCCCGCCGGGCGGGCGGGCTCTCGCCCGCCTTCGCACGGGCCCTGTCGCGCGCCGCCGATGGCGCGGCCCTCGACGTCGACGACGCGGAGGCGCTCGTGGCCGCGACCGGCCCCGAGCTCGCCCCGCTCGCCGCCCTCGCCGACGAGCGCCGCCGCGAGCGCTCGGGCGACGACGTCACGTACGTCGTCTGCCGGAACATCAACTACACGAACGTCTGCTACTTCCAGTGCGGCTTCTGCGCCTTCTCGAAGGGCCGCCTCGCCGAGAACCTGCGTGGCCCCGCGTACCTGCTCGACCACGCCGAGGTCGCGCGCCGCGCCGTCGAGGCGTGGGAGCGCGGCGGCACCGAGGTCTGCCTGCAGGGCGGCATCCACCCCGGCTTCACGGGCGAGTGGTACCTCGGCTGCCTCGAGGCGGTCAAGGCGGCCCAGCCCGAGATCCACGTGCACGCCTTCTCGCCGCTCGAGGTCTGGCAGGGCGCGGCCACCATGGGCTGGACCCTCGAGGAGTACCTCGTGCGCCTCAAGGAGACGGGGCTCGGCAGCCTGCCCGGCACGGCCGCGGAGATCCTCGACGACGAGGTGCGCGCCGTCCTCTGCCCCGACAAGGTCTCGACCGACCAGTGGCTCGAGGTCGTGGGCACCGCGCACCGCGTGGGCCTGCGCACCACGTCGACGATCATGTTCGGGCACGTCGAGCGGCCCGTGCACGTCGCCCGCCACCTCCTGCGGATCCGCGGGCTCGCGGCCGAGACGGGCGGCATCACCGAGTTCGTGCCGCTGCCCTTCATCGCCGCGGAGGCGCCGATCGTCCTCAAGGGCCGCGCCCGCTCGGGCCCCACCTTCGACGAGGTGGTGGCGCTGCACGCCGCCGCGCGGCTCGTGCTCGACCCCGTCGTGCCGCACATCCAGGCCTCGTGGGTCAAGCTCGGGCCCGACGGCGCGCGCGTCCTGCTCGGCGCCGGCGTCGACGACCTCGGCGGCACGCTCATGAGCGAGTCGATCAGCCGCGCCGCGGGCGCGAGCCACGGCCAGGAGTGCCCGCCCGAGACGATGGACGCCGTGATCCGGGCCGCCGGCCGCACCCCGGTGCAGCGCACGACCCTCTACGGGCGCCCCGCCCCCGCGCAGGTCGCCCGCTCCTACGGCGCCGCGCCGCTCGCCGACGCGACGCCGCCGCCGTACGACGACCACGGCCTGGAGCGACCCGCCACGCTGGTCAAGCCGAGCCTCGCGCGCGTCAGCTGACGCGGCGCGCGCGCCACAGCACGACGGCTCCGGCGGCGCACGCCACCGCCGCCCCGAGCAGCCAGCCGGCGAGGACGTCGGTCGGCCAGTGCACCCCGATCACGAGGCGGCTGGGCCCGAGCAGGACGCCGATCGCGATCGCCACCACGCCGACGACCTGGGCGAAGCGCCCGAGGCCCGCGCAGAGCAGGATGATGCCGAGCACGACCCACGAGTCGATGCCCGTCGTCGCGTGCCCCGACGGGAAGGAGGCCGTGGTCGGGTGGTAGGCCGATTCGGCCCAGTCGGGGCGCTCGCGCCCGACGACGCCCTTCAGGAGCGTCTGCAGCACCCAGCCCCCGAGCGCGCTGAGGAGCAGCCACTCGGCCCAGCGCCGGTGCGCCCGCCAGAGGATCGCCGCGGCCACCAGGACGACGGCGCCCGTCGAGACGTCGCGGGTGGCGAGGCCGAGGAGGTCGGCCGGGCCGACGAGCCAGTCCGGACGGCCGACCGCCAGGCCGCCGAGCCAGCGGTCGAAGCGCAGCTGCGCGCCCCACGCGGCCTGCCCGACGCCGAGCAGAACGACCAGGCCGGCGAGGACCGCAACCGCGACCAGGAGCGGGCGCGGGCGCGGCGCGTCAGTCGACGCCCTGCTCCATCGCCGCCCCGAAGCCCGGCTCGGGCTCGTCGGCGACGTGGTCCGGGGCGGGGCCGTCGCCGCCCGGGCCGAGGTGGCCCGAGATCGACGGCTGAGCGACGTCGAGGAGGCCCGCCTGCGCGTAGATGTCGAGCTTCTCGCGCGAGTCCTGGATGTCGAGGTTGCGCATCGTCAGCTGGCCGATCCGGTCGAGCGGCCCGAAGGCGCTCTCCGACTTCTCCATGCTGAGCCGCTCGGGGTGGTAGGTGAGGTGCGGGGAGACGGTGTCGAGGACGGTGTAGTCCTCGCCGCGGCGCAGCCGCAGCGTCACCTCGCCCGTGATGGCGCGCCCGACCCAGCGCTGCAGGCCCTCGCGCAGCATCAGGGCCTGCGGATCGAACCAGCGGCCCTCGTAGAGCAGGCGCCCGAGCCGGCGGCCGTGGTCACGGTACTGGTCGATCGTGGCCTCGTTGTGGATGCCGTTGACGAGGCGCTCGTAGGCGATGTGGAGGAGCGCCATGCCCGGCGCCTCGTAGATGCCGCGGCTCTTGGCCTCGATGATGCGGTTCTCGATCTGGTCGGACATGCCGAGCCCGTGCCGGCCCCCTACGCGATTCGCCTCCATCACGAGCGCGACCTGATCGGCGATCTCGACGCCGTTGATCGCGACGGGCCAGCCCTCGTGGAAGCGGACCGCCACCTCCTCCGGCTCGATCGCCACGGCCGCGTCCCAGTGGGCGACGCCCATGATCGGCGAGACGATGTCCATCGACGTGTCGAGGAACTCGAGCCGCTTCGCCTCGTGCGTCGCGCCCCAGATGTTGGCGTCCGTGGAGTACGCCTTCTCGGTCGGGTCGCGGTACGGCAGGTCGTGCGCCTGCAGCCACTCGCTCATCTCCCGGCGCCCGCCGAGCTCGTCGACGAAGGCCTGATCGAGCCACGGCTTGTAGATGCGCAGCGCCGGGTTGACGAGCAGCCCGTAGCGGTAGAAGCGCTCGATATCGTTGCCCTTGTACGTCGAGCCGTCGCCCCAGATCGAGACGCCCTGCTCGCGCATCGCGGCGACGAGCATGGTGCCGGTGACGGCGCGGCCGAGCGGGGTCGTGTTGAAGTACGTGCGCCCGCCCGAGCCGATGTGGAAGGCGCCGCACTGCAGCGCCACCAGGCCCTCGCGCACGAGCTCGGTGCGGCAGTCGACGAGCCGCGCCGACTCCGCCCCGTACTGCAGCGCGCGGGTCGGGACGTCGGAGAGGTCGGGCTCGTCGTACTGGCCGAGGTCGGCCGTGTACGCGTACGGCACGCCGCCCCTGTCGCGCATCCACGCGACGGCGGCGGACGTGTCGAGGCCGCCGGAGAAGGCGATGCCGATCTTCTCGCCGGCGGGGAGGCTGGTGAGGACGTGGCCCATCGGGTGAACGCTACCGGCGTTGGGGGTCGGCGAGCGCTGCCAGGGGGTCGGGGACCTCGGGCCCGACGATCCGCCGGGCCCGCGCGTGCTCCACGACGCCGACGGCGGCCACGGTGACGACGATGCCGAGGGCCTGCGGCGCGGTCAGGGCCTGGCCGAGCAGGAGCCAGGCCAGAAGCGACCCGACGATCGGCTCGGTCATGCCGAGCATGCTGGCCGTGCCCGACCCGACGCGCGCGGTGCCGGCGAGGATGATCGCGAAGGCGATCGCCGAGCCGACGACCACGACCCACGCGATCGTCGCCCACAGCGGCACGGCCACGTCGACCGCCCCGCTCAGCGATACGGTCGAGCCCAGCTCGCCCCACGGCACGGTCCAGACGGGGACGACGACGAACCAGGCGACACCGGCGAGCAGCAGCGGCGCCCCGGCGCGGGCGGAGGGCCCGACCCGGGCCGGCTGCTTCGGGCCGAAGATCAGCATCACCGCGAACGTGGCCATGCAGAGGAACGCGAGCACCAGGCCGAGCGGGGTCAGCTCGCCGACGCTGCTGCCGCCGAGCACGGCCAGCGCGAGGCCGCCGACCGCGAAGACCATCGCGCCGTACGCCCAGATCGGAAGCCGCTCGCCGAGGCGCAGGCGCCGGTAGAGGGCGACCGGCAGCGGCGCGATGTACGAGATCACGAGCGCGAGCGCGACGTCCATGCGGCTGATCGCCTCGAAGTAGAGGCCCTGCGAGGCGAACACCCCGATCAGGGCGTACACGACGACCGGCCCCGCCATCGAGCGGTCGAAGCTGCGCCACGCCCGCACGACGAACGGCAGGAGCAGGAGCGCCCCGCCGTACGTGCGCACGGCGGCGACCTCGGCGGGGTCGAGCCCGCCGTCGATCGCCATCCGCGCGACGACGCCCGTCGACGCGAACAGCACGCAGGCGAAGACGACGATGATCACGCCGATCATGCGCTCCGACATAACTCAGAGCTCCGCGACGTAGGACTCGGGCACGCGCCGCAGCCGGTAGCGCTGGCGCTCCACGATCGCGACGCACGCGATCGTGAGCGCGACGCCGAGGGCCTGCAGCGGCGTCAGGACCTGCCCGAGGGCGAACCAGGCGAGGAGCGGGGCCACGACCGGCTCGGTCATGCCGGCCATGCTGCCCGCGCCTGGCCCGATCCGGGCGAGGCCCATGATCAGCAGGAGGTAGGGCACGACGCTGCCGAAGACCGCGACGTAGAGGACCGCCGCCCCGACGGGGATCTCGAGGTCGAAGCGGCCCGTGAACGCCGCCGTGTCGCCGAACACGTCGAGGGGGAGCGCCCAGATGGGCACGAGCGGGATCCAGATCACGGCGGCCGCGGCCATGCCCGCGCCCGTGCGGGCGAGCGGCGGCAGCGTCAAGGGCTGGCGCGCGCCGAGGATCGCCTGCCCCGCGAAGCAGACCGCGGTCAGGAGGGCGAACCCCACGCCGAGGAGCGAGATCGCAGCGAGGCCGCCGCTGCCGCCGAGCACCGCGATGGCGACCCCGGTCACGGCGAGGACCATCGCGAGGTAGCCGATCAGCGGCAGGCGCTCCGCGTGGAACGCGCGCTGGTAGCCCGCCACGAGCAGCGGCCCCGTGTAGACGATGACGAGCGCCACCGCGATGTCCATCCGGGAGATCGCGCCGTAGTAGAAGCCCTGCGCGAGCACGATCCCGATCAGCGCGAAGAGCACGATCGGCAGGAGGTCGGCACGGCGGATCCGCCGCGCGACGAGAAGCAGGAACGGCAGCAGGATCAACGCCGCGATGTAGGAGCGGAGTGCTGCGAGCTCGATCGGCGCGACGCCGCCCTCGAAGGCCACCGCGCTGACGACGCCCGTGCTGGCGAACAGGGCCGAGCCGCCGCAGACGAGCAGGTAGCCGGATCGACGGGACGCCACGGCGGCATCTTGACGGAGCGCCGGTCGTACCGCCGTACGCAGCCGTCCCCGTCAGAGCTCGACGGGCGCGTCCGGGGCGTCGAGCCGGCGCGTGCGGATGCGGGCGAGCTCGACCACCGTGATCGCACCGACGGTCACGAGGATCCCGACGACCTGCAGCGGCGCGAGGGCCTGGGCGAGGAGCGCCCACGCGACCATGGCCGCGAGGACGGGCTCGGCCATGCCGACGACGCTGGAGGCCCCGGCCCCGACGATCCGCGTCCCGGCGATCCACGTCACGAACACGCCGACCGACCCGACGAGGACGGAGAAGGCGACGGCGACCCAGAGGGGCAGCGCGAAGCCGAGCCGGCCCGGGAAGGTCGCCGTCGCGCCGAGCAGGTCGAAGGGCAGGGTCCAGGGCGGCGCGATCACGCAGAAGGCGAGGCCGGCGACGACCATGCTGGCCGCCGTGCGGGCCAGCGGCGGGAGATCGCCGGGCAGCCGCGACGCCAGCACCACGGACACCCCGTACGCGATCATCGACGCCACCGCGAAGGCGAAGCCCCGCGCCGTGATGCCGCCGACGCCGCCGCCCGCCACCGCGAGGCCGACGCCGGCGACGGCGACGAGGATGGCCGCGTAGGCGTGGCGCGGCAGGACGGCGCCGAGCCGCAGCCGCTCGTAGAGGGCCACGAACAGCGGCGCGGTGAAGATGATCACGAGGACGATCGCGACGTCGGAGTCGGAGAAGGCGATGAACGCGGTGCCCTGGCCGACGACCAGCCCCACGACGGCGAACGCGGCGATGGGCACGAGGTGGCCCCGCCGGAGCCGGCCGAGCACGGGCACGAGGAACACGAGCAGGATCAGCCCGGCGCCGTAGATGCGCGTCGCCGACACCTCGAGCGGCCGCATGCCGGTGTCGATCAGGAGGCGCCCGAAGATGACGTTGAAGGCCGCGAACCCGGCGGAGGCGCCGACGAGCAGGTAGCCGAGCCAGGCGAGGGGGGCGCGGTCGGACGCGGCGGCGGCCATCGGCGGCACCGTATCGCGCCGCCGGTCGTACGTGCCTACGGGGGCTACGCTGCCCGGCATGAGCCACGCGAAGACCCTCTTCCTCGAGGACCTGCCGGTCGGCAGCGTCCTCACCTCGTCCGCGCGCACGATCTCGGCGCAGGACATCGCCGACTACTGCGTCCTGTCCGGCGACCACAACCCGCTGCACACCGACGACGAGTGGGTGCGCGCCAACACGCCGTTTAGGGAGCGGATCGCGCACGGGCTGCTCGTGCTCGGCGCCTCGTCCGGCACGCCGTGCCCGGAGATGGATGCGCTCCTGATCATCGCCTACCTGTCCGAGTCGCGGGACTTCAAGGCCCCGACCTACCCGGGCGAGGCGATCACCACCACCTGGACGGTGACCGAGAACCGCCCGTCGCGGTCGAAGCCCGACCGCGGCATCGTGCGGATGGCCGTCGCGTGCACCAAAGACGACGGCACCGTCGTCCAGACCGGCGAGGACGTGCTCCTCGTCGGCCGCCGGCCGGCCTAGGAACGCGAACGGGGGCGGCCCGGCCGCAGCCGGACCGCCCCCGTCGTGCGTGCGCCTAGGCGATGGCGGGCATGCCCTCGAGGGCCTTGGCCGCCTCGTCCAGCTCGGCCTCCGGGAGCTCGATGTCCTCCATCGTGCCCGCGAAGTACGCGTCGTACGCGGTCAGGTCGAAGTTGCCGTGGCCGCAGAGGTTGAACAGGATCGTCTTCACGACGCCCTCCTCCTTCGCCCGCTCGACCTCGGCGATCACCGCGCGGATCGCGTGGGTCGGCTCGGGCGCCGGGATGATGCCCTCGGTGCGCGCGAAGCGAACCGCCTCCGCGAAGCACTCGCGCTGCGGGTAGGCGACGGCCTCGATCAGGCCGAGGTTGAGAAGGTGCGACACCAGCGGCGCGGCGCCGTGGTAGCGCAGGCCGCCGGAGTGGATCGGCGCCGGGATGAACCCGTGGCCGAGCGTGTGCATCGGCAGAAGCGGCGTCAGCTGCGCCGTGTCGCCGAAGTCGTAGCCGTAGTGCCCGCGTGTGAGCGTCGGGCAGGCGGCGGGCTCGGCGGCGACGACGCGGATGTCCCTGCCGGCGATCTTGTCCGCGAGGAACGGGAACGCGATGCCGGCGAAGTTCGAGCCGCCGCCGACGCAGCCGACGACGACGTCCGGGTAGGCGTCGAGCGCCCTCAGCTGCTCCTGCGCCTCCTGGCCGATCACGGTCTGGTGCATCAGCACGTGGTTGAGGACGGAGCCGAGCGCGTACTTCGTGTCGTCGCGCGTGGCGGCGTCCTCGACGGCCTCCGAGATCGCGATGCCGAGGCTGCCCGGGCAGCCCGGGTCCGTCTCGAGGATCGCGCGGCCCGCGTTCGTGTCGGGCGACGGGCTGGCGACGACCTCGCCGCCCCACGTCTCGATCATCGCGCGGCGGTACGGCTTCGCGTCGTACGAGGCGCGCACCTGGTAGACCTTGATCTCGAGGCCGAACTGGGCGCCCGCGAAGGACAGGGCCGAGCCCCACTGGCCCGCGCCCGTCTCGGTGGCGATGCGGGTGACGCCCTCCTGCTGGTTGTACCAGGCCTGCGGAATGGCGGTATTCGGCTTGTGCGAGCCGGCGGGCGAGACGCCCTCGTACTTGTAGAAGATGCGGCAGTCCGTGCCGAGCGCCGCCTCCAGCTTGTCCGCGCGGTAGAGCGGCGTCGGGCGCCACATCGCGAGGACGTCGCGGACGGGGTCGGGGATCGGGATCATCCGCTCCGCCGAGACCTCCTGGCCGATCAGGGCCATCGGGAACAGCGGGGCGAGGTCGTCGGGGCCGAGCGGCTGGCCGGTGCCCGGATGCAGGGGCGGGGGCGGCATGCTCGGCAGGTCGGCGGCGATGTTGTACCAGTGCCGCGGGACCTGGTCGTCCGTGAGCGAGTACTTGTGGGCCATCTCGGGGTTCCTCTCCGGTGGAACGGGCGCGTTACTGACCGGAAAGGCTAGCCGCGAATCGCGCTCCGGGCGCGCTCAGCCGTCGACGTGCACGAGCACGGCCTGACCCTGCCCCACGCCGATGCAGACCGCCGCGACGCCTGTGCCGCCGCCGCGGCGGCCGAGCTCGCGGGCGAGGTCCGCGATCAGCCGCGGCGCCGAGGCCCCGAGCGGGTGCCCGTAGGCGATCGCGCCGCCGTGCACGTTGACGCGCTCGGGGTCGAGCCCGAGCTCCCGGATGGCGATCAGGGGCACCGCCGCGAATGCCTCCTGCAGCTCCCACAGATCGATGTCGGCCACGCCGAGCCCGGCCCGGTCGAGCAGCGCCCGGACCGCCGGCACGGGCGCCTCCCCGAAGTCCTGCGGCGCGACGCCGATGGTGGCGCTGCGTCCGATCCGCGCGCGCGGCACCCAGCCGTGCTCCGCGCAGGCGGCGGGCGACGCGAGGAGCATCGCGAGCGCGCCGTCCGAGATCGGCGAGGCGTTGCCGGCGGTGATCAGGCCGTCCGGGACGAAGGCGGGGGCGAGCTCGGCCAGCCGCGCCGGGTCGGCGTCCGTCCGAATCCCCTCGTCGCGGGCCACGTCGCCGACGGCCACCACGCCGTCCGCGTGGAGGCCCGCCTCCCAGGCGGCGTGCGCCCGCAGGTGGCTGCGCAGCGCCCAGTCGTCGAGCGCGGCCCGCTCGAGGCCGTGGCGGGCGGCGAGCCGGTCGGTCGCCGCCCCGAGGGAGGCCGTCCAGTCGGCCGGCATCGCCGGGTTCACCATCCGCCAGCCGACGGCGGTGCCGTGCAGGCGCTGGTCGCGCGGCAGCACCTCGGCGGCGGGCTCGAGCACGAAGGGGGCGCGGCTCATGCCCTCCACGCCGCCCGCGATCACGACCTCGGCGTCACCCGCGCGCAGCATCCGCGCGCCCTGGACGACGGCCTCGCCGCCCGACCCGCAGAGGCGGTTGAGGGTCACGCCGGGCACGCTCACGGGGAGCCCGGCGAGGAGCAGGGCCATCCGGGCCACGTTGCGGTTGTCCTCGCCCGCCTGGTTGGTGTCGCCGTAGAGGACCTCGTCGACGCGGGCCGGGTCGAGGCCCGGGTGGCGCTCGAGCAGGGCGCGCAGCGGGATCGCCGCGAGGTCGTCGGTGCGCAGGTGGCTGAGCCCGCCGCGGTTGCGGCCGAACGGGGTGCGCACGCTGTCGACGAGGAGGGCGTCCATGGCTGCGGAGCGTATCCGCTCGCCGCGGCCGATCGTGCCATGCGGTGGGACGGCGGTCGACGCGGTCGCCGCGGAGGCGATACCCTCCGGCCATGCAGCGGCCGCTCCCGGGCGCGGCGTTCTCCGAGCCGGAGACGTACGCCAAGACGCGCCTCCCCGTCGACTTCGCCTGGACCCTGATCCCCGACGCGTACACGTCGGAGGAGTTCCACGCGCTCGAGCAGGAGCGCGTGTACGGGCGCGCGTGGGTGCCGGTCTGCGTGGCCGACGAGGTCGCCGAGCCGGGCGACTTCCTGGTGGTCGAGGTCGCGGGCCGCTCGATCATCGTGACCCGCAACCTCGACGGCGAGCTGCGCGCGCACCACAACGTGTGCCGCCACCGCGGCGCGCGGCTGTGCGAGGGCTCCGGCCACGTCAAGCGCTTCTTCTCGTGCCCGTACCACGCGTGGGCGTACGACCTGAACGGGTCGTGCCTCGGCACGCCGCTCTTCACGCCGGAGAGCGAGATCCCGGTGGACGCCCGCGCGGCGTTCGACATGTCGGACATCAAGGCCTTCGACAAGGCCGACATGGGCCTGCACCCGGTGCGCGTCGCGCAGTGGGAGTTCCTCGTCATGGTCTGCCTCGACCCCGAGGCCCCCGCGCTCGAGGACGAGCTCGGCGACCTCGGTGCGCGCCTCGCCGGCTACCGGCTCGGCGAGTACCGGATGGCCCGCCGCGTCGAGTACGCGATCGACGCCGACTGGAAGCTGATCGGCGAGAACTTCATGGAGTACTACCACCTGCCGTGGGTCCACCCTGCGCTGGTGAAGGTCTCGCCGATGGACGACCACTACCGCTGGCAGGGCCCCGGCAAGTACGTCGGCTTCTGCACGTGGCCCGTCGCCCCGAACACCGACGACGGCGGCTGGAAGGGCCTGCCGCCCGTCACCTTCGTGGAGGGCCAGGACGCCGAGGCGGCCCGCTTCGTCTGGCTCTACCCGAACATCGCGATCAACGTGATGGCCAACCACGTCTTCCTGCTGCTCGCCCGCCCCGACGGGCCGGGCCGCACGGCGGAGGTGGCGTACCTCCTGACCCACCCCGAGTCGGTCGCCGCGAGCACCGACCCCGAGGGCGACGTCGACGCGCTGATGGCGTTCTGGGACGAGGTCAACCAGGAGGACATCGGCATCGTCGAGCGGGTCCAGGACGGGCTGCGCAACCCCGCCTACGAGGGCGGTCGCATGTGCTACCGCTTCGAGGAGTCGTGCCACCGCTTCCAGAACATGGTGATCGACTCCATGCTCGGGATCCGCGACGTCCCGCCCGGCGACGACGCGGAGACGGTGCGGATGTTCGGGCCGCGCGACGCGGCCGCGGACCGCGGCTGGACGCACCCCCCGATCGCGTAACGTCCGCGGGGATGGACGGGCATCCGGGATCGGGGCGCATCGAGCGCGAGCGGCGCCTCCTCAGGGGCCGCTGGCTCGACGTGACCGACGAGCGCAACGTCCTGATCGCGCCCGTCCTGTCGATCATCGCCTTCGTGCTGATCGCGGCGGGCGACGCCTCGCTCTGGACGCGCATCGTGGCGCTGCTCGTGCAGATCCTGCTGTTCGAGATCGTGGTCACGGCCCACGTCCGCAGCCCGCGCTGGCGGCGCATCCTCTCCGTCGGCGCGCCGGTCGCCGTGATCGGGACGATCTCCCTGGTCGCCGCGATCGCGCTGGCCGTCGACAGCGGCGCCGGCCGCTCGGCGACGGGCCTGTTCAGCGCGGCGCTCGCGATCGGCGTGATCGTGCGCCTGTTCGGCCGGGTCGTCAAGGCCCCCGTCGTCAACCTGCGCGTCGTCGGCGACGCGATCGCCGTCTACCTGATGATGGGCCTGACGTTCGCGTACCTGTACCTCGCGATCGACGCCGTCCGGGTCGGCGACTTCTTCGTGCAGGGCAAGCAGCCCGCGTACGTCTTCCTCTACTTCTCGTACATCACGCTCGCCACGGTCGGCTACGGCGACTTCACGGCCGCCGACGCCGTCGGGCGCCTGCTCGCGATGCTCGAGGGCCTCGTCGGCCAGCTCTACCTCGTCACCGTGCTGGCCCTGATCGTCAGCAACCTCGGCCGCCAGCGCAACCCCGCCAAGGAGCGCGCCGCGATGCGCGCCGACGGGCCCGACGGCGATCCGCCGCCGGGCGACCCGCCGGCCGCGCCCTAGACGCCGGCGCGCGAGCGGCGGCGGCGCTTGTGGCGCGGCGTGCCCGGGCGGTGCTGGCTCGGGCGCTTCGGCCGCTTCGGCTGCCCGTCGGGGCGCTGGTCGCGGCGCGGCTTCGACGCCTCGGCCGGGACCGGCTCGGCGGCGGGCTCAGCGGGTGGGCGGCCCGCGTCGACGCGGACCGGGCGCACGGCGCCCAGCAGGTCGAGGTCGGGGGCCGTGATCTGCGCGTCCACGCCGACCTTGCCGAGCAGCTTGCGCACGGCGTGCTCGTCCTGCTTGGGAACGAAGCCGACGACGATGCCGGGCTCGCCGGCGCGGCCGGTGCGGCCCGAGCGGTGCACCCAGTCGGCGGGGTCGGCGGGCGGGTCGAAGTGGACGACGCAGGCGACCTGGTCGACATGGATGCCGCGCGCCGCGACGTCCGTGGCCACGAGCACGGGCAGCCGCCCGGTCGTGAACGCGTGCAGGGCGCGGTCGCGCTGGTTCTGGGCGCGGCCGCCGTGCAGGTTGGCGGCGCCGACGCCGGCGGCGTTGAGCTTCTTGGCGAGCCGGTCGACGCCGTGGCGGGTGCGGCAGAACGCGATCACGCTGCCGGTGCGCAGGACGACGTCGACGAGCAGGTCGATGCGGTCCTCCTGCTTGACGCGCCAGACGTGCGTGACGACCTCGCCGACGGAGCGCGCCTCGGCGGCGGCCTCGTGGCGGACGGGGTCGTGCTGGTAGTCGCGGGCGACCTTCTCGACCTCGCCGTCGAGCGTGGCGGAGAAGAGCAGGGTCTGCCGGTCGGGGCGGACCTGGTCGAGCAGGCGCCGCACGACGGGCAGGAAGCCCATGTCGGCCATCCGGTCGGCCTCGTCGAGGACGACGATGCCGACGTCGGAGAGGTCGACGTCGCGGCGCTGGATCAGGTCCTCGAGCCGGCCGGGGCAGGCGACGAGGACGTCGACGCCGCGGCGCAGCGCGCTGGTCTGGGCGCCGTAGCCCACGCCGCCGTAGGCGACGGCGACGCGGCGGCCGCGGGCGGCCGCGAGCGGCTCGACCTCGCGGCCGATCTGGTCGGCGAGCTCGCGCGTCGGCGCGAGGATCAGGGCCGTCGGGCGGCCCGGCTTGCCGGCCGCGACGCGCGCGGCGACGGCGAGGCCGAAGGCGATGGTCTTGCCGGACCCGGTCGGCGCCTTGCCCGCCACGTCGCGCCCGGCGAGGGCGTCGGGGAGGGTGGCGGCCTGGATCGGGAAGGCCGCGTCGATGCCGCGCCGCGAGAGGACGGCGGCGAGGTCGGCGGGCACGCCGAGGTCGGTGAAGCTGAATTGCACGGAAACTCCTGTCGAGCGTCGCGCGCTCGAGTGGATTCCAGAGCGGGCGCATCGCGCGGGATGCCGCGGCGGGAGCCGCGGGAACGCGATGTGTCCTCACCCTACCACGGGACGGGCAGATCTCCTGCCGCACCCGCCGCGGCGAGCGTCAGTCCCAGTCCTCCCAGGGCAGGTGGTCGAGCCGCTCGGCCCCGGTCTCCGTGATCACGTACTGGGCCTCCAGCTTGACGCCCTCCGCCCCGCCGACCTCGCCGCAGTACGACTCGACGCTGACCACCATGCCGGCCGCGAGCGCGAGGTCCGCGCGGTCGCTGAGGCTGCCGGGGAAGGTCGGGTGCGTCGCGATCCACGGCGACTCGTCGGCCAGCCCGACGCCGTGCAGGATGACGCCGTAGTTCTGGGCCTGGAAGCGCTCCGGGATGCGCCAGCTCGCGGCGTCGAGCTCACGGAAGGAGGCGCCGTCGCGCAGGAGCGCGGCGTTGTGCTCGATCTGCTCGAGGGCGTGCAGGTAGAGGTCGCGTTGCGCGGGCGTCGGCGGCAGGTGCCCGACGGTCCACGAGCGGGAGACGTCGGCGCAGTAGCCGTAGGGGCCGATCATGTCCGTGTCGAAGGCGAGCATGTCGCCGGCCTCGGTGACGCGGTGCGACGCCTCCTGGAACCACGGGTTGGTGCGCGGCCCCGAGCAGAGCAGGCGCGTCTCGATCCACTCGCCGCCGTTGCGGATGTTCTCGTGGTGCAGCTCCGCCCAGATCTCGAGCTCGGTGCGGCCCGGCTCGGCGGAGGCCTCGCGCAGCCGGTGCATGCCGGCGTCGCACACGGCCATGGTCCAGCGCAGCATCTCGAGCTCGTCCGCGGACTTGATCTGCCGCGCACGCTCGGTCAGGGGGTAGCCGTCGACGACCTCGAGCCCGCAGGCGCGCAGCGCCGCCACGCCGGACGGCTCGCAGCTATCGACGGCGATCCGGCGCGTGCCGGCGCCGTGGGCCCGCGCGAGGTCGGCGATCTCGGCCGCCCAGCGCGCGACGACGGTCGCGGTGGCCTCCTCGCCCTGCGACTCCTGGAAGGTCCAGGTCGTCGCGGTGCGCACCTCGCTGACCCCGGGCAGCCCCTCCGACAGGTGCCCGGAGCCTGCGTACGGGAAGTCGACGGCGGTGCCGTCGGCGCAGACGACGGCGTAGTGGAAGGCGTTGTGCATCATCCAGATCGTCATGTTGCTGACGTCGAGGACGTAGCGGATGTTGACGGGGTCGTAGAGGAGCAGCGCATCGCAGTCCGCGGCCCGGATCTGCTCGAGGACGCGGTCCTTGCGGTAGCGCCGGGCGGCGTCGATCGTGGCCGCGGAGACCGGGCTCGCGAGCGGCCGGTCGGCCGCGGCGACGTTGAGGTAGACGGGCTTGCGCTCGTCCGAGAAGGGCGACTGCGGGGCTTGGACCGCCATGAGCGGATCATCACGGAGGGCACCGGCCGGCGGATGAGCGCCGCAGACGGGTGCACGCCGGTATCGTCCCGTGGATGGAGCACCACCCCGAGACCGAGCTCGTCCACGGCGGCCGGCCGCAGGGGCCGGGCTCGACCCTCAACCACCCCTTGGTGCTCAACAGCACGTACCGGGCGGGCGGGCCACGCGGCTACGGGCGCTCCGGCAACGAGATGTGGGACGCGCTCGAGGAGGTCGTGGGCGCGCTCGAGGGCGGCGAGGCCGTCGCCTTCTCGAGCGGCATCGCCGCCGTCACCGCCGTCCTCGACCAGGTCCCGCCGGGCGGTGTCGTGGTCGCCTCGAAGCCGATCTACATGGGCAGCTGGGGCCAGCTCGAGGAGCGCTCGGCGCAGGGCCGGATCGGCGTGCGCTGGGTCGACATGGCGGACACCGCGGCCGTCCTCGAGGCCGGCCAGGGCGCGGCCCTGGTCTGGCTCGAGACGCCCTCCAACCCGACGCTCGAGATCGCCGACATCGCGGCGATCTGCGCGGGCCGCGAGCCCGGCACCCGGGTCGTGGTCGACGGCACCTTCACGTCGCCACTCCTGCAGCGCCCGCTCGCACTCGGGGCCGACGTGGTCGTGCACAGCGCGACGAAGCTGATCGGCGGCCACGCCGACCTCCTGCTCGGGATCGCCGTCGGCGACGCCGCCTGCGCCGAGTCGATGCGCACCCACCGCACCGACTACGGCGCCGTGCCCGGCTCGCTCGAGGCGTTCCTCGCCCTGCGCGGGCTGCGCACGCTGGCCGTGCGGCTCGAGCGCGCGCAGGCCAACGCGGCCGCGCTGGCGGCGATGCTCGCGGCCCACGCGCAGGTGACGCGCGTCCTCTACCCCGGCCTGCCGGACCATCCCGGCCACGCCGTCGCGGCCCGCCAGATGGCGGGCTTCGGGACGATGCTGTCCTTCGAGGTCGCGGGGCCGCCGGAGCGCGCGACCGCCGTCTGCGAGAGGGTCGAGGTGTTCGGGCACGCGACGAGCCTTGGCGGCGTCGAGTCGCTGATCGAGCACCGCGGCACCAAGGACTGGGAGCGCCGAATGGGCACCCCCGAGGGCCTGATCCGCGTATCGGCCGGCATCGAGCACCCCGACGACCTCGTCGTGGACCTCGCACGGGCGATCGACCGCGCCTGCGCGGGCTAGGCGGCGCCCGGGTGGCCAAGGACCTCCCGATCGCGAAGCTCCTGGCCGAGTTCGGCTACCGCACGGACGCGGCGCAGTCGGCGGCGCGCGCCGTGCTCGAGGACGCCCGCATCACCCGCGCGGGCAAGGAGCGGATCGCCGCCTACAAGCGCGACGACGCCGAGGCCGTCCTGCGGGCCCGCGTGGCCCTGCTCTGCCCGGCCTGCGCGGAGGCCGGGCTTGGCGGCGACGTGCCCGACCCCGTCACGGCCGGCACGGGCGACCGCTGCCGGGTCTGCGAGGGCAGCGCGAACCGCCGCGGTGCGCTCGCCTTCGCCGCGGCCTGCTGGCGGGCGGGCCTCGCCCGGGTAATCGTGGTCGGCGGCAGCCCCGACATCCGCCGCGAGCTGCCCGGCCTCCTGCCCGACCTCGACCTGCGCGTCGTCGACGGCACGGTGGCGCGGCCTGGCCGCGACGTGCAGCGCGAGCTGGACGGCGCCGACCTCGTCGTGCTGCTCGGCTCGACCGAGCTCAACCACACGGTCTCCGCGACCTGGGCCAGCCCCAAGACGGTGGCCACGCAGACGCGCGGGATCGGCGCGTTCCTGCTCGAGGCGGCCGCGAAGGTCGGCGACCGGGCCGACCGCACTGGACGCTGACCCGCGTCGGCAGTAGCCTGACGGGGCGACCAGGAGGGGGTAGGATGCACGACGTCATCGTGATCGGGGCGGGGTTCGCGGGCTGCTCCGCGGCGCGCGAGGTGCGCCGCGCAGGCCGGGAGCCCGTGATCGTCGAGGCCCAGGACCGGATCGGCGGGCGCACGTGGACGAGCGATTGGGACGGCCAGCGCTTCGAGCGCGGCGGCAACTACTTCCACTGGTTCCAGCCCCACGTCTGGACGGAGATCACGGCCGCCGGCGTCACGCCGCTGATGCCGCCCGTTGGCGACAGCGTGCACTGGACCGTCGGCGACGAGATCCGCACGGGCACGCGCATCGAGCGCGAGGCCTTCAACGAGTCGGCCTGGGACAAGTTCAACGCCGGGTCCTGGGAGATCCTGCCCCAGCCGCACGCGCCGCTCGCGGACGTCAACCGGATCGGCCGTCTCGACGCCATGACGATCCAGGAGCGGATCGACGAGCTCGACCTGACGGACGACGAGCGCGCGCTCCTGATGGTGGAGTGCCAGGGGGTGGCGAGCGGCCACCTCGACGACGCCGGGGCCCTGTCGGTCATGCGCTGGCACGCCCTCTCGGGCCACTCGCTGGCCCTCACGCAGGAGACCGCGGGCGCCTACACGGTCGCCGAGGGCACGATCGCGTTCCTGCAGCCGATCCTCGCCGCCGCCGCCTGCGAGCTGCGCCTCGAGGCGCCCGTCGAGGCCGTCGAGCAGGAGGGCGATCGCGTGGTCGTCACGCTGCGCTCCGGCGAGGCGCTGGCGGCGCGCGCCTGCGTGGTCACGGCGCCCCTCAACGTGCTCGGCGGAATCCGCTTCGAGCCGGGCCTCAGCGAGGGCAAGCGGGCCGGGATCGCGCTCGGCCAGGCCGGCATCGGCAGCAAGGTGATGCTGAAGGTGCGCACGTCGGGCGGACCGGTCGCCGGCATGCACCCGGACCACCCCTTCGGCTTCATCGGCACGATCTTCGACCTGCCCGGCGACGAGCAGATCCTCGTCTGCTTCGGCAACGACGGCGCGGCGATCCGCCACGGCGACCTCGCCTGGGCTCAGCGCGAGCTCGACCGCGCCGTGCCGGGCTGCGAGGTGATCGGCATGAACTGCCACGACTGGCTCGGCGACGAGTACGCGCGCGGGACGTGGGGCATCCATCGGCCCGGCTGGTACGCGCACCACCACGCGGAGATGCAGCGTCCCGAAGGACGCGTGATCCTCGCCAACTCGGACTTCGCAGACGGCTGGGCGGGCTTCGTCGACGGCGCGATCGAGTCCGGCAAGCGCGGCGGCGCGTGGGCCGCCGCCGCCGCCTAGCCCCGCCCCGGCCGACGCGACGCGACCGCCGGACCCATTCCGGCCGTTTCGGCCTGCCGATGGTCCGATTTGGTCAGATATCTCAGACCTATTTGCAATTCGGTCTGCTATTCGGTAGGGTACGCCCGTCCAGCGAAGGAGCGATCCCCGAATGTACGACTACGGGTTCTTCTCGTACGAGTCGAAAGAGGACATGCTGGAGCGCTCGCGGGCGTTCTGGAACCCCGACAAGACCGACTTCTGGCAGGACGCCGGAATCGACCTCGTCATCGACCGCCGCGAGGGCTACCTGTTCTGGGACATGGCCGGCCGCCGGCTGATCGACCTGCACCTCAACGGCGGCACGTACAACCTCGGCCACCGCAACCCCGAGCTGATCGCCACGCTCGAGCAGGCGATGCAGCACTTCGACATCGGCAACCACCACTTCCCGGCGCTGGCGCGCACCGCGCTCGCCGAGGCCCTGGTCAAGACCGCCAGCCCGAACATGCGCCGCGTGATCTACGGCTCGGGCGGCGGCGAGGCGATCGACATCGCCCTCAAGACCGCACGTCACACGAAGCAGCGCCGCAAGATCGTCTCGATCATCAAGTCCTACCACGGCCACACGGGCATCGCCGTCGGCACGGGCGACGAGCGCTTCTCGAAGCTGTTCCTCTCGGACCACCCCGAGGAGTTCGTCCAGGTCCCGTTCAACGACCTCAACGCGATGGAGGACGCGCTCCGCGCGCGCGACGTGGCCGCCGTGATCATGGAGACGATCCCGGCCACCTACGGCTTCCCGCTCCCCGCGCCCGGCTACCTGCAGGCCGTCAAGCGGCTCTGCGAGGAGTACGACACGCTCTACATCGCCGACGAGGTCCAGACGGGCCTGATGCGCACCGGCGAGATGTGGGGCATCTCCAAGGCCGGCGTCGAGCCCGACATCATGGTCATCGGCAAGGGCATCACGGGCGGCATGTACCCGATCGCCTGCTGCGTGGTCTCCGAGGAGTGCTCCGCCTGGCTCAAGGAGGACGGCTTCGGCCACATCTCCACGGGCGGCGGCGCCGAGCTCGGCTGCGTCGTCAGCCTCAAGGTGCTCGAGATCTGCGGCCGTCCCGAGGTGCGCTCGATGGTGCACTACATCGCCGAGCGCTTCCAGCAGGGCCTGCACCAGATCCAGGAGATCTACCCCGACTGGTTCGTCGGCATCCGCCAGGATGGCGTCGTGATGGGCCTCGAGTTCAACCACCCCGTCGGCGCCAAGCTCGTCATGAAGCACCTCTACGCGCACGGCGTCTGGGCGATCTTCTCGACGCTCGACCCGCGCATCCTCCAGTTCAAGCCCGGGATCCTGCTCGGCCCCGAGCTGGTCGACGAGATTCTCGACCGCACCGAGGTCGCGATCGGCAAGGCCTACGCCGAGGCCCGCTCCGGCGCCCGCGCGGCGGTGACCGCATGAGCGTGATCGAGCTCAGCCACCGCGAGCCGCCGGGCGCGGCCCGCGCCGCGATGATGCTGCAGCGCGCCCACTGGGCCGCGGAGCTCTTCGCCCGCTACGACATCGAGCGCGTGCGCCGCATCGTCGACGCCGTCGCCGCCGCGGGCGAGGCCCACGCCGAGCGCTACGCGGAGTGGGCCGTCGAGGAGACGGGCATGGGCGTCGTCGAGCACAAGGTGCTCAAGAACGTCGCCTGCTCGCGCGAGCTGTGGGACCGCTACCGCGACCACGACTACGTCTCGCCGCGCATCCTCGCCGACGACAAGGTGCTCGAGCTGCCGCGCCCCGCCGGCGTGATCTTCGCCCTGACCCCGACCACGAACCCGATCGCGACGGTCTACTTCAAGGTGCTGCTGGCCCTGATGACGCGCAACGCGATCGTGGTCAGCCCGCATCCGGGCGCGAAGGCGGTCTGCGCCGACGCCGTCCGCGTCCTGTCCGACGCGGCCGTGGCCGCCGGCGCCCCCGACGGCTGCATCCAGGTCGTCGAGGAGCCCTCGATCCCGCTGATCGAGGCCCTGATGACCGACCAGACCACCGACGTGATCGTCGCCACCGGCGGCAACGCCGTCGTCCGCGCCGCCTACCGCTCGGGCAACCCCGCGATCGGCGTCGGCCCGGGCAACGTGCCCGCCTTCGTCGACGCCACCGCCGACATCGCCGCCGCGGCCCGCGCGATCGTCGACTCCAAGTCGTTCGACAACTCGATCCTCTGCACGAACGAGAGCGCGATCATCGTCGAGGAGGAGGTCGCCGAGCAGCTGATCCGCGAGCTCGGCCGGGCCGGCGCCCACGTCTGCACGCCCGAGGAGGTCGAGCGGGTGCGCGAGCACCTGTTCCCCGACCACCGGATGCGGCTCGACCTGATCGGCAAGTCCGCGACGGTGCTCGCGGAGGAGGCCGGCCTCACGGTGCCCGCCACCACGCGCGTCCTCGTGGCGCCGTTCTCCCTGGTCGTGCCCGAGGAGCCGCTCGCCCGCGAGAAGCTGCTGCCGGTCCTCGGCCTCGTACGGGTCCCCAACACGCGCGCCGGCATCTCGGCCGCGCAGGCGATGCTGCGCGCCACCGGCGCCGGCCACTCCGCCTCGATCCACTCGACGCGGGCCCAGACGATCATGGAGTACGGCGCCGCCGTGAAGGTGCTGCGCGTGACGGTCAACGTCGGCAACAGCCTCGGCTCCGCCGGCGTCCTCACGAACCTCGCCCCCACCATGACCATCGGCACGGGCTTCTACGGGCGCTCGTCGCTCGGCGAGAACCTCGAGCCGCGCCACCTCGTCAACTGGACGCGCGTCGCGTACAACGCCGACCGCTCCGTGCCCTTCGACGAGTTCGGCGGGATGCAGCCGTGGCGGCTCGAGACCGTGCCGACCGCCGCGTCCAGTGCCGCCCCCGCGGATCCCGCGCCCGCGACGCCCGCGACGGACGTCCTGCGCGAGGAGGTCCGCCGCCTGATCCTCGAGGAGCTCAAGGAGCTGACCCGCCAGTGAACGACACCGCCGTCGAGCTCCGCTCCTGCATCTACCTCGACCAGCTGCAGCCGCAGACCATGTGCTACCTCGGCTCCTGGATCAAGGGCCGCCTGCCGCGCGCCGGCATGGCCGCGCAGATCATCGAGGTCGCCCCCGGCCTCGACATCGAGGCCCTCACCGACACGGCGCTCAAGCACGACCGCGTCGAGGCGGGCATCCTCTTCGTGGAGCGCACCTTCGGCTACCTCGAGATGCACTCGCAGTCGCCGGCCGCCGTCAAGTCGGCGACGAGCGCCGTCCTCGACGCCCTCGACCTCTCGGAGCAGGACTCGGTCAAGCCGAAGATCCTCGCCCGCAAGGTGATCAGCCGCGTCGACGGCCAGCACGCCTTCCTGATCAACCGCAACAAGGTCGGCTCGATGCTCCTGCCCGGCGAGTCGCTGTTCGTGCTCGAGGTGCAGCCCGCCTCGTACGCGATCCTCGCCACCAACGAGGCCGAGAAGGCCGCCCGCGTCAAGGTCATCGACTACCGCATGATCGGCGCCACCGGTCGCGTCTACCTCTCCGGCGACGAGGCCGACGTGCGCGCCGCGGGCGACGCGGCGATCGCCGCCCTGGAGGCGATCCGGTGAGCGAGACCAACGGCACCGGCGAGATGCACGCCGCGCTGAAGACGGCGCTGCAGGAGCTCCTGCCCGACATGCTGCGCGACCACGCACACGGGCCGAGCCCGGTGCCGCAGGTGCCCGCGCCGCCCGTCGCGCAGACCCTGCGCCCCAGCACCTGGAACCCCACCGACCAGGCGCCCGGCCCCACCGGCCGCGCCGCGGCCCCCGCCCCCGCGGCCGCCGCGGGCGACGCCCGGGTCGAGCACGTGCGGATCGGCAGCGACCGCGACCTCGACGCCTTCGTGCGCGCCCTCGCGCACCGGCTCGAGAGCCCCGCCGAGCGGGCCGCCGTGATGGCGGGCCGCCTGCGCTTCACGCTCGGCCACGCCGCCGCCGGCGCCGCCCCCGCGGCGTCTGCCGCCGCGGGCGACGCGCACCGGGTAGAGCGGGGTGCCGTCACCGAGCGCATCGTCGAGCGGGCCGCCAAGGCCGGCGGCGTGATCGTCCTCGGCCCCAAGGCCGTGCTGACGCCGATGGGCAAGGACCGCGCCCGCGCGCTCGGCGTCCGAATCGAGAGGGAGGCCTCATGCTGAAGGGAACCGTCAAGGGCTCCGTGTGGGCGACGAAGCGCGTCGATGACGTGCCGCACGGGGCGTTTCTGGAGGTCGAGCTGGAGGCGGGCGGATCGCTCGTCGCCTTCGACGTCCTGGGCTCCGGGGCGGGCGAGCGCGTGCTCGTCGCCACGGGATCCGTCGCCGCGTCGCGCTTCGCGCCGCAGCACCCGCCGATCGACGCGCTGATCGTCGGGATCATCGACAACGACCACTAGACCCATCACCACCACCCACCCCAGCTGAACGAGACCAAGAAGGAGGAACACGAGATGTCGGAAGCACTGGGCATGATCGAGACCAAGGGGTACGTCGCGGCCCTCGCCGCGGCGGACGCCATGGTCAAGGCCGCCAACGTGACCATCGTCGGTCGCGAGGAGGTCGGCGACGGGCTCGTCGCCGTCGTCATCCAGGGCGACGTCGGTGCCGTCAAGGCGGCGACGGAGGCCGGCTCGGAGACCGCGTCGACGGTCGGCGAGCTCGTCTCCGCCCACGTCATCCCCCGCCCGCATGCCGAGCTCGGCAAGCACTTCACGGCGGGCAAGTAGGAAGCGCCTGATGGCCGGGCCGGATATCGAGCTGCGCGTCTACCTCCCCATCCCCGAGCTGCGTCGGCAGTTCGCGGCCTACATGGGGACGCCGACGCGCGCCCGTGGCTACCCCCCGATGGAGGGCGAGCACGCCCTGATCGTGGAGGTCGCCCCCGGCCTGGCCATCGAGCGCGTCATCGACCTCGCCCTGAAGGCGGTGCCCGAGGTCGAGCCGGGCATCCTCTTCGTCGAGCGCCAGTTCGGCGTGCTTGAGCTGCACGCGGCCGACGCGGCCGCGGTGGAGCGAGCGGGCGAGGCGATCCTCGCCGGCATCGGCGCGGAGGCCTCGCACCAGCTCAAGCCGCGGATCCTCTACTCGGACGTGATCGAGGACATCACGGACCAGCACGCGGTGATCGTGAACCGCAACCGCCAGGCCTCGATGGTCCTGCCCGGCGAGACGCTGCTGGTGTACGAGATGACGCCGGCCCTGTTCGCGGCGATGGCGGCCAACGAGGCCGAGCGCGTCGCCCCGGACGTGACGGTCGTCGACATCGCGATGATCGGCGCCACGGGCCGCATCTACATGAGCGGGCCCACCGAGAGCGTGGTGCGGGCGCGCGACGAGATCACGCGCGTGCTCGAGGCCGTCGTCGGGCGCGATCACGCGTAGACCTCTATGCTGCCGCCCCGGAGGATCTGATGGGTGGCACTGCGGATCAGGACGCGATCGACCGGCTCGCCCGCGCGGCGCTCGGGCCGTACGGGCTCGGCGACGACGCCGAGCTGCGGCTCGTCAACGTCTCCGAGAACTACACCTACCGCGTCGACGATCCGACGATCGGCGCCGCCTACGCCATGCGCCTGCACCGCCCGGGCTACCACTCGGCGGAGGCGATCGCCTCCGAGCTGATGTGGATCGACGCGCTGCGCGCGGACGGCGTCGTCGACAGCGTAGTCGCCGTGCCCGCGCGGGACGGGCGCCTCGTCACGCAGGTCGCCCTGCCCGACGTCGAGGAGCGCAACGTCGTCCTCTTCGAGTGGGCCGAGGGCGCGCCGCCCGACCCGGACGCGGCCGACCCCCTGCCCGGCTACCGCACCCTCGGCCGGATCGCGGCCCGGATCCACGCGCACGCCCGCGGCTGGCAGCGCCCCGCGACGTTCACCCGCTTCGCCTGGGACTTCGACCACACGCTCGGCGCGCACGGCCACTGGGGCCGCTGGCAGGACGGCGTCGGCGTCGAGGGCGACACCCTCGCCCTCTTCCAGCGCACCGTCGACGTCATCGAGCGCCGGCTCGCGGCCTACGGCACGGGGCCGGAGCGGTTCGGGCTGTGCCACTCCGACCAGCGCCTCGCGAACCTGCTCGAGGACGGCGACCTGATCCGCGTGATCGACTTCGACGACTGCGGGTTCGGCTGGTACATGTACGACTTCGCGACGACGGTCTCGTTCTTCGAGGAGCACCCCCGGGTGCCCGACTTCAGGGCCGCGTGGCTCGAGGGGTACCGCGAGGTCGCGCCCCTCGGCCAGGCCGACGAGGACGAGCTGGACACGTTCGTGATGCTGCGGCGCCTGCTCCTCGTGACGTGGATTGGGTCGCACTACGCCTTCGCCACCGAGGCCCAGGAGCTCGGCGAGGGCTACACCATCGGCACCGTGCCCCTGGCCGAGGCCTACCTATCGCGCTACGCGTAAGGAGCGAGGAGACCCCATGAGCACCATGTTCCACTCCCTCGAGGGCCGCAGCGTCCTCGTCACCGGCGGCACCAAGGGCATCGGCCTCGGCATCGCCCGCGCCTTCGCGCGCGCGGGCTGCAAGGTCGTGATCACGGGCCGCGACGCCGCGACCGCGGAGGCGGCCCTGGCGGAGCTCGGCCCGAACGCGTCGTTCGTGCAGGGCGACGTCGGCAAGGCGGCCGACTGCCAGCGCGCCGTCGAGGAGACCGTGGCCCGCCACGGCGGCCTCGACGTGGTCTGCGCGAACGCCGGCGTCTACCCCGAGTGCCGCGTCGGGGACATGGACGAGGCCACGATCGACGAGATCTTCGCCACCAACGTGAAGGGCACGATGCTGACGGTGCGCCACGCGATCCCCGCCCTCGAGGCGTCCGGCCGCGGCCGCGTGATCCTGACGTCGTCGATCACGGGCCCCACCACGGGCTTCCCGGGCTGGTCGCACTACGGCGCCACGAAGGCCGCCCAGCTCGGCTACATGCGCACCGCCGCGATCGAGCTCGCCCCGAAGGGCATCACGGTCAACGCGGTCCTGCCGGGCAACATCGTCACCGGCACGCTCGAGGACCTCGGCGAGGACTACGTCAACCAGTCGATCGCGACGATCCCGATGGGCGCCCTCGGCGACCTCGACGACATCGGCTACGCGGCGCTCTTCTTCGCCACGGACGAGGCCAAGTACATCACCGGCCAGCCGCTGGTCATCGACGGCGGGCAGACCCTGCCCGAGTCCCCGCTCGCGATGGAGCTGATCTGAGCCCGGAGCCGCGTGCCGCGGCGCGGGCCGGCTCGCTCGGCCCCGCCGCCCTGGCGGTCCGCGACCGGGTCCTCGCCGACATCGCGTCGGGGGCGCTGGCCCCCGGCGAGCGGCTCGGCGGCGAGCGCGACCTGGCCGAGCGGCTCGGGGTCAGCCGCTCGACCCTGCGCCAGGCCCTCGACGCCCTCGAGACGGCGGGTGCCGTCCGCCGGGCACCCGGACGCACGGGCGGCACGTTCGTCGCGCCGCGCCGCGTCGAGCGCGACCTGACCAGCCTCGCCGGCCTACCCTCCTACCTGCGCCGGCAGGGCTTCTCGGCGGACGCGCGGGTCCTCTCCACCGCCACGGTGGAGGCCGACGCCGAGACCGCCGCCGCGCTCGCGCTCGCCGAGGGCGATCTCGTGCTCGAGGTCGTGCGGGTGCGCCTCGCCGACGGCGAGCCGATCTCGCTGGAGCGGGCGCGCCTCCCCGCGCGGCGCTTCCCCGGCCTGCTCGACCACTCCCTCGGCGGCTCGCTCTACGAGCTCCTGCAGACGGCCTACGCCGTGCGCCCGGGCGAGGCGGAGGAGCGCATCCAGATCGTCGGCGCGGGCTCGCTCGAGGCCAAGGTGCTGGAGGTGCGCCGCTCGACGCCGCTCGTCGCGATCGTGCGCACCGCCTGGGACCGCGAGGGCGTGCCGTTCGAGCACTCCCACGACCTGTTCCGATCGGACCGGGTGCAGATCGTGGTGCGCACCCCCGCCGGCGAGGCGGAGGCGAGCGGGGTGGCCTCGACGATCGAGGTCGTGGTCTGATGGCCGAGCACCAAATCGGCCTCGACGCGCCGACGCACCGCCGTTGGGACGTGACCGTGCCGCCCGTGGTGCACGCCGCGCCCGGCGACGTCGTGGTCTGCGAGACCGTCGACTTCGCGGGCGGGCAGATCACGCGCGACTCCGCCGCGGCCGACCTCCTCGCGCTCGACTTCGACCTGATCTACCCGCTGGCCGGCCCGATCCACGTGGCCGGCGCCGAGCCGGGCGACGCCCTCGCCGTCGAGATCCTCGGCTTCGACCTGCCCGACTGGGGCTGGGCCTGCATCATCCCCGGCTTCGGCCTGCTGCCCCCCGGCGAGTTCACCGAGCCGGTGCTGCGCATCTTCGACCTCGCGGACGGCGACGCCACGGAGCTCTGCCCCGGCGTGCGCATCCCGATCGAGCCCTTCTGCGGCACCATGGGCGTCCCCGGCGCGGGGATGCGCGACGTGCCGATCCCGCCGCCCCACGCGGGCGGCGGCAACGTCGACCTGCGCCACCTGACCGCCGGCACCACGCTGTACCTGCCGGTCGGGGTGGAGGGCGGCCTCCTCTCGATCGGCGACGCCCACGCCGCACAGGGCGACGGGGAGGTCGCGATCTCGGGCATCGAGTGCGCGATGACGACGCGGATCCGCGTGGACGTCGTCAAGGGCCTCGCCATCCCGGCGCCGCAGCTGCACCGGCCGGCGGGGTCCCTGACGCCGCGCGTCGACCACGGCGGCTGGTACGCCACGACCGGCGTCGAGCCCGACCTGATGGCGGCCGCGCGGGCCGCGGTGCGGGCGATGATCGACCACCTCGTGCGCGAGCAGGGCCTCACCCGCGAGGACGCCTACATCCTCTGCAGCCTCGCCGGCGACCTCAAGATCACCGAGGTCGTCGACGACCCGATGTGGATCGTGGGCTGCTTCCTGCCCGACGCCGTCTTCGGCGCCTAGGCGGTGGCGGAAACCTCGGCGCGCGCCCGCGCCGCGGCGCCGGCCGCGGTCCACGCGGAGGTCTCCGCGTACCACGAGCCGAGGTAGTCGCCGGCGAGGTGGATGCGCTCCTGCGGGCGCATCAGCGTGGGCTGGATGCGGCCGCGGCCGACGAACGGGAACGGGATCCCGGGCGTGACGCGGTGGATCCGGCGCTCCACGACGTGCCCCCTGACCCCGGGCAGCACCTCCTCGAGGTCGGCCTGGAAGCGGTCGAGGACCTCCTCGTCGGAGAGGTGCATGATCGCGCGGCCGAGGTTGGCGGGCGCGTAGACCATGAAGCTCGACCCCCTGGGCCGCTCCGGCAGGAGCTCGGACACGACGTTGGCCATGTTGAAGAGCATCGACGTGGACCGCTTCGGGGTGGCGATGCCGTAGATGCCGTCCCACGGCTGCGGGCCCTCCTCGTCGGTCAGGAAGGCCGCCGCCACGGTGGGGCCGTAGACGATCGCTCGCAGCGCCTCCTCGAGGTCGACCGGCAGGCCCTCGACGAGGTCGGCGGTCGTGTGCGACGGGGTCGCCATGATGACCGACCTGGCGCGCAGCGTGCGCGCGCCGTCGGGCCCCTCGGTCTCGACCACGACGCGGTCGCCGTCGCGGCGGACCGCGGTCACCCGCGTCGAGTGGCGCAGGTCGGGCAGGCCGGCGGCGAGGGCGTCCATCAGCCGCTGCGGGCCGCCGACGATCGCGCGGCCGAGGCCGTCGTCGCGGTTCCAGACGAGGTGGAAGTAGCCGACGCCGTAGCCGGCCGCGATCTCCTCGGGCTCGCCCGTGCCGCGGGTCAGGGTGCAGCGGAAGAAGGCGTCCACCTCGGGCGACATCCGCCCGATGGCGTCCGTGAAGGAGGCGTTGTCCATGAAGTCGAGCATCCGCTGCTGGAGCACCGCCGGGTCCTCGCCGGGCGCGGGCTTCGCGACCTTCGCGTACCGCGCGACGAGCCGGCGCAGCTTGAGGCCCACCCGGACGAACTCGAGCCGGGCCGACGTCGAGAAGGGCAGCCGCAGCGGGTACAGCTCGATCGGCCCGTCGGAGACGAGGTGCCCGTCGTAGGAGACGGCGGTCAGGCTGCCCGGCACGTCCGTGGCCTGCACGCCCGTCTCGTCGAGCAGCCGCCCGACGGCGGAGTCGGGGCCGCCGTAGACGTGCGCGCCCAGGTTGAGCCAGATCGGGCCGCGCTCGGCGGACCAGATCCGGCCGCCCGGACGCTCCGTCGCCTCGACCACGACGACGTCGAGGTCGCGCAGGTCCCAGCCGGCCGCGAGGCCGGCGATGCCGGCCCCGACCACGATGACGTCGTGCTCCTCGCCGCTCACGGCGTCAGCCTACCGGCGTCCGGCCTAGAACACACCCCACTTGTCCCAGACGTCGTGGACGGCCATGCCGGACAGGATGTCCTGCTTGGCGCCGTGCTCGCTGCGCACCTTCGCGACGACCTCCGCGAGCACCGGCTCGACGAGGTCCGCGGGCACGATCACCACGCCGTCGTCGTCGCCGACCACGAGGTCGCCGGAGCGCACCGACACCCCCGCGCAGACGATCGGCACATCGTGCGCCACCACCTCGGCCCGGCCCTTCGTGTCGAACGGGCTGATCCCCGCCGAGAACACCGGGTAGCCGAGCTCGCGCAGCTGGCGCACGTCGCGCACCGGGCCGTCCACCACCGCCCCGACCGCGCCCTGCGCGGCCGCCGCGAGGCTGAACAGCTCCCCGAACAGCGCCGCGTCGACGCCCGCCTCGACCTGATACACCGGCACGTCGCCCGGCCCGAGCGCGGCGATCGCCGCCATCTCGCCCGCATACGGCGCCTCCGGCATCAGCCGCGTCGCCACCACCTGCACCGCGCGCGCCCAGCCCACCAGCGCGAAGCCGCGGTCGATCGGCGCCACCCGCCGATCGAGCACCTGCGCGCGCCGCCCCAGCGCGTCCAGCGCATCCGCGGCCAGGGCCACCGAGAGCAGCCGCAGGTCCTCCTCGGCGTGCCCGTGCCGGGCGAAGCCCGCCCCGTCGTTCGGTCCGGCCACGTCGTCCCCCTTGGTGCGGTTCATGCGCGTCCCCTCGAGCGCCGGCGGGCGACCGCCTCGCCGACGATGTTGACGCTGATGGCGAAGAGCGCGATGCACGCCGTCGGCGCGATCACCGTCCACGGCTGCAGCGTGATGTACGAGCGGTTCTCGGCGATCATCGTCGCCCAGTCGGGCGCGGGCGGCTGGATGCCGATGCCGAGGAAGTTGAGGCCCGCGATGATCAGGAAGGCGCCGGCGAAGCGGACGCCCGCGTCGGCCACGATCGTGGGGGCGATGTTGGGCAGGATCTCGCGGCGCAGGATCGCGGCGGTGCCCTCGCCCCGCACGAGGGCCGACTCGACGTAGCCGGTGGTGGCGACGCCGAGCGTCGCCGCCCGGGCGAGACGGGCGATGCCGGGGATGTTGACGACGGCGACGCCGACCACGAGCACGACCGTGCCGGGCCCGAGCCCCGCCGCGAGGACCAGCACGAGCAGGAGCGCCGGGAAGGCGAGCAGCACGTCGTTCATGCGCATCAGGACGGCGTCGACGAGGCCGCCCCGGTAGCCGGCCACGAGGCCGATCACGCAGCCCGCGGCCTCGGCCACGACGATCGCGGCGACGGCCAGGAGGACGGCGGTGCGCCCGCCCGCGAGGACGCGCGAGAGGACGTCGCGCCCGAGCGCGTCCGTCCCGAACCAGTGATCGGGGCCCGGCAGGAGGAACGACTTGCCGACCAGCGCGGCCGGGTCGTACGGGGCGACGAGCGATCCGGCGAGGGCGACCGCCAGCATGATCCCGCCGACGACGGCCCAGACGCCGACGGCGCCGCGCCAGGAGACGCCGCTGCGGCGCTCGGCCCCGCGGCGGTCGGGCGCGCTCACGCCGCCGCCCTCAGGCGCGGGTCGACGAGAATCGTGGCGATGTCGGCGACGAGGTTGATCAGGATGAAGGCCAGGGCGAGCAGCATGGCAATCGCCTGGATCACGGGCACGTCGCGGACCTGCACGGCGGTGACGAGCGCGTTGCCAACGCCCGGGTACGCGAACAGGACCTCGACGATGAAGACGCCGCCCAGCAGCCACTGCGCCGTGGCGGAGACGGCCTGGATCGTCGGCGCGAGGCTGTTGCGGACCGCGTAGCGGACCACGATCCGCCGCTCCGGCACGCCCGCCAGGCGGGCCGCCTCGACGTAGTCGGTGGCCATCGCCTCGATGGTGCTGATCCGGACGATGCGGATCAGGTAGGCGGCGCCGGCGATGATCAGGGTCAGGACGGGGAGCACCAGGAACTCCGGCACGGTCAGCGGGTTGACGTCGCCCGATACCAGCGAGACCGCGGGCAGCACGGGCACGTAGACGGCGAGCGCGAGCACGAGCAGCGCGCCGATCACGAACTCGGGGACGGCGGTCAGGGTCAGCGAGACGCCGGCGGCGGCGCGGTCGAGCGAGCGCCCCTGGCGCACGCCCGAGAGGATGCCGACGAGGAGCGCGAGGGGCACGAGCAGGAGCAGCGTCGCCCCGGCGAGGACGGCGGTGTTGCGGACCGGCGTGGCGATCAGCTCGGAGACGGGCATCCGCGTGCCGGCGAGGGACGTGCCGAGGTCGCCGCGGACGAGGTCGCCGAGCCACCCCAGGTAGCGCTGGACGAACGGGTCGCCCAGCCCGAGCTGCTCACGCAGCGCGGCGACCGCCTCGGGGGTCGCGTTGCGGCCGAGCACGGCCGCGGCCACGTCGCCCGGCAGGACCGTGGTCGCCGCGTAGACGAGGAACGAGACGACGAGGGCGAGCACGAGCGCGACGCCGATCCGGCGCAGGATCATCCAGATCAGGCCGTGGGAACTCGCAGCGCCGGGCACGTGCCCGCCCTCCTCCGTCGCCTCAGGCTCCGCTCCGGTTTACGCCTGGTACCACATCTCCCGGAAGCGCAGATCGTTCCAGATGAAGCCGATCCGCGGCTGGACGCCCTGGATCGTCGGCTTCCCGGCGAACAGGCCGTCGCCCCAGTTGAAGATGATCTCGCCGCCGTTCTCCCAGAGCGGCCCCTGCAGCTCCTGGTAGCGCGTGTTGCGCTCGGCGTCGTCGGCGACCGCCGAGGCGGCGATGAACTCCTTCTCCCAGGCGGGGTCGTTCCAGCGGGTCTCGTTGTACGGCCCGTCCTTGAAGTACGCCATCGGGGCGATGTACTCGAACGAGTCGTTGCCCCAGTAGGTCTCGCCGAACGGCACCTTCAGGTAGTAGAGGTCCGTGTTGTAGACGTCGGCCTGCGGGATCTTCTTGAGGTTGATCGTGATCCCGGACGCCTTCGCCTGCTGCGCGAAGGCCTGGGCGGCGTCGGGGTAGAGGCCGGTCACGAGCTCGACCGTCAGCCCCTCCTTGCCGGCCTCCTTGAGCAGGGCCTTCGCCTTCTCCGGGTCGTAGGCGCGCTGCGGCAGGTCCGCGTTGTACGACGGGAACGACGGCCCGTGCAGGTCGTTGGCGAGCGTGGCCTGGTCCTGGAAGAGCAGGCTCATCATCTGCTCGCGGTCGATCGAGAGCTTCATCGCCTCGCGCACCTTCGGGTCGTCGAACGGCGCGACGTCCATGCGCATGTTGAACTGCGGCGGGTTGGCGCCCGGGACCCGGAACAGCGCCGCGGCCGCGTTGCCCTCGAGCTCGAGGGCCTGCGCGATCACGTCGAAGTTCTCGGTACCGTCGATCTGGCCGGCGAGGAGCGCCGCCTTCTGCTGCTCCTTGGCGATCTGGATCAGCTCGACGGCGTCGAAGTACGGCTCCGGCGCGAGGAAGTACCCGTCGAAGCGCGTCATCACCGTCTTCTGGCCCGGCTCGAAGGACTCGAGCTTGAACGGGCCGGTGCCGACGACGCTCGCGGGGTCGGCGATGTCCTTCGTGCCATCCTTGAGGATGAAGAGCGGCTTCTGCGAGAGGAACCACTGGAAGTTGCCGTACGGCGCCTTCAGCACGAACTCGACCGTGAGGTCGTCCTTGACCGACGACGTGGCGACGTCGATGTACGGGTCGACGCTGGCGAAGTAGGGCGCCTTCGGGTCGCCGCCGATGCGGCGGAAACTCCACAGGACGTCGGCGGCGGTCAGGGGCGAGCCGTCGTGGAAGGTGACGCCGGAGCGCAGCTTGACGATCCACGTGGTGGAGGTGTCGTCGGCCGCCTCGATCGACTCGGCGAGGTGCGGCTTGACGGTGCCGTCGATCTGGGTCTCGGCGAGGCGGTCGTAGAGGTTGAAGGCGCGGTACTGGTCGACGACCGACGCGATCGCGTGCGGGTCGAGGGTCTCGGTCGGGCCGGCGTCGGAGATCGCGGCCCGGAACACCCCGCCCGCCGTCGGCGCGCCGGATGTGGTCTCGGTGTTGGCGGCCGTCGACATGGCGCCCGTGGCGCCGCCGTCGGTGGTCGCCGAGCCGCCGCCGCACGCCGCCAGGAGCGACGGCACGACGATCAGCCCGGCCCCGGCCATCGCGCCGCGCTCGAGCAGGCGCCGGCGGTTGAGCCTGATGTTGAACTCCTCGCTGCGGTCCATCTCCGCTCCTCTTCCCCGTCGAGTGGTGCCCGATCCATATTTTGGATCGTTACAGTATTGCGAGTCTATGCTGCCGCGACCGGGTCCGTCAAGGCCCGCTTGTGGAAGCCCGCCCCACCCCGTACCGTCGCCGCACCCATGACCGACCGCCACCCCGACCTCCTCGCCGTCGACGGCCTCCGCGTCGAGACGACCGGTGGGCGGGAGATCGTCCGCGGCGTGTCGCTCGCGGTCGTCCGAGGCGAGCTCGTCGGGCTGATCGGCGAGTCGGGCAGCGGCAAGACCACCGTGGCCCTCGCCTGCCTCGGCTACGCCCGGCCCGGCCTGCGGATCGCCGGCGGCACGGTGCGGGTTGGCGAGGTCGACCTGCTCCAGCTGCCCGAGCGCGCGGTGCGCGCCCTGCGCGGCGACCTCGTCGCCTACGTGCCCCAGGACCCCGGCGCGTCCCTGAACCCGGCCTACCGGGTCGCCGACCACCTCGCCGAGGCCCGCCGCGACCGCCCGCGGGCGCCGACGGCCGAGGAGCTCCTGCGCCGCGTGCGCCTGCCCGACGACCCGGGCTTCCTGCGCCGCTCCACGCACCAGCTGTCGGGCGGCCAGCAGCAGCGCATCGCGATCGCGATGGCGCTCGCGGGCGGCGCCGAGCTGATCCTCCTCGACGAGCCGACGACCGGCCTCGACGCGGTCACGAAGGCCGCGCTCCTGCGCGAGCTGCGCGATCTCTGCGACAGCGGGATCGCCGCGGTCCTCGTCAGCCACGACCTCGCCGCGGTCAGCGGCATCGCCGACCGGGTCGCCGTGATGTACGACGGGGTGCTCGTCGAGCAGGGGCCGCTGCGCGACGTCCTGACCGCCCCGCTCCACCCCTACACCGACGCGCTGATCGCGGCGGTCCCCGCGGCCCGCTCCGCCACCCGACCCGCCGCCGGGCCCGCCGCCGGGGAGCCGCCGGCGGCCACCGGCTGCCCGTACGCCACGCGCTGCGCCCGCACCGACGACGCCTGCCGGGCCGCGCTGCCCGCCATCGCCGCCCTCGGCGACCGGGCCGTCCGCTGCCTGCACCCGCTGGACGGCGCCGGGCTCGTGCACGGCGCGCCCGTCGCCCGCCTCGCCGCCGCGGACGCCGCCCCGGCGCTGCGCGTCGCCGACCTGCGCGCGGAGCACGGCGGCCGCGCGGTCGTGGACGGGGTCGGCTTCGAGGTGCGCACGGGTGAGTGCGTGGCGCTGGTCGGCGAGTCGGGCAGCGGCAAGACGACCATCGCGCGCTGCGTCGTCGGCCTGCACCGCCCCGCGGCCGGATCGGTCGAGCTCGACGGGCGGGCGCTGGCCCCGACGGCGCGGGCCCGCAGCCGCGACGAGCGCGCCGCGATCCAGATCGTCTTCCAGAACCCGAGCAGCGCGCTCAACCCGCGCCTGACGGTGGGTGAGGCGATCGCCCGGCCACCCGTGCTCCTGCACGGCGCCTCCGGGGAGGCGGCGCGCCGCGAGGTCGACGAGCGCCTCGCGCAGGTGCGGCTGCCCGCCGCGATGGCCGCGCGCCTGCCCCACGAGCTCTCGGGCGGCGAGCGCCAGCGCGTCGCGATCGCCTGCGCCCTCGCGGCGCGCCCGCGCGTCCTCGTCTGCGACGAGGTCACCTCGGCGCTCGACGTGTCGGTGCAGGCCTCGGTCCTCGACCTGCTCGCCGATCTCCGGCTCGAGCTCGGACTGTCGATGCTCTTCATCACCCACGACCTCGGCGTCGTCAACGCCCTCGCCGATCGCACGATCGTGCTCGCCGCCGGGCGGATCGTCGAGGCCGGACCGACCGACGACGTCCTCGGGCACCCCCGTGAGCCCTACACCGGGGAGCTGCTCGCCGCGTCCGCAACGCTGCCGGCGGCCGAGCGGTGAGCGCCGCCCTCGACCCGGGGCTGCCGGCGGGCCTCCGGGCCCTCGGCGACGGGTGCCTCGACCACTGCGAGAACGTCGCCTGGGACCCGGCCGCGGGCCACGCGCTGGCCGGCGGCGAGGCCGGCCAGCTGTACCGGATCGGGCTCGACGGGTCGGTCGACGAGGCCTGCCGGGTGCCGGGCGCGTTCCTGCTCGGGCTGGCCGTCGACCGGGACGGCGCCGTCATCGCCTGCGACGTGCGCCAGGGCCTGGTCCACCGCATCGACCCGTCCGGCGCGGCCGCACCGCTCGGGCCCCCGCTCGCGTCGCCTAACTACCCGGCGCTCGCGGCCGACGGCACCCTCTACGTCAGCCTCGAGGGGCGTCATCGGGGCGGCGACGGCGGGATCGTCGCGATCGACCCGTCGGGCCGTGCGACGCCCGTGCCGCTGGCCCGCCCGCTCGACTTCGGCAACGCCCTACTCGTCGAGGGCGACCACCTCGTCGTCGTCGAGTCGGACGGTCCGCGCGTCAGCCGCGTGGCCCGCGACGGCGGCGAGCGCGAGACGCTCGTCGAGCTCCCCGGCACGGTGCCGGACGGGCTCGCGCGCGACGCCGAGGGCGGGCTCTGGATCAGCTGCTACCAGCCCAACCGCATCCTGCGCCTCGCGCCCGACGGCGCGCTCGTGACGATCGCCGACGACATCCTCGGCTGGCACCTGCCGATGCCGACCGGCCTCTGCTTCGGGGGGCCCGACCTGCGCACCTTGCTGGTGGCCTGCCTGGGCGGCTGGTCCCTGGCCGCTTTCGACAGCCCCGTGGCCGGCCGCCTGCCGGAGCGGCTCGCCGGGGCGGAGGAGGGGACATGAGCGGATCCTGCGTGGTGACCGGTGCGGCCCGGGGGCTCGGGCGCGCCACGGCCGAGCTCCTCGTGGAGCGGGGCTGGTCGGTGATAGGCGTCGACATCGACGCGGCGGCCCTCGCGGCGGCCGCGGAGGCCGTCGGCTTCACCGCCGTCCAGGGCTCGATCGCCGACTGGTCGACGCACGAGCGGGCGGCCGACGCCGCCGCGGCGCTCGGCCCGCTGACCGGCTGGGTCAACAACGCCGCGATCGACCTGCAGGGCGCGGCTCACCAGGTCGACGAGCGCCACCTCGAGGACGGCCTCGCCGTGCTGCTGCGCGGGCCGATGGCCGGGATCGCCGTCGCCACCCGGCGGATGGTCGCGGGCGGGGGCGGCAGCATCGTCACCGTCTCGTCGATTCAGGCGGTCGCCACCTTCCCCGGCTACTACGTCTACGGCGCGGCCAAGGCCGCCCTGCTCCAGGCCACACGCAGCGTGGCCGTCGACTACGGCCCGCACGGCATCCGCTGCAACGCCGTCCTCCCGGGCACGATCGACACGCCGATGCTCGACGAGGTCCTGCCCGCCGGGATGTCGCGCGCCGAGGCCGTCGCGAAGGAGGGCGAGATCTCGCCGCTGGGGCGCGTCGCGGAGGCCGGCGAGGTCGCCGCGGTGATCGCGTTCCTCCTCTCCGACGAGGCCTCCTACGTGAGCGGCGCGGGGATCGCCGTGGACGGCGCCACGACCGCGCGCTGCTACCCGTACGGCGAGATCGACCCCTAAGCGGCGGGCGCGGGGCCACTGCTCTCGCGCACCACGAGCTCGGCGGGGAAGACCGGCGCCTCGGGCACCGCGCCGTCCTCCGCGGCGAGCAGCACCTCGACGGCGCGCCGACCCATCGCGGCCGCGGGGATGCGGACCGTGGTCAGGCTGGGCCGCACCCACGACGAGAAGTCGAAGTCGTTGAAGCCAACCACGGAGATGTCGTCGGGCACCCCGAGCCCCTCCTCCTGCAGCTGCTGCACGACCCCGAGGGCGATCATGTCGTTGGCGGCGATCACGGCGGTCGGGGCCGCGCCGTGGCCCGCGAGCTCGGCCGCGACGGCCTCCCGCGCCGAGCGCACGGTGAAGTCCTCGCACGTCCACCCGACGAGGTCGACGTCCGCCGCGGCGGCGGCCTCGCGCACGCCGGCGAAGCGGCGCTCCGGACCGGGCCACAGCTCACGGCCGCAGAGCCACGCGATGCGGCGATGGCCGTGGCCGACGAGGTGCGCCACGGCCGCGGCCGCCCCCACCTCGTCCTCGGCCGTGATCGACGAGACGCCGGGCACGCTCGCCGTCTGCTGCAGGAGCACCACCGGCAGGCCGATCCCGGCCAGCTCGCGCATCTCGGCGGCGGCCGCGCTCGCGTCGCCGAGGCTCAGCGCGAGGCCGTCGGCCCGGCCCTCGCGCGCGATCCTCAGCGCGCGCTCGAGGGTCTCGTCGGGGCGGGTCAGCGTGACCATCAGGTTGTTGCCCGCCGCGTGGGCCGCGGCGGTCGCGCCGTTCAGGAACTCCATGTGGAAGTACTCGTGCAGGCCGAGGGCGTTCGGGTCCTCGAGCACGAGGGCGATCGTGTCGGCCCGGCGCGAGCGCAGGGCGCGTGCCGCCGCGTTCGGCCGGTAGTCGAGCTCGCGGATCGCGAGCTCGATCCGCTCGCGCGGGCCGGAGCGCGTCGCGTGGCGCCCGCTCAGGTAGTTGGAGACGGTCTGGGGCGAGACGTCGGCGCGGTCGGCGACGTCCTTGAGGGTCGGGCGGCTCGACGGGCGGTTGACGGCCACGACACGATCCTACCGGCGGCGGGCGGGGCGCGGGTCAGCCGCGCCCGTGCATGGCCGCGGCGCGCAGGCCCTGCAGGTAGCCGGCCGCGTGGATGCGACCGAGCCAGGCGTAGGCCGGGTCGTCGTTCGACTCGCCGTGCAGGGTCGGCACGTGGTCGGGCCGGATCGGCCCGTCGAAGCCGACCTCGATCCACGCCTGCATGGCCGCGACCTTGTCGGTCTTGCCCTCGTCGTGGAAGGTCTCGACGAAGTCCATCGCGGTGCCGTCGACGTCGCGGAAGTGCGCGAAGGCGATCCGGCCGCGCTTGCCGAAGTGGCGGATCGCGCCGGCGATGTCGTCGTGGAAGAGGGCGAAGTTGCCCTGGCAGAGGCAGATCGCGTTGGCCTCGCTCTCCACGTAGTCCATCGCGCGCTCGTAGTTGGCGATGCTGTTGAAGATGCGCGAGACGCCGCGCACCTCGCCGATCGGCGGGTCGTCGGGGTGCAGCGCGAGGCGCACGCCGACCTGCTCGGCCACGGGCACGGCGCGGTCCATGAACCACTCCCACGCCGCCCACATCTGCTCGGCGGGCACGCTGCCGGCCCAGGTCGGCTCGTCGGCCATGTCGGCGTGGCGGAAGGCGGTCACCCAGGCGCCGCCCCGGCTCGGCCGGTCGATCTCGGTGCGCACCCAGTTGATCGCGCCCATCCAGTTGTAACAGAGCATCGGGATCTCGAGCCGGCCCATGTTGCGGATCAGCTCGAGCACCCACTCGAGCTCCTGCTCGCGCCCGTCGAGGCCCATCCGCAGCTTGTCCATCGGCGGGTAGTCCTCGATGCCGAGCAGCTCGAAGCCGTGGCGCTCGTAGCGGTGCTTCATGTCGTGCAGCACGGGGTACGACCAGGGCGTGTCCCCCGAATTGTTCCACTCGCCGTCGAAGCGGCGGTCGAGCTTGGAGATCGCCCCGTCCACGCCGACCTGCTGGAGGATCGTCCAGTAGGGGTTGTACCAGGGGTCGAAGTACTCGGTCAGCCGGAACATCGCTCAGGGCTCCTCGCGTTCTTGGATCGATCCAACTTCGTGACTATATCCCCGTCCCGCCCCGCCGCGCAACGCCGCCCGCTCACCCCGCGAGCGCGGCGGCGATCGCCGCTACTCCGTCGGGCCCGACGCCGCAGCAGCCCCCGATCAGGGTCGCGCCGGCGTCGCGCCAGGCGCGCACCGCCTCGTCGGGGAAGCGGCCCGTGCCGCCCGTGGCCCACGCCCGGGCCGGGCCGTCCCAGACCCGACCGTCGTTCGGGTAGACGACGACGGCGTGCTCCGGCGCGGCCTGCCGGCAGCGGCCGATCACCTCGAGCACGTGCTCGGGCGCCGTGCAGTTGCAGCCGACCGCGCGCACCCCGGGCGCCGCGGCGACGCGCGCCACGGCCTCCTCGATCGGCGTGCCGTCGGCGATCCGCGACCCGTCCCGGCACTGGAAGGAGACCCACGCGTCCGGGCCGTCGAAGCGCTCCTGCAGCTCGGCGATCGCCTCCGCCTCAAGCACGTTCGGGATCGTCTCCCAGGCCAGGAGGTCCGGGCCGGACCCGAGCAGGACGGCGACCCGCTCGTGCTGGAAGCGCGCGATCTCCGCGCGCCCCGCGCCCGCGTAGTCGCCCGTGTACTCCTGGCCCTCGGCGAGCATCGCCCCGTACGGCCCGAGCGACGCCGCGACGAGCCCGGGCGGGGCGTCGGGCGCCTCGCGCCGGAAGGCGTCGCGGGCGGCCTGCGCCAGGGTCACGCTGGTGGCGAGGAGGCGGTCGGCGTCGACCGGGGCGACGCCGACGGGGGCGAACGACTCGCGGCTGGCCTGGTACGAGGCGGTGATGACGACGCGGGCGCCCGCCCGCAGGTACGCGAGGTGGACGGCCTCGACCATGGCGGGGCCGTCGCGCAAAAGGCGCGCCGACCAGAGGTCGTCGGAGAGGTCCTCGCCGAGCGCCTCCAGCTCCGTGGCGAAGCCGCCGTCGAGCGGGGCGGGCCCCGCGGCGATCAGCTGGTCGAGGGCGCTCCCCATGCACGGGAGCCTACCGGCTGCGCCTAGACTGCAGGGCGTGGGCACGTCGAACGGGAGCGGCTCGCCGAGCATCGCGATCATCGGGGCCGGCTTCAGCGGGATCGGGATGGCGATCCGGCTGCAGGCGGCCGGCATCGGCTCGTTCACGCTCTACGAAGCGGCCGACGACGTCGGCGGCACCTGGTACTGGAACACCTACCCGGGCGCGGCCTGCGACATCGGCTCGCACCTCTACTCGTTCTCGTTCAAGCGCAACCACGAGTGGGAGAAGACGTACGCGGGCGACGAGGAGATCCGCGACTACCTGAAGGCGTGCATGCGCGAGGAGGGGCTGTACGCGAAGACGCGCCTCTCGACCCCGATCGCGTCGGCGGCCTACGACGACGCCTCTTCGACCTGGACCCTGACCACCGCCGCGGGCGAGGAGATCGTCCACGACGTCGTCATCTTCGGCTGCGGCCAGCTCAACGAGCCCCAGCGGCCCGACATCCCCGGCCTCGACGGCTTCCGGGGCGAGGTCTTCCACTCGGCCCGCTGGAACCACGGCTACGACCTGGCCGGCAAGCGGGTCGCCGTGATCGGCAACGGCGCGAGCGCCGCCCAGTTCGTGCCCGAGGTAGCCAAGCGGACGGCCCACCTGGCCGTCTTCCAGCGCACGCCGTCCTGGATCGTGCCGCGCCGCGACTTCCCGTACTCGGAGCGGCGCAAGCGGCTGTTCCGGCACGTGCCGGGCGCCGAGACCCTGCACCGGCTCGGCATCTTCTGGTTCAACGAGAAGGGCTTCCTCGCCTTCCGGCCGGGGCAGAAATGGTGGGGCCTGATCCAGGGCTCGGACCGTGCCCGCGAGTGGGAGGACGTCGCCCGGCGCCACCTCGAGCGCCAGGTCCCCGACCCCGAGCTGCGGGCCAAGCTGACGCCCGACTACGGGATCGGCTGCAAGCGCGTCCTGCTCTCGAACGACTGGTACCCGACGCTCCAGCGCGACGACGTCGCGCTCGTCACCGACCGGATCACCCGGATCACGGGCGACACGATCGAGACGGAGGCCGGCACGGTGGGGCCGCTCGACGCGATCATCCTCGGCACGGGCTTCGACTCGACGAAGTTCATGTCGACGGTGGAGATCACGGGCGCGGACGGCGTGCGCCTGGCCGACGCCTGGCGCGACGGCCCGCAGGCCCACCTCGGGATCACGGTCGCCGGCTTCCCGAACCTGTTCATGCTCTACGGCCCCAACACGAACCTCGGGCACGGCACGATCATCTTCATGATCGAGTGCCAGATCCGCTACGTGCGCAAGTGCGTCCAGCGGATGCGCCGCGACCGGCTGCGCGTCCTCGCCGTCCGGCCGGAGGCGCAGGAGCGCTTCAACGCACGGCTCCAGGACGACCTCGCGCGGTCGGTCTGGGCCAGCGGCTGCCGCTCGTGGTACGTCACGGCCGACGGCAGCGTGCGCAACAACTGGTCGGGGTTCATGCTCGACTACTGGCGGGACACGCTGCGCCCCGACTTCGACGACTTCAGCGCGGCCTAGCCCCGGCGCTCCCCTCAGGCGGGGTCGCGGCGCAGGGCCTGCGCCATGCAGTGCACGCCGCCGCCGGCCCAGAGGAACTGGTCGACGCAGGGGTCGTACACGTGCAGGCCGTGCGCACGCATCTTCGCGTTGAGCTCGGTGGCGAAGCTGGTGGAGAGCACACGGTCGTTGCCGAGGGCGACGACGTTGCAGCCGAGGCCCATCGTCTCGCGGAACGACGACTCGATGATCTCGATCCCCTTCCCGCGCAGCCACGCGACGATCGGGTCGGGGGTCGTGTCGAGGCAGACCGCCGCGAGCTTCGGCGCCAGCATGCAGACCATCAGGTCGATGTGCACGTAGAACTCGTCGATCGGCGCGTACATGACCTCGATGCCCTCGGCCTCGACCCAGCCCGCGACCTGCCGCGCCGCGACCTCCTCGCCGCGCCCGCCCGTGTACCCGACCAGCACGCAGCCGGGCTCGAGCATGTTGAAGTCGCCGCCCTCGAAGTTGCCGGCGCTGACCAGGTCGTAGATCGGGATGTCGTGCTCGAGGTAGAAGCGCAGCGTCGTCGCGTACTCGCCGCGCCGGCGCGGGCTCGCCATCTGGCAGATGACGGCGCCCCACGGCGTCATGAAGGACGAGTCGCGGGCGTAGACGCCATAGGCGAGCTCCTCGACGCCCTCGAGCAGGTGCACCTCCACGCCGGCGTCGCGGTAGGCGGCGACCATCTCGGCGTGCTGGGCGAGGGCCGCCGTGCGGTCGAACCGGCGGCCGAGGCGCAGCGACTCGCGCACGAGCGCGGAGTACTGGGCGTTCTCCTCGCCGAGCCAGCGGAAGCCCTCCGGCGAACCCAGCAGGACGTCGCGCAGGGTGCCGTACTCGGAGTCGATCCCCCACTGATCCGGGCGCGGCGTGCCGCCGCCCTCGCAGCGGGCCCTCAGCGGTGCGGTCTCGATGGCGGCCATGTCGGGTGCTCCTCTCGCCGGTGCCTGCGAAGCCTACGCCCTGCGCGCGGACGGGGCAATCCGCGAGGCGGCCTCAGGAGCGGCCGGCCACCGGCAGCTCGCCCGCGCGGGGCAGCTCGAGCCGCTCCCAGACGTCGGCGAGGCCGTGCACCAGGGCCTCCTCGTCGGCGTCGGTGTGGAGCGGGCTCGTGGTGATCCGGAAGCGCTCGGTGCCGCGGGGCACCGTCGGGTAGTCGATCGGCTGCACGTACACGCCGTGCTCGGCGAGCAGGAGCCGGGCCGCCTCGCGGCAGCGCACGGGATCCCCGAGGATGACGGGGATCAGGTGACTCTCGGTCGGCAGCGTCGGAATGCCGGCCGCCTCGATCGCGGCGCGCACGGAATCGACGCGCGCGCGGAGGGCGACCCGCTCCGCGTCGGAGGCGCGCAGGTGCGCGACGCTGGCCCGGGCCGCGGAGACCACGACCGGGGCGAGCGACGTGGTGAAGATGAAGCCGCTGCCGTAGGAGCGCACGAGATCGACGAGGCGCGCCGAGCCCGTGATGTAGCCGCCCATCGCGCCGACGGCCTTGCCGAGCGTGCCCTGCACGATGTCGACCTCGCACTCGAGCCCCTCGCGGGCCACGATGCCGGCGCCCTCGGGCCCATACATGCCGACGGCGTGCACCTCGTCCACGTAGGTGAGGGCGCCGTGGCGGCGGGCGACGTCGGCGAGGTCGGCGACCGGGGCGATGTCGCCGTCCATGGAGTAGATGCTCTCGAAGGCGACGACGCGGGGGCGCTGGGCCTCCTCGGCGCGCAGGAGCGACTCGAGGTGGGCGGCGTCGTTGTGCCGGAACACCCGCACCGTGGCGCCGCTGCGGCGGATGCCCTCGATCATCGAGTTGTGGTTGGCGGCGTCGGAGAAGACGACGCAGTCCGGCAGGGCCGAGCCGAGCACGGTCAGGGTGGTCAGGTTGGCGATCCAGCCCGACGTGAAGAGCAGCCCGGCCTCCTTGCGGTGCCAGGCCGCGAGCTCGCGCTCGAGCGCGACGTGCATCGTCGTCGTGCCGGAGATGTTGCGCGTGCCGCCGGAGCCCGCTCCGTACGCGCCGGCCTCGGCCATCGCCTCCGTGACGGCCGGATGGGCGGCCATCCCGAGGTAGTCGTTCGAGCACCAGACGACCGCGGAGCGGGTCGTGCCGTTGGGGTCGCGCAGCATCGCGTGCGCGGTGCCGGGGACGCGCTCAATCTCCGCGAACACGCGGTAGCGGCCCTCGGCGCGCAGGCGCCCGAGGGCCTCGTCGACGAGGCCGGCGTAGTCCACTCAGCTACTCTATCGGCAGTCGGGATCCGGTGGCCGACTACCCGGCCGCGAAGACCCCGAGCGCCGTCCAGCCGTCGGGCCGCGTGGTGGCGAGGTCGTACAGGCTGAAGCCCGTCGCGCCGGCGTCGCGCGCGCCGCGCGCGGCGGCGTCGAGCTGGGCCGCCGACAGACCCGCGGAGCCCGTGATCACGTGCACCTCCGCGTGCGGGTCACCGGTCCGCTGGCGCAGGACGTCGACGCACCCCGTCGCGTCGGCGTAGACGCGCTCGGCGGAATGGCGCCGCGACGGATAGCACATCGGCAGGAACGCGTCGCTCGCCGCGTGCAGCTCCGCGTAGGGGAAGACCGGCCAGTACATCGAGACGGGCGACGGGATGATCGCGGCGATCGGCAGCTGCGGGTAGGTCGCGCGCGCCCACGCAGCGAGCTCCGCGGCGCGCCGCGCGCGCAGGGCGCCGTTTTTCACGAGCGTCGCCTCGACGTCGATCCCGAGGCCGTCGATCCCGCCCGCCCCGCCGATGCCCGCGGCGGCGGCGAGCCGCCGGCGGTCCCGCTCGAGGATGCGGTAGCCGGGCAGGTACCAGGGGACGACGCGCAGCCCGGCGGCGCGGCCGAGGCGCACGACCTCGCGCACGTAGGCCGGGTTGACGACGTCCGCCTGCGACCGCCAGTTGGCGGTCTCGATGTAGATCACGGGCGTGCCCTGCTCCTCGGCCACGGCCACGACCTGGGCCGGGGTGCGCTTGCCGAAGTCCCAGACGTCGACCCAGATGCCGGTGCCGGAGAAGACGGCGGCGCGGGTCGGGTTCGCGGCCGCGGGGCCGGCGGCGATGAGCAGGGCAAGGCCGGCGAGGAGCGGGACGAGGAGCCGGCGCATGCGCCCCATCGTAGGGGTGGTCCGCGGCGGCGGCGGACCCGTCAGGCGCCGAGGCGCTGGGCCAGCGCCCGGGCCGCCGCCTGGGTGGTCTCCCGGGGCTCGGCGGTGCGCTCGCGCTCGGTGGCGTACTCGAGCAGGGCCTGGCGGGCGCGGTGCGAGTGGTGGCGCAGGAGCCCGGCGAGGGCATCCGCGTCGCGGGCCTCGATCGCCTCGACCATCTGGTGGTGCTCGGCCTGCGCCTCGGTCTGCTCGTGCAGGACGGTCACCACCACACGCGAGTACGGCTCGATCAGGTTGAGGACGCGCTCGGCCGTATCGGCGAAGTGCCGCAACCCCGATAGGCGGTAGAGCTCGAGGTGCAGCGCGTAGTTGCGCTCCGACCACGTCGCGGGGTCGAGGTCGTCCATCGCCTCGACCAGTGCGCGCAGCTCGGCGACGTCGCGCTCGGTCGCGTTGCGGACCACGCCGGGCGCCATCTCGGCCTCGACCAGCGCCCGCAGGGTCCACAGCTCGTCGACCTCGGCGGGCGAGAGCGACGTGACGCGGGCGCCGCCGTCGTCGCCGAACGTGACGACGCCCTCGGCGGCCAGCGTGTAGAGCGCCTCGCGGACGGGGATCCGGCTGACGCCCATCGCCTCGGCGATCGCCGTCTGGATCAGCGGCTGGCCCGGCTCGAGGAGACCCTGGCGGATCGCCTCGCGCAGGACGTCGGCGATCGGGGGCCGGCCGGTGGCGGTCGAGGCCTCCATGCGACGGGATCCTACCGGGGTGGTCTGCGGACGGGAGACGGCCATTTGCAATTCAGTGTATACACTGTATGCTCATTGTCAATAGGCAGGTAGCGCGCGCCGCGCGACCACAGAGGAGCACCACGTGAAGCGCATCGGAGTAGACGTCGGAGGCACGTTCACCGACCTGATCCTCGTCGACGAGGACGCCGGCCGGATCACCGTCGACAAGGTCCCCTCGACCCCCGACGACCCGTCTCGCGGCGTCGCGGAGGGCATCAACCGCCTCTGCGAGAAGGCCGGCGTGCGGCTGTCGGAGGTCGACAATCTCCTGCACGGCACGACCATCGCGACGAACATCGCCCTGACGCACCAGGGCGCCGAGGTCGGGATGATCACCACCGAGGGCTTCCGCGACATCCTCCACATCGCGCGGCACAAGAAGCCGCTCAACTTCTCACTGCAGCAGGACCTGCCCTGGCAGACCCGCCCGCTCGTCAAGCGCCGCCACCGCCGGGTCGTCGCCGAGCGCGTGACCGCCCCCCACGGCGAGATCATCACCCCCCTCGACGAGGACGCGGTGCGCCGCGAGGTGCGCGCCCTCAAGGAGGCGGGCGTCGAGGCCGTCGCGGTCTGCCTGCTGCACTCCTACCTCAACCCGGCCCACGAGCAGCGCGTCGCCGAGATCATCGAGCAGGAGTTCCCCGAGGCGTACCCGTCGATCTCCAGCGACGTGATCCCGCTCTACCGCGAGTACGAGCGCTTCTCGACCGTGGCGCTGAACGCGTTCGTGGGCCCCAAGGTGTCGACGTACGTCGACCGCTTCGCGACCGCGATGCGGGAGGCGGGCTTCCAGCACCGCGTCCAGCTGATGCAGTCGTCCGGCGGCATGGCGACGGTCGAGTCGGCCTCGCGCCGCCCCGTCAACCTGCTCATGTCGGGCCCCGTGGCCGGCCTGATCGGCGGCATCTGGGCCGGCCGCATGGCGGGCTACGACTCGGTCATCACCCTCGACATCGGCGGCACGTCCGCCGACGTCGGCGTCGCCGCGGGCGGGCAGATGCGCATGCGCCACCTGCTCGACACGAAGGTCGGCGACTACCAGGCGATGGTGCCGATGGTCGACATCGACACGATCGGTGCGGGCGGCGGCTCCATCGCGTACGTCGACGCGGGCGGCGTCTTCCGCGTCGGCCCGCAGTCCGCGGGCGCCGACCCCGGCCCCGCCTGCTACGGCCGCGGCGGGACCGACCCGACGTCCACCGACGCCCAGGTGTTCCTCGGGCGCCTGCGCCCCGAGCGCGGCCTCGTCGGCGGCGGCCTCGCCCTCGACCCCGAGCTGGCGCGGGGCGTGGTCGTGGAGCTCGCCGACCGGCTCGGCATGACGCCGGAGGACGCCGCCCTCGGCGCGCTCCAGGTGCAGAAGTTCGGCATGACCCAGAACATCGAGGTCAACTCGGTGCGCCGCGGCTACGACCCGCGTGACTTCACGCTGGTCGCCGCCGGCGGGGCCGGACCGCTCTTCTCCGCCGAGGTCGCGCTCGAGCTCGAGATCCCGAGCGTCCTCGTCCCGCCGCACCCCGGCATCGTCGCCGCGACGGGCCTCCTCGCCACCGACCTCCAGCACGAGTACGTCGGCACCTACCGTCAGCCCGTCGCCCAGCTCGACCCGGCCGGGCTCAACGCCAGGTTCGACGAACTCGTCGCTCAGGCCGTCGGCCAGCTCGACGCGGACGCCGTCCCCGAGGACCGGCGCCTGATCCGCCGCCTCGCCGACTGCCGCTACGCGGGCCAGGGCTACGAGGTCCGCTTCGACGTCCCCGCCGGCGACCCCTCGCGCGACGGCTGGGCCGACGAGCTGGTCGAGGCGTTCCACGCCGCCCACGAGGGCGAGTACGGGCACCGCTTCGAGAACGCGCCGGTCGAGATCATCAACATCCGCGTGGTCGGCATCGGCCGCATCGACGAGCTGCAGTGGCCGGAGGCCGCGACGGGCACGGGCGACCCCGGCGACGCGCTGATCGAGACCCGGGACGTCGTCTTCGACGTGGACGGCGAGACGGTCACGCTCCCGACGCCGTTCTACGAGCGCGAGCGGCTCGGCGCGGGTGACACGATCGAGGGCCCCGCGATCATCGAGCAGTACGACACCACGACGATCGTGCCGCCCGGCTTCGTCGTCGACGTCGACCGCTTCGGCAACCTCGTGATCGACGCCACGCCGCGCATCGAGGCGCGCCGCGCCAAGGGCGGCGACGCCGGCCTCGCCCAGCCGATCCTGATGCGCGTCGTCGGTGGCGCCTTCAACGCCATCGCCAAGGAGATGGCGGGCGTGCTGTACCGCATGTCCTACTCGTCGATCATCCGCGAGTCCGAGGACCTCGGCGCGGGCCTGTTCGACGTCGAGGGCAACAACATCGCCGAATCGGACTCGACGCCGATGTTCATGGGCGCGATGCCGAAGATCGTGAAGGGCGTCATCAGCCTGCTCGGCGACGACATCCACGAGGGCGACATCATCCTGCACAACGACCCGTACCTCGGCGCGACCCACTCGCCCGACGTCGCGATCGTGATGCCGGTCTTCCACCGGGGCACGCTCGTCGGGTTCACCGGGGCCTCCGCGCACCTGCTCGACATCGGCGGCGCCTACCCTGGCCTCGCCATCGACCTCGTCGACAACTGGTCGGAGGGGAACATCTACCGCGCCGTCAAGCTCGCGGACAAGGGCGTCTGGCAGGAGTCGCTGTTCAAGCACATCCTCGAGAACACCCGCACCCCGACCCCCAACCGCGGGGACATGGAGGCGATGATCGCCGCCTGCGAGCGCGCGAAGCACCGCTTCGAGGACCTCGTCGAGCGCTACACGCCGGAGGTCGTGTCCGAGGCCGCGAACTACTGGATGGACTACGCCGAGTCGATGCTGCGCACGGAGATCGCGAAGATCCCCGACGGCGTCTACGGACCGGAGATCGGGTACCTCGACGACGACGGGAGGACCCGCGGCACGCAGCTGCCCGTGCAGGTGACCGTGCGGATCGAGGGCGACAAGATGGTCGTCGACCTGACGGGCTCGAGCGATGAGGTGCCGACCGGCTACAACTGCCCGTTCGAGGGCACGGTGATGTCCGCGATGTCGTTCATCGCCCGCATGATCTTCCTCGACGAGGCGGCCTTCCCGGTCTTCATCCCCCAGAACGAGGGCATGCTCCGGCCGGTCGAGGTGATCGCCCCGAAGGGCTCGATCTTCAACCCCAACTACCCGCGCGCCTGCTTCGCGCGCTTCTGCCAGGTCCAGCGCGCCGTCGACCTCGTCCTGCGGGCGCTCGCCCCGGTGGTCCCGAACCAGATCACGGCCGGCAACTCCGCCGACCTGCACTTCATCTCCTACTCCGGGTACATCAAGGAGGAGGGCGAGTACTGGGTCTACCTCGAGGTCGACGAGGGCAGCTACGGCGGCCGTCCCGACCGCGACGCGATGGACTCCGTCGACAACCTGATCGCCAACACCCGCAACAACCCGATCGAGGAGCTCGAGTGGCGCTTCCCGATGCGGACGGAGCGCTACGAGCTGCGCGACGAGCCGGCGGCGGCGGGCAAGTGGCGCGGTGGCATCGGCGCCGTCCGCGTGAACCGGTTCCTCACCGACACCATGGTCACGTGCGAGGGCGAGCGGCACGAGTCCGACCCCCCGTGGGGCATCTTCGGCGGCCACGACGGGCTCAACAGCTCGATGGTGCGCAACCCGGGCGCCGCGGGCGAGGAGGCCTGGCACGCCAAGGTCACCGGAGCGCGCCTCGACGCCGGCGACAGCCTGCAGATCACGGTTCCCTCGGGCGGCGGCTACGGCGACCCGCTCGACCGCGATCCCGCCCTCGTCCTCAGCGACGTGCTCGACGAGTTCACCACGCGCGACCTCGCCGCGCAGGACTACGGCGTCGTGCTCGTCGGCGAGGGCTTCGGCCTTGCCGTCGACCACGAGGCCACCGACCGCCTCCGCGCCGAGCGCCGCGGAGCCTGACCCGAACCCCACGAACCACTCTAGGAGGAACGACCCACCATGAGCGAACTGCAGGAGATGCTCGACAAGATCTTCGCGGAGGACTCCGAGCTGTACCAGCAGCGCGGCTTCCAGCGGCGCATCGGCTTCGGCAAAAGCCCCGCGATCATCGACATCGACCTCGCCAACGCCTGGACCCGCCCGGGCCATGCGTTCTCGTGCGACCACATGGACACGATCATCCCGGCCATGGAGCGCCTGCTCGACGCCGGCCGTGCGAAGAACGTGCCGATCGTCCACACGACGACCGCGTACGCGAAGAACACGCGCGGCGAGTGGAGCGACATGGGCCTCTGGCACAACAAGATCCCGGTCGACGTCCTCGAGGAGGGCAGCTACGAGGCCGCGATCGACGAGCGCCTCCTGAAGGACGGCGACCTCGTGATCACGAAGAAGCGCGCGTCGGGCTTCCACGGCACGTGGCTCCAGGGCTTCCTCTCCTCGCACCGCGTCGACACCGTGATCGTGACCGGCGTGACGATGGCGGGCTGCGTCCGCCACACCGTCGAGGACGCGATCGCGTACGGCTTCCGGCCGATCGTCCCCCGCGAGTGCGTCGGCGACCGCGTCGCCGGCGTCGTCGAGTGGAACCTCTTCGACATCGACGCCAAGTTCGGCGACGTGATGGGCGTCGACGAGGTGATCGCGTACCTGAACGGCATCGAGCCGTTCGACGGCAACACCCTGCCGTCCTAGCGCCTCGGCCCCCGCGCCCCGGGGCAGGATCCGCCCCACGGCGGGCCGAATCGGGTGCATGATGGGCCTGCCGATGCGACCCCGTCTCCCGCTCGCGCTCGGACTCCTCGCGCTCGGCCTCGTCGCCGGGGGCTGCGGCGCCGTCGAGTCCCTCAAGGACCCCGAGACGGCGACGGAGGCCCAGGCCGCCGTCGTCGAGGACCCGCAGGTCGTCGAGACGGCCGCCGTGATGGCCGAGGAGCCGCCCGCCGAGACCGCCGTCGAGACGGCGCCCGTGGAGACGGCCACGGAGGAGACGGCCGCGGACAACGCGGGCGCCTGGAGGGAGATCGACACGGGCGTCCAGCGCTTCGCCGGAAAGCTCGACGCGGCGACCCAGGCGGTCGCGTCGTGCCAGACGGATGCCGCCGCGGGCGAGGACTTCGCCGCCTGCCAGGGCGTCGCCTTCGAGGCGATCGCCGCGGCGGGCGACGAGCTCGTCGCGATCGTCGACGGCGCGGCCCCACGCACGGGCGGCGACTGCCGCTCCGCGCTGGACGCGCTGCGCGCCGCGACGTCCGAGATGTCGGCCGACCACCGCACCGCGATCGACATCACCGACCTCACGGGCCTCGAGACGGCCTACGCGGAGATCGCGGCGGACGCCGGGGCCTACGCCGACGCCGCGATGACCGCTGCCGGCGCCTGCGCGGGCTGACCTAGACGGGCGCCGGCGCGCCCGCGACGACCCGCAGGCGCGGCTTGACGGCCTCGGCGAAGCGCCGGATGTTGGCCTGCACGAGATCGTCGGGCATCCCCGACCAGCCGAACCGGAAGATCAGGGTGTCGCAGCGCAGCTCGTCGAGGTGCTCCTGCAGCTCGCGGACGCACGTGTCGGGGCCGCCGAGCACGAAGCGCCCGCCCGCCTTGAGGTCCTCCCAGTCGCGGTCGAGGCGGTCCTGCGACATCACCTCGCTCTGACCCCATTGCACGTACGCCTGGTACTTGGCCTGCAGGTACGGCCGCGCCTCGGCCTCCGCCGCGGCGTCGTCCTCGCCGACGTAGATCTCCTTCATCACCGGCAGCTCCGTGACCGGCGGGTGCCCGGCCTCCGCCCGCGCCGCGTGGAACATCACGACCTGCCGCTTCAGCTCGCCGAGGCTGGCGTGCGGGTTGACGGACCAGGTGTCGGCGGTGCGGGCCGCGCGGCGCACCGCCGAGTCGGCGTTCGCGGCAAGCCAGATCGGCGGGCGCGGGCGCTGCAGCGGCAGGACCGACAGGCGCGCGTCCTGCAGCCGGTAGCCGTGGCCCTCCGCCGTCACGGCCTCGCCGGCCAGGAGGCGCTTGAGCACGTCGATCTTCTCGTTGAAGACCCGCACCCTTTTCTCCGGCACGTCGAAGGCCGCGAACTCCTCGGACCGGTAGCCGAGGCCGACCCCGAGCACGAGCCGGCCGCCCGTGATCGCGTCGAGGGTGGCGGCGTTCTCGGCCAGCTCGACCGGGTTGAGCAGGGTCAGGAGCGCGATGTTGGTGGCGACGCGCATGTCGCCCGACTCGGCGGCGATGCGACCGAGGAGCGGCATCGTCTGCAGCATCTGGAAGACGCCCGTGACGAAGTGCTGGCCGGCGGAGACGAGGTCGAAGCCGAGGTCGCGGCAGAGCGCCGTGTGCGCGACCGCCTGGCGGGCGATCTCGTCCGGCCCGACGCCGTCGGGCTGCTGCACGTTGAGGAAGATCCCGATCCGCGGCTCCATGCCCGCGCTGCCTCCTGGTCGCGCGCGGGCCGGCCACCCGCGCGCCCGGCAGCATAGGCTAGGGCCCGCGCCCGGCAGGAGCGCACGGCCCCGGCGCCGAACCCGTCCCCGTGCGCCGCGCCCTGCCCCTGCTCGCCCTCCTCGCCGCCCTCGCCGCGCCCGCGACGGCGGTGGCCGCCGGGGCCGACGGGCGCCTGCGGCTCGTGAAGACGATCACGGGCGACATCTCCCCGAAGTCGGTGGCCGCGAACGGCCACGGCCTCGTGACCGCCCAGAACATGATGTACACCCACACGGTGACGGTCTACGACAGCCGCCGCATGCGGCTCGTCAAGACGATTCAGGACGCCGTGGAGCTCTCGCGGTTCGGGATCAAGGGCCACCCGGGCGTGTCGCGCGGCGCGCCCGTCGAGGCGACGTTCTCGCCGGACGGCGAGCAGGCCTACGTGTCGAACTACTCGATGTACGGAGCGGGCTTCGGGCCGGAGGGCACCGACACGTGCTCGCCCGCGTCGGGCTTCGACGACTCGTACGTCTACCGGATCGGGATGGACCGCTTCCGGATCGACGCGGTCTACCGGGTCGGGGCCGTGCCCAAGGTCGTGGCCACCACCCCCGACGGCGCCTACGTCCTCGTCTCCAACTGGTGCTCGTACGACGTCAGCGTGATCGACACCGCACGCGGGAAGGTGGTGCGCACGGTCCCCGTCGGCGCCTACCCCCGCGGCATCGCGATGGCCCCCGACGGGCGCGCCGCCTACGTGGCCCTGATGGGCGGGACGGCCCTGATCCGGATCGACCTCGCGACGTGGCGGACCAGGCCGATCCCGATCGGCACGAGCCCGCGCGCCGTCGTGGCGAGCCCGAACGGCCGCTTCCTCTACGCCACGCTCAACGCGCAGGGCACCGTCGTGCGCCTCGACCTGCGCACCGGCCGCACGCTGTCCGTGGCCACGGGCGACGCGCCGCGGAGCCTCGCGATGTCGGAGGACGGCAGCGCCCTCTACGTCGTCAACTACAAGAGCGACACGGTCTCCAAGGTGCGCGCCTCCGACATGCGCCTCCTGCAGACCATCCGGGCCTGCCCCGACCCGATCGGGATCGCCTACGACGATCCGACCCGCCGGGTCTGGGTCGCCTGCTACGGCGGCGCGCTCCTCGTCTACGCCGACCGCTAGCCGCGAACCGCGCGGACGCCCCCCTCGGGCACGATCGCCATCGCGTCGATCTCGATCATCAGCTCCGGCAGGGCCAAGGACGAGACCTCGACGATCGTGTCGGCCGGGTACGGCGGCGTGAAGTGCCGCTGGCGCAGCTCCATGATCTTCGGGAACCGCGTCATGTCGGTCAGGTAGATCGTGACCTTGAAGATGTCCTCGAGCCCGCAGCCGCCGAGGGCGAGCACGCGCTCGAGGTTCGCGAAGGTCTGCGCGGCCTGGGCGTCGAAGTCGCCGACGCCGACGAGCGCGCCCGAGTCCGGGTCGATCGAGGCCTGCCCCGACAGGACCAGCACGCTGCCGATCCGGTAGCCGAGCGAGATGGAGTACGGCGCGAACCAGTCGCCCTCGCAGGTCAGCCGCTCCGCCGTGGTGCCGTCGAACATGTCCGTCTCCTGCCGTCGGGGTACGTGCAGGGAAGCCGCGGTCGAGCCGCCTGTCAACCCGGGATCCGATGCAGGTGTGACCGGCGGGCTCGCGTCCGATCGTCGTTCCATCACGAACGGAGACCCCGTGGACGACTACCCCCTGTTGCACCTGCTCTGGACCATGCTGATGATCTTCGGGTTCATCATCTGGTTCTGGCTGCTGATCACGGTCTTCGGCGACCTCTTCCGGCGCCACGAC
>Ga0194119_10000505_pt1 | contig 75021 bp, 66 predicted proteins | sample TA2MahC100mmetaG_FD_148620 | JGI IMG/M metagenome (GOLD analysis project Ga0194119, IMG submission 148620) | Freshwater microbial communities from Lake Tanganyika, Tanzania - TA2015018 Mahale Deep Cast 100m | ecosystem: Environmental > Aquatic > Freshwater > Lake | place: Tanzania: Lake... | reverse complement strand
GAAGCAGAAACATAAGTAATAGCGGTTTCATCGATGTCAACCCAGCCGGAAGATTTTCTGACTTTGAGTACATCTTGGCCATTCAACCAGAACATACCTTCAACAACTCTGACTGGTTCATTAACAGATTTGATAGCACCACCAAATTCTGGAATTTCTACCCAAATAGGAGATGTCTTTGTTCCTTTATTGATATAAAGGATATTTGACAATCCATTTCTGGTAATGTGCAAAGCACCAGTTTTAACATTATTTGGAGGAGTTGGTCCTTCCGTTACTTCTGTTCCACCAAGATCTTTCCATACAAATTGACCGGTAGAAGGTTCTTGCATGTAAACATATAACTGATTAGTTATAGTGTTTCTCCACCATTGACCAACAAAAACGTCTTGAGGTGCCGAAATAGTTTCAATAATAGAAGCCATTCTTTGGAATTGTGCACCATCATAAACTTTCAATTGTTTGATATTTCTATCGAACCAAAGATCAGACTCTTTGTTATTTGTAGGTGTGATATAGGCCGATGTATTACTAAAACCAAAGGCTATCCATGTTGTTCCATTGTACACTTTAAGTACATTGTAGTTGGTATCAAACCAAGTTTGACCAGCTACAGGTGTGGCTGGAGGTGTAAGGCCAGAATTACTTTTAGTAAGTCTAGCTACAATATCATCAAATTTACTTTCAAGATCAGTATCTTTGTTTACGACTTCCCAATCTTGAGCAATAGTGTAAACTCCTAGAACACCTGTTCCAGTGTTATACCAAAGTTGACCTACCTGTGGATTTCTTGGTTCTGAAGAACTAGCAAAATTTTCTAAAAGATGTACAAAGTTATTTGCATATGCCTCACCCCAGTTGAGAACACCCTTACCAGGTAGTTTTAAACTGGTTGAAACATCATCATAAGTCTTATTCTCGATATTAAGAAATTCACTTCCATCCGAATGTTTAACGATTAAACCCATGTCTCTTTCTCCTGCTTATAAATATTTTTAATTTATTTATTTTGGAATATTATTTTCCAAAAACAATCAATTTTTGGAATCCACAATAACTAGATCGTAAAAATATGTTTGTTTAATTTACTATTTATTTAGCACATAAAAAATATTTTTTTAAAACCAAAACAAAAATATTACAGTTGCACTCTACATCACAAAATACCATAATGCACTTAAAGAAACCGATACGATGTTTGTGCTCATTGTGACTTTGTTATTATTTATCACACGAAAACAATAAATAAAAGAAATATGTATTTTTTAATAAATCTTTAGAAAGCGGCTGTTTATTGGCTGTTTATTTGTGCTATTGGGTGTGTTTTTTAATTCGATAATGGGGTTACATAAATGCTAGCGAGAAAAAGTGGAAAACTTGTCACAACAAAAGAAGAGAAAGAAATTGATCTTACAGCAGTTTCTCCAAAAATTGCTGAATTTTTTAAGAGAGTAAAAAAAGTATGTCCGAAAATTAAAGTTGATGAACATACTAACTGGGAAAAAGAAATTCATAATTATAAGCATGCTATTTACATTGAAACTGTTGTAGATTATGGAAACGCATGGCATTTTAGAGATTTTGGGTTTTCGGCTATGGTTGTTAAAGTGGTTGATAATGCACTCAAGGTTACATTCACAAAAGAATTTCTTGAAGATCTGGAAAAATTTTATAAAGATGTGTAATATACAATACATAAAAATAGGAGTCTTATAATGAATGGAGTTGTTGAAGCTATCCAGCAGTTAAATAATACACTTTTTGAGATTTATACTGGTAAACCAAACGCCATTTATCCTAAATTGGGTGAAAATGAAAAACCAGCAAGTTTTGAAGATAGGAAAGAATATCTTGTTCCAGTTCAAGAGAGAATTAAAAAAACAACTGAAGTTTTGTCAGGTATTTTAGTTGGTATCTATAATGAAGATGAGATAAAAACAAAACTTGAAAAACTCAATATTAATGATTTACAATCTGTTGAAGAAAATTTACAAAAATTAAGTGAAAATGCTTCATTTTTGAAAACATATATTAACAGAACTTCCAATTTTAGTGGCGATTCTGAACATTCAGCCATTAATCCATTTGTCGAAATCGAGAGAGCTATAAAAGGTTTGGTTCTTACTTTTATTTACAGTAATATGAGAAGTGAAATCAAAATAGCAGAAATGAAAAAAGACAAGTATCCCGAAAATATCTCCCAGGACTTTTTGTATAATTTAACTAAAGCGTATGAAAAATTATCAGGTGATTTTGCCAAAGCCATTAACGAAAATGACCCAAACAAATCTGATGATCACGATTATATTAATGTTGACATAAATCCATAAAGAAGGAGAAAAAATAATGGGTTCGACGCCTGCATCACGGATTCCCGATATCTGTACTGGCCATGGTTGTTTTCCACCAAGAGCTTCGTGTAATGGTTCACCAAATGTTTTTGCAAATACATTACCAGCAAAAAGAGTAGGATGTGATTGCTATGTACCGCATGGGTGTCCCGTTTGTCCTCCACATGGAGCTGTACAAGCAGCTGGATGTGGAACTATTTTTGTTAATACTTGTTGTTGGGCAGGAATAGGGCATGCTGTGTCTTGTGGTGGTGTTGTTGCTGTTGGCTCTGGTAATGTTTTTGTTTGTTTGTAACTTACTGATCGAGAAAGGAAATATAAAAAATGAATGATTTGGTTCAATTGGGACAATATTCAATTACAACGGAAGCATTGGGGAATCTTGTTGAATTAGCTAACGCATTGAAAGTTGTCAAAACAAAAGAAGATGGGTCACTTTATCTGCAATTCAAGGGAGATGTAATTTTAGAAACTGAAAAAAATATTGCAACTTTTGTAGATGGGTTTAATATTCAACTTGCTACTCAAATTCATCTTAATCCGAATATGGAAGGAATAGAATTGAAGGAAATGATTAAAAGTAGTTTTGGTGAAAGTAAACGATTACTTGTTAAAATGGCTGCTGCTGGATTGGATGTAAAATTGACTGAAGAAAATATTACTGAAGTCGTTGGTGGTATTAAATCTATACAACAGTTTGGTAAAGATAATGATCCTTATTACCATGATTGTGATCATGTATAAAGAGGGGAATGATATATGAAAGAAAAAGGTGTAATTAATCTTCTTAATGATCGAGGTTTTAAACCGGATAATATTGGGTATTACAAGGATAAACATGGTAAAACTGGTGTTTCATGCAAGATAAATGTCGGTGATAAATTATATGCTATGTGGTTTATGCAAAAAGATTTTCCTGTAGGAATCTATGCTATAGCAATAACAAAATTATCTGCATGTGTGATATGGCCAGTATATAAATTTTATTCATCACGTGATATGCTTGATGCGGTTTCTTTTATTGAACATTTGAAAGATGGTATTGATGAAAGTAATCCAGAAAACTTTACTCATCCCTGGACAGAATTATCAAAACGAATTATGAAAGTTTAGAAAATAAAAAAAGTCATCAATTTCATTGATGACTTTTTTGTTTTTATGATGGACTAAATTTATTTACTAATGCTCCAGATGGTGTTCCAATGACTGCGTTTGGCGATCCCTTAAAAGATGGACCAGGAATTGGATAAATAGCTGGGTTTTCAGTTATCGGTGGTGCAACCATTAAAATTTGTGTATTAGAATGAATTTTAATCTGATCTTTTGCTTCTATGTCTATTTTTCCTTTAGCCCACATACGGATATTACCAGCTTTACAATTATTCATAAATACCATATCACCAGACTCAATGTCCATAAGTATTTGCATTAAACCATCAGCGGTTGTAATTTGGATTTTTCCTGGTGGTCCAACACATCCTACTGTACCAGTATCCTTATCTACCAATACTATTTCGTGACCAGCTGTTGTTTTTATTTGAATTCTTGGACAGTTTCCACTATCAGCTAACCAAATTTTATGAGCACCGCCAGTCTGTAATAAAAGATAATCGCCTCCAGCTTCACCGGGTTGATTTTGATCAGTTAATTTGTCTCTTGATGCTCCTTTATCATTTATTAAAAATGGTGGTGCCATCCAGTCACAGAAAACTATATGATGTTTTTCTGAAGCTATCCACATTGCATTATAAGAGCCAGGTTGACCATCTTCCATGTAGATGTGTTTTCCTCTATGCGAATTCATTTGAATTTTTTCATCTTTATCAATATCTGACATGACCAATTTATGACCTTTTGCTGTTGCAAGCATAGCTCTTCTTTTGAAAATTGTGTTAGATAGAGTTAGATAATGACCAACATTGAAATGTTGAACTTCTGGATCGGAAGCTCCACCAGTATCTTCAACCCATTTTTTTACTTTGAATCTGTGTGGAGCACTTTTACCCCAAGGAGATTCACCGGGTTTATCTTGATAATATCTGTCTGGTCCCATTGCGCTTTTTACTGTTTGGTAAACAGAGCAATACGTTTTTGGTGTTTCATGTGATCCATCAGATGTTCTATTATCCCATCTGACTTCGCCTCTTGATAAATCTGGATAATCCCCACCTGTATCCCCATGATTTGCTTCAGAAACAGATTTACCTGCATGACCATTAGAAGCTAATTTGCAATATGTTGATTCATTTGTTAAAGGTGGTTTATCTGATCTTTCTGTCCAAAATTCAGTATTAACGTCAAATCCTTCCCACAAATCTCTATAATCTGTTTGTCTAGCGGCTGAATATCCTTTATTATTTTTTCCATCTTTTCCTGGTTTTGTATTGAAATTTCCAATGTCAACCAATTGTAGCATATTATTTTCAGATGATCTATGTTCTACGAGTTTTGCTGCTGAATGAGCATTTGTTCCAATTTTAGTGGTATTATAAGCAATTGTATCATTTCCTCTCCATCTTTGAACAAATGCACTCGGTTGATATGAATCACCAAATTGAGGAGAAGCTAAATGGTATCCTTTAGATGTTAAATCTGGATAAAATGATGTATTGTATTCTGAACCATTTTCTTGAGTATTTTGTGCTTCTACAGGAATATTCATTCCAGAATATTCCCAAGATGGATTATTAATAGATCCAAGAATATAATGACCCGCTGCTATTTTTGTATAAATTACGAAATCACCAAATTCTGGTGCATAAAATGTACCGTGGTTTTCTCCCTTCGGTGCTATTACTTCCGCAAAAGGATAGTATTCTACGTTTTTATTTTCAATATATTTCCATTCGAATGGATTACTCATTGGAAAAATTCTTACTCTTCCATGATTATGATCATCATTTCTTCCAATAACTCTGGCAATTCCGAATACACCCATGCCATCGACGTCTCGGACTTTTGCGATATCTCTACTTAAATCTTTTGGATCAGCCATTTTATTTTTCCTTTAATTATTGTTTTTTTAATTAATTCCAACACCAACTCCTGTAAGTGTGACTGTTGTTGTATTACCAGTTAATCCAATTTGGTGTATTACTTTTGCTATTCTATAGCATGAAGAAACCATTGGAACTTTTGCTAGAAATTGACACAAAGGAGATGTATACCAATAAAAGCTTAGGTCAACACCATTATGTGGATCAAGACAACCATTTGATACTCCGGCTGTCAGAGGTTTTAATAATCCTCCTTGAACTTTTGGACTAAAACCAAATGAATATGCCATTTCAATGTTTATTGTTGGTTTTTGCATTTGTCCGTTAATTAATGCGTTCATTAGAGCCCACCCTTCATATTTAGGATTTATAGATGGTGGTTGGTCTGGAGCATTTGATAGTTTAGTTGTACTTATTTGTTCTTGTGTTTCATCTCCACATGATTCTTTGTGTTCCTTTTCATTGGGTGATGCTTCACCACCTTGTCCTTGTTCTTGATCAACTGAACCACCACCTTGTCCTACGTAGTGAATTGTTGTTTTCATAAGTGGAAGTAAATTACCGAAGTCTACTGAAGTTAAATTTCCTCTCCATCTTTGACCAACACAATGTAAATCTGGTCCAACACAAATCTCAAATGGATCTGTAACAACTGTATTTGTGGTGTGTAGCTTTTCCCAACCAACATAAATATGGTTCATACCTCCTTCACATTTTTTCCACGAAACTTGTATTGATGGAGTTTCGGCTTTTGTTCGTTTTGGATTGTCGTGTGGTGAAACCCATCTTTCTTGGAATAATCTTTGTACTGCTGCTACAATAGATATTCCAGCAGGAAGCTCTAAAGCTTGCATATATTTCCCGGATGTGCCTTCATTGCTATGTGGTTCCGGGGCGTCATTGACTACTATTACCGGTGGTTTATCTGCTAATTCATCATTTGCACCAGTACCTTTTTCGATTTCAAAGACTATTTGCGCTGTCGGTTTTTTATTTTCTTCTAATATTTGAGTATTCCAACGCCATGCTAATTCTTTAAGGTATTCTTCAAATTTGTTAGGATGTTTTGATGCTCCGTTGTCTGTATAATTATCACCTTGAATTGTAACTGCTCTTGTAAGAGCCATTGTTTCAGATTTTGCTATTTCACCTGCTGGTTCAGCCTTAATTTTGTATATAAAACCAGATTGTGGATTAAATTGTATATCGGCTTTATCAGCGTTCAATGGACGGTATATAGCTGCGTCTCCCAACCACAAACTTCCGTAACTATCAGGGCCTTTGAAAAAAAGAAGATATTTCATGGTTTGAAGTGCTAAAAACATTTTTACGAATTCTCCAGCAAGGTCATGTATGGTTACTTCGAGAAATGTTGACTCTCTGTTGTTGTCCATTGGAGAATTGTAACCCCATTTGAGGTCTGTTATTGAAATTCCATTTCTGAATGAATCTGTATTTACAACGATAGTACCAGTATACCAGTCTTTTTCGCATGCTATTCCCATTTTTAGATCATAATGCATTTTAATAACTTCATCATGACCTACAGATGTCCACATTCCAAATGGTCCAGCTATAGCATGTGTTATAGCTCTAGCAACATTAGTTAAATCCATAGGCATAGTAAATGCACTCCTTTTTGTTATTTTTAACAATATTTATTTCCTTACTTGATTATACAATTTATAATTTAAAATTGAACTCATGGTTTTATTGATAATTTTTTTGTATATTTTTAGATATTATAAACTGAAAAAATTTGTAGCTTTTGTAAAATACACATGATAGAGATATAAAAGGAAAGACGGTATGGCGAAGCATTACAAGGTAGTTAAGCGCAGTGGAGAAGTTGTTCCATTAGATATTACAAAAATCAGACAAGTAATCGAATGGGCAGCGGAAGGTCTCGATGTCAATCCTATTGAACTCGAATCAAATCTTCATATGCGTTTCAGAAATAAAATGACTACAGTTGAGATTCAAGAGAATGTTATTGATACTGCTCTTCAATTGACATCTATTGAACATCCTGACTGGAGAATTTTGGCCGCACGTCTTAGATTGATGAATTTATATAAAGATGTTAAAGTACAGAAAGGTTATGATATTTTCGGATATGATGATTTTTTTAATCATGTAAAAAAATCAATAGAATATGGTTTATATGATAAGGATATTCTTGAGAAATATACTGAAGAGGAAATTCATATCGTTGGTAAAGAAATCAATATGAATTATGATATGGATTTTGATTATGCTGGTGCCAACATCATGTCTCATAGGTATTTGCTTACAAGAGGTGACAAACCATGGGAACTTCCTCAAGAAGCGTTTATGACTGTTGCCCTCTTAATCGAAAGATTTCAACCAAAAAATATCAGACTTGATCGAGTAAGAGATACTTACGAAAAATTGGCTCAAAGAAAGTTGTCTCTTGCAACACCAATGTTGATGAATTTGCGGAAACCATATGGAAATCTTTCTTCATGTTTTATTGCCGCTATAGATGACAGTCGCGATTCAATTTTTTATGTTATTGACCAGATTTCTGAAATCAGCAAAAATGGTGGTGGAGTCGGTGTCAATATTTCAAGAGTTCGTTCAAAGGGTTCTTGGATTAAAAAAATGCCAAATGCTTCTGGCGGTGTTATTCCTTGGATAAGAAATATCAATGATACGGTTGTTGCGGTGAATCAGCAGGGAAAACGATGTGTATCAATTGATAGTGAAGTTGAAATTGTTGATGTAATAGAAATTGATGGTAAAGAATATAAATTGGATGATTTTTATTATTATGAAGATGGTTCTAAAATACAAGTGTCTAAATTTATATAAATAGTTTCTTTTTCCTCGTTGGTTTATAAATAAGATAAAAAGGATAATTAAATGGAAACAGAAACTATTGAATGTAAAATTTGTGGTTCTATAATGTCACAACTGGGGAGGCATTTGGTAATTAAACATGGTATTGATGGTAAAGAATATCAAGAGAGATTTCCAAATGCACCTTTGATGTCTGATGTAAGAAAAAAGAAAAATGCTTATAAATCTATTTCACCAAATAATATTGAATTTTGGATGAAAAAATATTCAACACTTGAAGAAGCTGAACAAGCATTAATAAATCATAAAAAGAAGATTTCTATTAATAGTAAAAAAACTAGTCCTTTTTCACTTCAATATTTTATTGATAGTGGGTTAAATGAAACTGAAGCTAAACTCAGATTATCTGAAAATAATAGAAGAGATAAAAATTACTTTGTTGAAAAATATGGTGAAGTTTTAGGAAAACAAAAATTTGAATCTATGAATAGTCGAAAAAGTTATAGTAATTCAAAACAGAAATTAATTGACAATGGTAAATCCAATGATGAAATACTAAATTATTCACAATACATATGGAACCAAACATCTAAAGAAGCATTTGTAAAAAGGTATGGTGATGATGGTCTAAAACTTTATGATGAATATTGTCTAAAACAGAAAATCAAATCGAAAAGAAGTTTAGAATATTGGTTAAATTTGGGATTATCTGAAAAAGAAGCTAAAAGAGAATTGAATATATTTCAGTCTAGAGGTCTAAAGTTTTGGATTGAAAAATTCGGAAATGAAGAAGGATTGATAAAATACAAAAAATGGATTGAAAAGGTTAGAGAACATAGTAATCTAAGTGGTATTTCTGAATCATCACAAGATTTTTTTGAAAAATTTTTTAGTGTTTTTACTAAAGCTTCAAATATTCAATATTATAGGATTTCAGGAAATGAATATAGTATAAACAATCAAGATGGTTTTAAGTTATTTTTGGATTGTTATTTTGAATATATTGGTAAACGATACGGTATTGAGTATCATGGTGATTATTGGCATGCTAATCCAAAGCTGTATGAATCAAATGATTTAATTTCTTATCCTGGAAAAAAACTTTTTGCTAGAGAAGTATGGAATCGAGATAAGTTAAAACATCTTGATTTTGAAAAAGAAGATATAAAGATTTTTCATGTTTGGGAATCAGACGTTGAACTGAATACTGATATTGAAATTAATAAAATAATAAAATATATTGAAGAAGGTTGATTATCTATGGAAATCAAAATAAAAACAAAAAAAGTCAATGTTTGTCAAGTTAAACCAAATGATTATATTAAATCATTTGATATTAATTCAAACAAAATAAAATTTAATAGAGTTAATGAAATCATCCCATCTGTTATTGAAAAGGGTGAACAAGTTAGAGTTTGTCTTGAAAATGATGATGAAATGTTTTTTTCAAAAAATACAAAAGTATATGTGTTTGATAATGTTGATTGGAGTTACACAACTATTTGTGATTTAATAGAACAAATACAATATAAACCATTTTTCATGATAGATGATAATGGTCAAAAAATAAAAATATCTAAGATTTATATTGGTGGGGAATATACATCGCCGGAATTTATTGATTTTAATGTTGAAAATGATCATAACTTTTTTGTCAAAAGACCAAATGATAAAAAATTTAAGTTGATTCATAATTCTGGTGCATGTACGGTTGCGTTGGATAGTTGGCACCTTGATATTGAAGATTTTCTCGAACTCCAAACAGAAAACGGTGATCAGCGAGTCAAAGCTTTTGATATTTTTCCACAAGTTGTATTGTCTGATGAGTTCATGGAACGAGTTGTTGGAAATAAACCTTGGATTTTGTTTGATCCTTTTGAAATCAAAACAAAACTTGGTATTGACATCGCTGTAACTTGGGGTGATGAATTTAAGAGAGCGTATGCACAAATTGAACAAATGGTGTATCGATTGGGAAAAGACAATGGTGTTTATCTTGAAAATTTGATGTATGAAGATTTTGAAAAAGCATACAAAACACTTTCAAAGACTAATGGTGATATTGATGATAAAAGGTATCTAAGGCTTATTAAGAAGATAAGCGCAAAAGAACTATTTAAAACTATTATGAAGACACAGGTTGAAACTGGAATGCCTTATATTGCATTTAAGGATGCTATCAATAGAGCCAATCCCAATAAACACTGTGGTATGATCGGTAATGGAAATCTTTGTCTTTCTGGAGAAACTGTTGTTGATATTATTCTCGATGGAAATAAAGAAAGAATACGATTGGTTGATTTGGTTGATATGTATAAAACTAATAAAAATATTTTGATCAAATCTGTTAATCATCACACTAATGACATCGAATATAAAAAAATAACAGAGGCATTTTTAATTAATAATTTTTCAAAAGTATTAAAAATAACTGATGAAAAAACTGGTAAACATATTATTTGTACTGCAGATCATAAAGTATGGACAGAAAATAGAGGTTATGTAATGGCTAAAAATTTACAATCAACAGATGAATTAAAGATTATTTAGTATAAATAATATTAAAATTTATGGAATTGGTAATATGTGTTTAGAGTTAAATTTAAGTCCAAAAATTACGATGCCTACTGTAAAAAAATTTTCAAAGGAAATGGAACAGGCAATAGATGTAAACCTTGCTCAATATTTAAAGTCGTCATATACAAATTATGATTATTATATAATGTTAAAGAAATGTTTTTTTGGTAAAGTAACATGCATTGAAGACATTACATGTGTTGTATGTGGTAATCCAGTAAGAGCTGATAGACGCAATATGAAAACATGCCATTCTGAAAAATGTTTGAGTATTACATATGCTACTCAAAAAGATAAAAAAAGACCAGAACATGCTAAAAAAATGTCTAAAATTATAAATGAAAAAATTGCAAACGGTGAATGGTGGAATGAAGAACATCGAAAAAATAATAGAAGGCATATAAATTCAATAAAAATGAAAACAACTGAGTTGATCAATCGAGGAATAATTGAAATTGATGATGAATATTCTGATGAAGAAATAAAAAAATTGATCTCTATTGCTAGAAGGGATGATAAGCTATCTAATGAATTTAGAGAAAAAAGTATTAATAGTTTTTTAAAAAATGAAGTATATACAGGATCGGAGTTTTTTAATCAGGAATATTTTTAAGCTTATCAACTATTAATGAAAAATTAGCTTATAAAAATTCTATTATTTCACTTGTTGCAAAACAAAATAATCCATCAATGGGTGGTCATGGTTATGCTGGTGGTCATTTTAAATCAGATATTTTAAAAAATCTAAAATTTAATAGGCGCGGTATTTCCATAGTTAAAACGAAATCATCTTACGAAACTAATTTTATTAATTTTTTTGAAAACAATAATATTTGTTGGGATTATGAATGTGAAGAAATTTATATTACATGTAATAACAGCAAAAGAAAAACTATACCAGATTTTTTTATATATGAAAAAGACGAATTAAAAAAAGTTATTGAAGTTAAAGGTTATATTTCGGATATTGATTTTATGATTGAAAAAGTTTTTGAAACTAATAGATATTATGAAAATAAAAATGTACCATATTATTTTTATAAGATGAGTGATATTCATAACATTGAAGATATCGAATCGTGTTGTTGTTATAAAAAAAATAAAAATGAAATTTCTAAAATTGTTAAAGGTTAAAATAAGATGATAAAAATAGAAAAAATTGATAATGAAATTCCTGTTTTTGATCTAAATGTTGAAGATAATCATAATTTTTTTGCAAATGATATTTTAGTTCATAATTGTGTTGAATCGTTCAGTAATTTTAAACCATCAACTTTTATTAGTAATACTATCAGAAGAGAAGATGGGAAAAATATTATTGTTAGAGAAACAGAGGCTGGAGAAATCCATGCATGCAATTTAAATTCGATAAATTTAGCGAATATTGATACAGAAGAAGAGTTACAGGCTGTGTGTGCTACGGCCGTTAGACTTTTAGATAACGCAATTGATTTTACTGATGTTCCTATCAAAGAAGGTGAAATTCATAATAACATCTATCGGACAATCGGTGTTGGTTCTATGGGTCTCGCTGATTATCTTGCTAAAAGAAAAATTCCTTACATCAAATCCAAGGAAACTGTTGAAGAATTATTTGAAAACATTGCTTATTATGTTATTAATGCGTCTATTTCCCTTGCTAAAGAACGTGGAAAGTATCCAAAATACAATGGTTCTGATTGGTCTAAAGGGTTGATTCTCAGCAGAGATCGTGAATGGTATCAGAATAACACCAAAAATCCTGAAAGATGGATGAAAACTTTCGATCGCCTCCAAAAGTACGGGATAAGAAATAGCCAGTTGATGATGATAGCACCAAATACCTCATCGAGTCTTGTTCAAGGCTGTTCTGCATCTGTTTTACCGATTTTTAGTAAATTTTACATGGACAAAAATTCCAAAGGGGCTGTTCCAATCATGCCTCCTTTTATCAAGGATAACTTTTGGAATTATCAAGAATTTAAAAATATTCCACAAAAAATTGTAGTTGATATTATTTCTTCAATTCAAAAATGGACGGATACGGGCATTTCAATGGAATTGATCTTTAATCTCAATCTTGATAACGTGAACGCAAGATACATGTATGAAACCCTTGTTTCTGCATGGGAAAAAGAGATAAAGACTATTTACTACATTCGTTCAATTCAAAAAAATTCCTCTAACGTCTCTGAAAAGGAAGAGTGCGTTAGCTGTGCCGGATAAAAAATTTCTTTATGGGGTATAAATAAGGAATAATTCATAATGAAATCTATATTGTTTTTGCATTATTTTGTGTGGGCTATAATAAATAACAATATAAGTCAAAAAAAATAATATTTTGTTGATAAATAAATTGAAATAAAATTTCAAAAAGGAGAATTTAAACATGGCTAGAATTAAGTTACATAATCCTGAGATTGCCGCAAATAGTAGCATTTCTAATCTTGTTATCGAAGGATTGGCATCCGACCCTACTTTTACCGGCCTCATTGGTAAAGGTCGTGTTTGGTATAATACAACCGACAAAAAATTACGAGGTGCGTATGTAAATACGGAAGGTAATGCGTTGGTTGTAAGAAATCTTGCTGATACAGCTGATGTTACAAGTCTTACAAATGATATTGATGCATTAGAAACTGACATCAATACTAAACTCGGAACGTTGAGTTCTTTAACAACTACACACAAAAGTACAATTGTTGGTGCTATCAATGAGTTGGATGCCGACCTTGCTACTGAAGTAACAAATAGAACAAATGCTGACAACGCATTAGATACTGCAAAAGTTGATAAGATTCATATTACTGGTGCAACAGTTGGTTCTGTAACCGCTATTCCGGTTATTACCTATAATGCACAAGGACAGATTACTTCTTCAACTACCGCAGCTGTAAATATTACATTACAAGAAGTTACTACTTTAGGTAATACTTCTGATAAGGCTATTTCTCTTCATAAGGCAGATAATTCTGCTGGGTTGACATCTGATTTCGTGACAACAGCTGGTGCTGGTTCATTAGGATCGTTGGCTGTTTCTGGTAATAGCACATTAACTGGTACATTGACTGTTAATTCAACATCAGATTTTAATGCCGCTGTTACAATGGGTAGTATTACCTTTGATGCATCGTCTACAATTAATGCTGGTAATAACAAAATCACAAACGTAGCAAATCCAACAAATGATCAAGATGTGGTAACAAAGTCATATCTTGCTACTCAAGTTACCAATGCAAAGTGGGTATTGAGTGATGGAACAAATACTTCTGATGTTAATACAACCGATACTGTTTTAATAAATGGTACTGCTGGTGAAGTTACTGTTGCTGTTACCCAAGATGGTGATACAGTCACAATTGGCTTGCCAGATAATGTTGACATTGATGGTACTTTTGCTGTTGCAGGCGCAACTACTCTTACCGGTGCATTGACTGCAAACGGTGGTGTTGGAGCAACTACTATTACTGCTTCTAGCACTTTGGCTGTTACTGGTGCAACAACTCTTACCGGCGCATTGACTGCAAACGGCGGTGTTGGAACAACCAATATTACCGCTTCTGGAACAACTACTCTTACCGGTGCTTTGGCTGCTAATGGTGGTATTACTACAACCACAATCAGTGCAACTGGTGCTGTTGATTTTGATTCAACCTTGAATGTTGATGGTGGAGCTACTTTAGGTTCAACCTTGGCTGTTACTGGAACTTCTACACTTACCGGCGCATTGACTGCAAACGGCGGTGTTGGAACAACCAATATTACTGCTTCTGGAACAACTACTCTTACAGGATTGTTGACTGCTAATGGTGGTACGAATACAACTAATGTTTCCGCTTCTGGTACATTGGGTGTTACTGGTGCAACCACTCTTACCGGTGCTTTGGCAGCAAATGGTGGTATCACTGCTACTACAATTAATGCAACTGGTGCTGTTGATTTTGATTCGACATTTAATGCTGATGGTGCAACCACATTGGGTTCAACTTTGAGTGTTACAGGTACTTCTACCTTAACTGGTTTGTTGACTGCAAATGGTGGTATTTCAACATCTAATGTTGCAGCTTCTGGTACATTGGCTGTTACTGGCACTTCAACCCTTACCGGTTTGTTGACTGCTAACGGTGGTACAAATACAACTAATGTTTCCGCTTCTGGTACATTGGGTGTGACCGGAGCTTCTACCCTTACCGGTCTTTTGACTGCAAATGGTGGTGTTGGAACAACTAATGTTTCCGCTTCTGGTACATTGGCTGTAACTGGAGCTTCTACTCTTACTGGTGCTTTGGCTGCAAATGGTGGTATTACTACAACCACAATTAATGCTACCGGCGCTGTTGATTTTGATTCGACATTTAATGCTGATGGTGCAACCACATTGGGTTCGACTTTGGCTGTTACTGGTACTTCTACCCTTACCGGCAAATTGACTGCTAACGGCGGTGTTGATACAACTAATATTGACGCAACTGGTACATTGGATGTTGATGGTGCAACTACTCTAAATTCAACTTTAGATGTTGATGGCGGAACTACTCTAAATTCAACTTTGGATGTTGATGGTGCAACCACCCTAAATTCAACTTTGGATGTTGATGGTGCAACCACCCTAAATTCATCTTTGGCTGTTACTGGTACTTCTACCCTTGATGGTTTGGTAACTGCTAAGGGCGGAATGGTATTGTCTGGTGGTACTGGTGAAACTTTGACAATCACCGATGGTGCTCAAACACCTGTAACTAAATTTAGCATTGATACAACTACAGGAAATACGACTGTTGCTGGTACTGCTGCTATTACCGGTGCTACAACGATTGGTGCTAATTTATCTGTTACTGGTGAAATTTCTTCTACAAGTCATTTGAATGTTGGTGGAAATGCTGTTGTTACAGGTAATTTGACTGTTCAAGGTACAACCGTTACTGTTCATTCAGAGCAGTTGACAATTGCTGATAATATTATTACATTGAATGCAGGTTTCACTGGTGATCCTACTCAAAATGCTGGTATTAATATTGATAGAGGTAATGCTGGTATCTTAGAGATTATGGTATTTAATGAAACTACTGATAAAGTTCAGATTGCTGAATGGAATGGTAGTGAATTTGTAATGGTTAATGTTGCTACTGCAACCAGCAATAATGCATTGCAAACAGAACTTGATGCTACTCAAACTTCTTTAGGTTTCACAAATTCTACTTATTCGGCTACCAGCACAAATTATATTGTTGGTTCAACTGTCGCTGCTGATATTTCCAAGTTGGATACAGAATTAAAGAGAGTTGAGAATGGCGTTGGTATTTGGGGTAACTTAACAACTTCTGCAAAAACAAGTACTGTTCTTGCTATCAATGAGTTAGATGGCGAAATGGGTGCATTGTCAGGTTTGACAACTGCTCAAAAAGGTACAATCGTTGGTGCAATCAATGAGTTGGATACTGATGTTGGTGCTCCAGCATCTTTGACAACCACTGCAAAATCTAATCTTGTATCCGCTGTTAATGAATTGGATGCAGAGTTGGGTACTATCACCTCCGTTGCTATGGGTACTACTGCCTCTACCGTATCTGGCGCTATCGCAGAACATCAAGCTGACATTGGTACTGTTGCTAACTTGACCACCACCTCTAAAGAGGTCGTTGGTGCAATCAATGAGCATGATGCTGAAATCGGTGTTCTTACAACTTTGACAACTGCTGAGAAGGGAACAATTGTCGGTTCAATCAATGAGTTGGATGCCGATGTTGGTGCTCCAGCATCTTTGACAACTACTGCAAAAACTAATCTCGTATCCGCTATTAATGAGCATGATGCTGAGTTGGGAACCATTACTGATGTTGCAATGGGTACTACTGCAACCACAGTTTCCGGCGCTATCGCAGAACATCAAGCTGATATTGGTACTGTTGCTAACTTAACTACTGCTTCTAAAGTTCTTGTTGGTGCAATCAATGAGTTGGATGCCGATGTTGGTGCCCCAGCTTCTTTGACAACTACTGCAAAAACTAATTTAGTATCTGCTGTTAATGAATTGGATGCCGAAATCGGTGTTCTTTCTTCTTTGACAACTACAGAGAAAGGTACAATCGTTGGTGCAATCAATGAGCATGATGCTGAATTGGGTACTATCACCTCTGGTGCTATGGGTACTACTGCTTCAACTGTTTCCGGTGCTATCGCAGAACATCAAGCTGATATTGGTACAGTTGCTAACTTGACCACCACTTCGAAGGAAGTTGTTGGTGCAATCAATGAGCATGATGCTGAATTGGGTACTATCACTGCTTTGGCTATGGGTACTGATGCTTCTACAGTTTCTGGTGCTATCGCAGAACATCAAGCTGATATTGGTACAGTTGCTAACTTGACCACTACTGCTAAAGTTGTTGTTCTTTCTATTAATGAGTTGGATGCAGAAGTTGGTGTTCTTTCTTCATTGACAACTACTGCAAAGAATACTATTGTTGCAGCTATCAATGAGTTGGATGCAGAGCATGGTACACTTTCATCGTTGACAACTGAAGCTAAAGGCACTTTTGTTGCAGCTATCAATGAGTTGGAATCTAATTCTAATACTATTGCAGCTAATTTGGCTACTGAAACCACAAATAGAACAACTGGTGATACAAATCTTCAGAATGAGTTGGATGCAACCCAAACTGGTGCTGGTCTTGGTACTGGTGGTGGTTATACTACTCTCGAAACTTCTAATTATTTGAAAGCAGCTGATTTTACAGGCGCTTCATTGAGCCAAAGCCTCTTTAATGCAACTGTATTGTTAGACATCAAGTTGAAGGCTGTTGCTGATAACACTGATGGTAACATTGGTAATCTTGCTTCCTTAACAACCGATGCTAAAAATACTTTGGTTGCAGCTATTAATGAAGTTGATGCACATACTGATACAAATGCAACTAATTTGGCTACTGAAACCACAAACAGAACCAATGCTGATACAGCTCTTCAGAATGAGTTGAATGCAACCCAAACTGGTGCCGGTCTTAATACTGATGGTACTTATACTGCTAATGGTTCTGCAAATTATATCTCTGCCGCTACTTCTATGAAAGATGCTGATAACAAATTGGATACAGCATTGAAAACTGAATATGACAGAGCTGTAGCTGCTGAAGGCACTTTGACAACCAATTTGGCTGCTGAAGTAACCAGAGCAACTGGTGTTGAGGGCACATTGTCTTCATTGACCACAACTGCTAAGAATACTTTGGTTGCAGCTATCAATGAGTTGGATGCTGATTTAGCTACTGAGGCATCGACAAGAGGAACTAATGACAATACTCTTCAATCTAATATCAATGCTGAGGCAGCAACAAGACTTGCAGATGATAATGCAATAGATGCAAGAATTGATGATGTAAATGATGCTTGTGGTATTTCTGGTGATACCTATACAGCAAATGGTTCTGCAAATTATATTTCAGCAGCTACATCGTTGAAAGATGCTGATAACAAGTTGGATACCGCATTAAAAACAACTATTGATAATTATGCAAGCACAACTGCAACCACTAGAGGTACTGCTTTAATTGGATATAAAGGTTATGTTGAGCAGGATAATGATATTACCAATCCAACTATTGAAATCACCGCTGGTACTCTTGAGGCAGCTCTTGAGGACATCGCAGCATCTGTCAACTTCAAAATCCATGAGATGGAAAGCAGACATGTTAAGGGTGAAGTTACCGAACAGAATCAATCCGATACATACTCTATTGCTCACAACTTAGATACAGTGTTTGTTGATGTTTCTGTTCAGGTTTACGATACTGTTGACACTATTTGGAGATTTGATTTGGTGGTCATTGAAGTTATTGATGCAAACACAATCAAGATTTCTTTGGCAAGTGGAACTGCTGCTAGAATCAGATATGTTATCCAAGGTTACTAATAATTAATTAGTCTAAAAAATCCATAAGAGAACTTGATAAAAGTTTTCTTATGGTAAAAAATTCCCTTTTTATTTTTTTGTAAAATAATCCTTTAGAGAAATAACTTTTTCTAAAGGATTTTTTATGTCTACTGAAGAAATAGCTGAAAATACACCGACTCCTCGCCAAGATACACTTAAACAGGTTGCCGAAGAATTGGCATCATTTGATTATAAAAATTTTGATCCTAGGAAAGATAAGCAAATTCTTATGGATCATCTATTGTATATCAATGCTCAACTAGGTAAATTATTAAAAGGATACCCATAATGCAAGTTCATGAAATTCAAAGAAATCAAATCGAACTTTGGTTGAAGTTGGTTTCTGCAATGGCATTAAGAATAGCTGCTAAACCCGAAAAATCGATTACTAAAAGAGATATTATCAAACTCGCCCAGAAAGTCGAAGATATTATAAATGTCTTGAATGGGGTATCAAAAATTGCTGGGTGGCGAGTATAAAATATAACATTGTGTTGATTTTTTGATATAATAATTCATTCAAACAATTCACTATTCACTTGGAAAAACTGTGCTATGAATGATCACGATACATCCACCTATACAACTTATGATACTTCAAAAAGTTTTTTTGATCGTCGAAGTTCATATTTGTTAATCGCTGCAATTCCAGCAGTTTTGTTTGCAGGGATTATTGATGGTGGTGTGACTATGGCTATTGCCTATTATGCGAATATTTTGTATGACCGTCATCATGGAATTTACAATCCAGAAGATGAGATTACTAAAAAAGAGATCATCGCATTTATTCAAAAAGTTAGTGATGTTTTGAAATTTGTTAGAACGAATGTTATAAAAACTTAACGCTTTAATAACCAATAATTGTTCCAACTGACTGATAGGGAAAAAATACAATGACCATGAAACCAGATGCGTATATTACTCAAGACGCTTATACTCGTATGAAGTTGAGAAATTCGAAGAACCCGCTGGACAAAGAAGAGACGTATTTTGCGATTGCAGCGATTCCGGCTATTTTGTTTGCTGGACTTATTGATGGCGGTGTGTCAATGTTTCTCGCTTACGGTGCTCGTAGATTGTATAAACTTCGTCATGGAATTTAATTGATGAAAACAAGATTGGGTGATGGCAGAGTATTTGAAACTATGCCTTTTGAAGTGATTCAGAGAGATCCATCACAACCAGTTTATGAGTTTGTTTTCGTTACTAAAGACAGACAAGTAAGATCATCTGCTAGACACACATGGATGGTGTGGAATAAGAAAAGTAGTAATGTTGAAATGGTGAGAATGGATGCAATTGATGTCGAAAAGCATGAGTTATTGGTACAAAGTGCTTAATTTTGTGAAAGAAATATTGAACAATGATGAAATTACTCGATGTAGCATTAACAAAATTTCGTCAGGAGCCTGATAAAAAAACAGGGATGTGTTTTGAAGAACAGTACAATACTGTTTTTGATATTTTGACAGAGTATAAACCTGAATGGGTATTATTCATAATGTTTGATGATGATTTTGATGAGTTTCATCATCTGCTATGGACTTTACCTTTTTATAGATCGTTTCATTGTATAAAAAAAGTCAATACTTTTTTTATGAAAGAATTTGTATTCTGTAAAATTGATGATCCTGAAAAAAGTCATCGTGATTTATTTAGCATAAAGACATTTAGATATGTGAAAATTCCTGGTATAGCACCAAGAATTAGTAGAAAAGATATACAGACAAGTGATGATGATTTTCCAGATTTGTTTGCTAATTTAATGAAAAATGATCAAAGATGTTTTGTTGATGATATGCCAGAAGAAGTTAGAGATGCACTTATATTTAGCAAATCCAAACAATAACATTGGTGGATATAACAAAAAATGAATCTGTTGAAACGGAGTGGTTCTAAAAGAAGAAGTCTCGATGAACAACATGATATTGTTTTTGATATTTTGAGCGTACAAAAACCAGAATGGTGTTTATATCTAGATCTTACATTTGTTGAAGATGGTGTGAAAAAATTACCTTTTTATAACACTGTTTGGCGGATAGTGGAATTTGATAATTTTTTCATAAAGAAGAATTTGATTTGCAGAGTTGTTGGGCCACGCAAACGCAACATTCCTTATAATTTGGAATACTACGTGGATTTGTTTTGTATAAAAGTATGGAAAATTATTGAAATACCGTGTATAGCACCAAAAGTAAGTGAAACTCTTATAAATCCAGGTGATGTTATGTTTGAAGATTTGTTTACTAAACTGTTAAAATATGGACAAATTGATACATATGGTCTGTTCAAAGGTTTTTCATATGACGTGTTAAATAGAATTTATTTTGATTTTTAGTTTGTTTTGTAAAATATAATTAAATATTAACCAAGAGAAAGAGGAACTTAAATGATTCATACTGTAACATCAAGTTATGCACCGGTCGTTATTGAAACAGAGGGGCATAGAGAACGAGTTTATGATCTTCCATCACGCTTGTTAAAAGATCGAATTATGATTTTGAATGGTGATGTAAACAATGCTTCAGCGAATTCGTTGATCATGCAATTATTGATTCTTACTGCTGAAGATAAAGAAAATGATATTTATTTCTATATCAATTCACCCGGTGGAAATGTCACAGATGGATTGGCACTTTTTGATACAATGAAAGCTGTTCCAAACGACATTGTTACCATCTGTGTTGGTGCAGCAGCTTCTATGGGATCATTCCTTCTATCAGCCGGAACACCAGGCAAACGATTTTCTCTTCCGAATTCCCGATTGATGTTTCATCAGGTAATGAGTGGTATTCCACATGGAACTCAATATGTTGATATGAAAATTTCTGTCAACGAAACCGAGAAGTTATATGAAAAGTTGAATAAGTATCTTTCAGAATTTACTAATGGCAAGATTACTTATGACGATATGAAGAAAAAGACTGATCGTGATTGGTGGTTATCTCCAGAAGAAGCCGTTCAGCAGGGATTTATCGATAAGGTAATCACGAAGTTAAATGAATTTTGAGGTATTTAGCAGTCTTAGAGAAGTACAATGCAAGTTTATTGAAGGAAGATCGATATTTTATGCTTGCATTGTACCAAACTATGATTGGTTCAAAAAAGAATTTTCAATAACAAAAATTTTTGAACCAATCAGTACTAGGATTTTGTCGCATAAAATAATTAATTCCCATATTGATGATGCTGATAGAAGTGATTTAGCTACATCTAAATTTGATATTAGCAGGGTTATTCGCAAATATCAATTTCATGTCTATTTTGAAAATTCAGAAAAAACTGTATTATCATTATTTGTCCACATTGATCAAACGGTTTTGATAAAATATGAACCGAATGTTATGTTGGGTGATGAACATATAGTCAAGAAAAAATTCTATAAAGAATTAATTTCATTGCAAAACAAATTACAACATGATGATGAATCTGTGATTGTTGAAGACGTTGAATTTAAAGAATTCGTAAATGCGTATGAAAATATAGTCATGTATCATCCAGAAGAAATAATCCGAAACCTTTGATTGAAATAAAAATTCATGTTTTTTGGTGAAAAATTGTATAATAACATATGAAAAACTATTTTTTATAAGGTAACTACATGAAAATTAACGATATTGATCTTTCTGCATACGAATTGGTTCCAGTAAAATCAGTCAAAAATACCATGAGAACAGTCAAGATGAACGATATTCAGGTAGAAGACAATGAAACCTTTTTCTTGGCTAATGGTATTTTGACTCACAACAGTGCTATTGCTTCCTTTGTGGAAATCAGAAATCCAGAGACTCAAGCAGGCATGCCACTTAGAGGTAAGGTTTTGAATGTCTATGGTAAAGCTCCAATTGATGCCATGGAAAATGCAGAAGTCGCTGATATTGTTACCGCTTTGAATCTCGAATTCAATGAGCAAATGGGTGATTGGGTCTTAGATCCAAAGGTAAAACTTTACGACATCAGATATGAGTCCTATTTTGAAGTCGATGAAGAAGGAAATTCGTTAATCAAAGAGGCAACCGTTGCTGGCTCTGATAAATTTCATATCAATAAGCGATGGGTGGCTGTTTCCGAATTGGTTGAACATCCTGATATGTATAGAGGATATATCAAAAATATTACTCTGTCTACCAAAACCATTGCGGAACTTACCAATCCCGATTACTTCCATTTCAGACGGCTATGGGATTTCCGAGGTTTCAGAAAACAGGGAGTTGCTCACGAAATTCAGATTGGAAGAACCAAATTCGTATGCAATGATATTGATGATGTTTTGGTTGATGGAACTTGGTATAAAATAGCTTTGTTGCTGAAGAAAATGCCAGTCACAAAACAAACCGTAACCATTACAAAGGCACCTCTTGGAACCAGACTTACCAGATTTAATAAGCTGTTAAAACCTATGTTTGATTCCAAATTGAAATATAGCAAAGTTTATGTTGCAACTGATGCTGACCCAGATGGTTCATCTATTAACAATCTGCTGATCAATCTGTTCCATGAATATTTTCCAGAATTGTTCTGGGACTCAGAGAATCCTTTTGTAAATCGCATCATGTTTCCAATGATTGCGGCAACAAAAGGAAAGTTGACTAAATACTACGAAAATCGTCAGAGATTTGAAGACGGGAAAGCAAAAGGTGAAGTTGACGATACATGGAAAATCACTTACTTCAAGGGCTTAGGTTCGATGGAGAAAAAGGATTGGGAACATGTATTCAGCAACCTTGAAGAATATTCTTTCAAATACTATGATGACGGTAATTTAGATGCGCTTATGCAAATTTTCTTTGATACTGATGCTGGAATCAGGAAGGAATGGTTAGCAACATGATAACAAAAGGTAATAGTCTCGGTAAACTTTGCCCCGAATTACGGGGTCTTATGGAATTGGAAAGGCAGATTATGGTTTCCCGAGAGAAACGTGTACAAAATTATACAACTGCCGAAAATGACACATTACAGAAATGGAATGATAACATGGACATCCGTCGTGAACTATTGCATTGGTCCCCGGCTGCTATAGCACTTTGGACTAAATGTTTACAGGTACAGGAGTGATATTATGCTTGAAAATCGCTTAGGACCAGATTTGAAAGCTGAATTGGAGATTTTACCAGCTCGTATTGCTGCATTTGAACAACGACAAATGAGGGTAAGTACCGGTAATATCGGACCTCTTAATCTTTATATCGAACATACTTCAGTTCCACTTGATAAGGATCAGTTGGATAAACTCGATAAACTACTCGATGCATATGCAGAATATGAAGCAAACCAAAAACAAGAATAATGGTTTGTATCATGAATGAAACGGTAAAGAACGAAATCAATTACTATCTCAGCAGAAAAAACATCTATTATAATAATTTTTCTGCTGAGTTTGTTTCCTACCTTGATGAACAATTCCCAACACTGACATCAATCAAAGCGAAATGGTACATGGTGAAAAACCATTTGACTACTGTACCGCTTTGTAAATACAAAGGTTGTAAAGAACCCGCAACATGGAATGATTCCAAGTGCATATTTTTGGATGGATGTTGTCCAGATCACAATAAACGCCTGACATCCTTGAAGAATTACGGAACAGAATGGCCTAACCAGAATAAGAAACAAGTAGAAAAACTAAAGAAATCAGTTTTGGACAAGTATGGTGTTAAATCAACACTGTTGATACCAGAAAGTAAAGAAAAAACCAAAGAAACCAATCTGACAAGGTATGGGACAGAAGAGGCCGGAGCAAGTGAGATTGTTCGGGCTAGGTCCAAAAAAACGAACCTTGAAAGATATGGGACAGAAGAGGTTTTTGCGTCAAAGGAGATACGCGAGAAATCTAAAAGAACCATGCTGAAAAAGTTTGGTGTTGAGAATAGTCTGGCTTCACCGGAAGTAAGAGCGAAGGGTTATAAAACCAATGCTGATAAGTATGGTAGTATTTACCCGATGAGAAATGAGGAACTTTTGGAAAGAAGGCGTCAGACCATTATTGAGAAGTATGACGCGTATGGAGTATTGGGTGATCCGGAGATAGCAGATAAGGTTAGGAAAACGCATTGGAAAAAATTTTATGATAGGTTGATGGATAATAAACTCATTAAACCCGGGTTTACATTTGAGGAATACGCGGGTGGAAAAGGTAAGAAATACATGTGGATTTGTAAAACTTGTTCTACTGAATTTAGAGATAGAATAGGAGATGGGTATATTCCACGATGTCCTGTTTGTTTTCCAAAACATGATACAGTATCTAATGCCGAAAAAATATTATTCGAAAATATTAGAGTTGAAAACAAAATCCAATCGAATAGGAATTTAATTGAGGATTTTGAGATTGACATATATCTTCCTGACTATAAAATCGGTATCGAATATAATGGTGTTTATTGGCATTCTGAGCAAAAAGGAATTGACAAATACTATCACTTGAATAAAACACTACTCTCTGAGAATGAAGGAATCTTTCTGATTCATATATTTGAAACGGAATGGGTGAATAGAGGTATTCAGGTGATTTCATTAATTGAACGTCATCTTGGAATTTTTGATGATATTATTTCAATTGAATTTTTGAAAGTTGATGAAATTACTAAAGAAGAAACAGATAAATTCATCGAAGAAAATACCTTAGATTGGTCACACATTGGATTTGAAAAATGTCATGGTCTTTTTCGAGAAAAAGAACTTGTTGCGATTATGACAGTCAAGACACAAAAAGACAAACACGTTGTAACAAATTTTTATGAGAAAATGGGCATTGGCTTTGAAGGCAGTGTTTTCAAAAAATTACTCGATAGTTTTGAATTATCGAAACAACCAATTTATTACTATCCTGATAGGCGATTGAATAGTTTTGATGATAAACGCTTGACATCAATAGGTTTCACATTTGAAGGTGGAACAGATCCGGAATTATGGTACAGTGAAAATAAAAACGGAAAAAAATTGATTTCGGCGAATTCGATAAATAGACAATGTATAATTGATTATGTTAGTTATACAGAAGGTCTTACAATTCACGAAAATATGCTGACAGGAGGATTTTTTAGTATTTGGGATTGTGGAAAATTAGTTTTCAAGTTAATTAGAACATGAAAATTAATGTAAAATGATTTTATGATTTTTTATAAAATCAGAATTTTTATTTTGTGGCATAAATAAAAACGAAGCAACAATTTAACAAAAGGAGTTATAAAATGGCTTTGCTAAGATTAAACCAACTTCATCAAGAAGTTATGCAAAAGGTAGATCAAAAAGACGTAGAAACAAGAAATCAAATTGAAATGTCGATGCAGTATACTGTAGGTCCTACAGCTCCAGCTGCACCATCCATCGGTTATAGATGGTTCGACACCCAAACTTCTCTTATGAAGGTTTGGAATGGTACTGGTGTTGGTGCCGACTGGGAAATCACCAACGCAAACGCAATTTATCTTCCAGGTAGAAACATGGTTGATGCTATGTCTACCGCAAGAAAGCAGATCACAACTGGTTCTGGTTTCTTGGAGCAGGGCGGAAAAATCAACTCACCAAAGACTGTTAATAGAGCAATGTTGGCCAACTCTGGTATTCCAAGAATTGCTGGTATTGTTGGTGAAGGTGCCAATGCTATTAAGTATTTTTGGTTTGAGAATTTCTTCCTATTGAATGCTAATGGCTATTCTGAAGAGACTTTGGATCTTTCCACTGGTGAAGTTTCTGAAGTTTTGATCAACGGTAATAACATTTCATTGAAGGGTACTCTTCCTAATTCGCCAGTTATTACAAACAAGAATTTGATGGCCGTCAATATGCCACAAGCACCAAATACTATCACCGAGTTGAGCAGAGATGAGATCGTATTCCTCGAAGTTTGGAGAGAGAGAATCATTGATACCGGTTATGTATTCCCATACGGTAATGTTCAGTTTACCAGTGATGATGCTGATGGTATTTTGACCACCCCATTTAATGGTGATGTTGGTTATTGTGAGTCATATGCTGGTGACAACATTGTTGTAACCGAAGTTGACGCAAGCGGTAATGCAACTCAAACCACCAAGCCAAAAGGTAAGGGTTGGGTTTGGACAAATCTACAATCCGTTTACAAAAATGCTATTGCTGCTAACTACAAGCACAATATTTTTGTTGATGGCGACAAATTGGTACAGATCAGATACAGAATCAGAATTGCTAAGTTCTCTAATAATCCAGCTACCCCATTGACCAATACTACTGTTTTGGGTTTTACTGCTGATAATGATGTTACCACATCTATTAAAGCACAAGGTAAATTGGGTTCCTTGAATGTTTCTGATGCTAATTACATCATTCTTGCTCCATTTCATGTAGATAATGCTCATTCTTTGAATGGTACTTATTGCACCAAATATTCTGCTGATCTTTCTCAGAATGGTTTTGTTTATGCATTGCCATTGGCAATCGTTTCTAGAAGAAATAAGGGCGTATTTGATACTATCTTCAATCCAAATGGGTCGTCCAGATTTAGAGATGGTTTGAGATTGGTTGCTGACTATGATGCTACCGATGACATCATTGGTTTCGCTTTGATGGATAAAGAGAATGCTACATTGGCTTCTTCCACAACTGGTACCACATGGGCTGACAAGTATACTGTTATGATGAGATGGTTGTTCGATAGAACCACTGTTTTGGCTGCTTATGACAATGCACTCGGATTTGTTATTGGTGGTAATATGAATTCTGGTATTTCCGGTCGTTACGATGGATTGTACTATGATGAAGTTAATGAAGCTGATGTTAAAGACTTGAGAATGGATATTAACAAGCAGTTGGATTTGAATTATGTTCTTGAGAGAGAATTTAATCACTTTATTTTGGGTGAGACAAGAGGATGGGAGCAAGAGAGTCATCTTCATTATTGGAAAGGTAATGTTGGTATCAACGCTTTGGTTACTGATGCTAATAGACAGCCACTCCTTAATCAAGCTGGTCAGCAGTTGAAGGGTTACGGTCATGTAACCGAAATCCCAATTTACTACAAGAGAGCTGATGGTAGTGTTGTTCCAGGTATGGATACCGAAATTGGTACCAAAATCACCATGGGCTACACCGCAACCTTGTTGGTAAGATCTGGTAAGAAGTCTTCTACCGAATCCGCAAGACCATTCTATTCAAATAAGTTTGTTAAGAGACTTCAGGTTTACTTGGCTCCAGTTTTGGATGCTTCCGGTAATACACAAATGGATCTTAATAACAACTTAATTCAAAAGATTGTTATCAGTGATGGTGAAGTCTATGTTGATGAGCTAACAGAGATTGTTATTGTTTCTTCGAAGAATAGATCTTCGAGAAAAACTCAGTTGTTCGCTGATATTATTGGTGACCCAGCTGGTAACTCATTCAAATATGCTACTTATCAGAAAGTTGCAGACCTTCCAGCTTCCGCTATTTTGGAAAATGGTAATATGGTATTCACCGGTCAAAACTATTATGTTTACAGAGGCGTTAGAAAGAATAAGACTGGTATTGAGTCAGAGCATATGGACACTTCTGGTAACTTCAAGATTGATGAAGCAAATACCAATGAGTGGATCAATGTAACCGGTAAGGGTGGCTATTCTGAAGGTTGGAAGATGTATGGTAACTTAGGTTCTTCATTGTTGCTTGATGAAGAAGGCGTTTCCTTGATTCCAAGAGATGTTTTGAGTGGTTTGACCGATTCTCAAGGCAACAGAGTTAGAAGAAATACTAAGTTCTTCAAACTTTCTCAACCAGTAGCTTCTATTAAGAAAGTTATTGTTACTGTTGACAAGCAAGCCGGTAAGAAAGCATTCTTGACTCAGATTACTTCAACCAAAGATGTTAATGGTGTAACTCAATCGATTTTGGATCAGGTTGATTTGACTCCAGGCACTTTTGGATATGATAACTCTGTATATTTGACCCATAACAATACTATTGCTATTAACTGGGAATCCTATACTGATGATGCAATCATTGAGATCTATTACAGACTTGATTCAAATCCAACTTCTATTACTACTAATACTAGAGTAGAGATTTTGGGTGATGTATGGTTGGGTAACTCTCTATATCATGATTTGGGTTGTAAGGCTGTTGCCAACATGATGAGAAAAGTATCTGTCCATGACGCAGCTTTAGGTTCTAAGGGTGCTGCTAAGAGAATTCCTCTTGCTACCTATTTGGTAAATAAAGGCGTTGATGGTGCTGTATTGAATTCTGATTGGTCTATTATTTTTCATGGCGCTGTTTCATTGTCTGGTACAGGTCCAGCTATCAAAGTTCTACCTTATATTACTTCTGTAAGAGGTCAGATGATTTTGAAGGTTCTTTACAAAGAATTGGATCAGAGCGTTAACGGAAGTGGTGTTGCTTACACATTAGACAATGGCGAATTTGTCGTTGTTGATGGTGAGACTACTGATGATAATGGTGGTACAGGACGTAAGGTTAAGATTGGTCAAAGAAAGATCATGTTGCCATACTACTTCGGAGACGTAGTTTAAGGGCTAACCCCCTTAAACTCCCATAACACAGGAATTTAATAAGGAGAAATAAAAATGGTTACAAAGTTTGTGTATAGTGTTGTAGCTGGTAAAGTATCAAGAAAGCCTGATTATTCTTTTACCGCTATCGAAAATTTAAGTCAAAGATTGGCAGGCGTTGATAGAGAAGAAGTGATTTCATCTATCGCTGCTATTACTTTGAAGGGTGAATCTGAAAGAGCTCTTATTGAGTTTGAGGATGCTTGGTACAAGGCTCAGGTTGGTATTCAGAGTATGGACGACGAGAGAGTAGCTTTGGAGAAGAAGTTGGTTTCTGGTGAGAATGGTATGCCATTGTCCCCAATTATGCAACAGAATATTGCTGCTAGAATCGCCGAGTTGAAAGAAGGAACTATTGTCGTTAAGAAAGAGTTCTACAATCACTACACTAGAGAGAAGATGATGGTTGATGAAGTTCTTCAGACCCCATACACCATTGCTCTAGAGAAGAGAAAAGATCTTGAGAAACTCAATCCATATTTGGCCGGTTACAGAGGCGTTGCTGGTCAACCAGCTAGACCTGCTGTTGCATTGAGCGCAGCTAAAGAGACTGAGATCAGAAAAGAGTTGGTAAGACAGAAGATTGATACCAAGATCGGCGATGACAAAGATTTGATCGCTGATATGTCCAATGCTTTGTCCGCCCTCATCAAGAAAGTAAATGGCCAAACCAATACTGCTGCTGAAACTGCTAATGTTAATAAGTATGTTGCCAGACAAGCTGAGATTGCCGCTATTCTTGCTGCTGATTACAATAAGTAATCTCTTAACCAATTAAAAAAATAATTTTTTAGAGGTGGGTTTTTTAACCCACCTTTTTTTTATTCGAAAATTGTAATAATAAATAACATAAAAATCATTTTTTAGGAAATGCATATGAGTGTTGTTATTACGCAAACCAATGATTATTCTGCGTTGGCTTCGGTACCAGATAAAACCATCAAAGAATTGGCTGGAATAAAGTTGATTGGTAAAGGTGCCGCGGACTTGGTAAAAGCCAATAATGAAAACCTTCTTAAAATTCTTCAAAACTTTGCTGGTGAAACTCCACCAGAAAATCCTATGCCTGGACAACTTTGGTATGACACAACTGGTCAAACCTTGAAATTGTTTCATGGTAATGGTTGGGTTGAATTAACTCATGTAAAACGAAGAGATGAGTTCAAATTGAAAAAACAAGAACAACCATTGACTCCATCCTTTGATATTGTCAATAATTCCTTTAGTATTACAAGAAATGGTTTAGCATTATCTTCTTTTGAGTATAAGCAAAAAGGTAATACTGTCATTATTACAAATTCAAAACGATCTGATATTGTGATTATTTCAAATTAAAAATAAATATCAATAAAAAGAAAAAGGGTTTATTAGTTATGAAACTGTATGAATTAAATCAGGAAGTCGAAATTTTAGAATTTGAACGAATGGTTGAGAAATATCAAGAAGAATATCTTAATTCTCCAGAATTAATGAACGAGGCAATACTTGAAGAAGGTATTATCTCTTGGTTGAGTGAAAAGGCAGAATTGGGTATGTTTTATATAAAATTACTTAAAGATAGTACAGCAATGGGTAACGCTGCTGGTTTGGCTAATAAGTTGAATTATAGTAATATGAAAAACAGTGTATATGTAAAAATTGATGAATATACTAGTACGATTGACGCATTTATACAAAGTATTACGGACAATCCTACTGTTTTGAATTTATTAGAGAAAATAAAAGCACCTCTTTTAAGTATAAGAGCAATGATTGCAAGAACATATGAAGCTATTGTTGGTATTCAGACTCCTGTTGCAAAATTAGCAGCGTCAATTGGGTTTTCTGCTTTTCTTGATGGTGTACTTGCCAAACTTAATCTATTTGCTTATCTCAAAGGTTTTAGTAAAGAAAAAATATCCGAATATGCAACAGAATTAGTAAAAAAAGTTAGTGAGTCTGAAGGTATTATGGGAGTTATTACCACACTCAAAGATAGTGTTATGGGTGTTATTCAACAATATAATAGTCCATCGGCAATATTGGATTTGCCTGGGTTATCTGCAATTGTTGGTGCTGTTACGGCTGTTGGGAATGCTGTAGCGTATGTTTATGGTATATTAAAGGCTATTAAATCGAAATTTGATACTTATAGTAACATTACGGCTGCTCCAACTACAGCTACAGCTCCAGCACCTGCTTGATATTTTAATTAAATAAAAATGCAATACGATATAAATAAAACAGAGAAAAACAATTTTTGAAAAACCGTCTCGAAATTGTTTTAAAAAGATAAACTGGTGTGGCGGCAACGGTTGAAGTTTACATTTCCTATAATGCTTTTCTTCTTGTGTGTTTTTACACACTTCCCGTTTTCCCACATCTGTATTATTCTTTATAAAGGTTTTTTAATTTTTAACAAGGAGAATTATAGAATGGGTATTAGATTAGATCAATTACATTCAGAAATTTTTGCGAAGATTAGCTCCGATATTGCAACTAGAGAAACTGCAATTTTGGACTATTTGGATACTAGAGTTTCTGAGATTGATGTTATTTTCGGTCTTCCGGAAACAACACATGTGGAAAGAGACGTAGAAGTAAACAAAAGAAATCTTGAGAAATCTGGCTTTATTGAAATCAATAGAAAGTTTACACCATTTAGAACTGGAACTCAGGCCGGTACTGGTGTTTGGGTATCAAACTTGACTACTAATGAGTCACCATTTGAGCCAAGAACTATTGATGGACAAAAAAGAGGTATTAGTGTTGGTGGACATATCCTCAACTATACTTCCGGTAACATTGGTCAAAATATTGACCGTATGATGAATCTCCCAATTGCTCCAAACCTTCCTGTTTTCTTCCCAGAAGAGAACGATTTGGAGATGGTTTTCAATCCAAGCAAATCTGTTATCAATAAGAAAATTGTTCTTGATGAAGCTATCACTATTACTATTGTTAATAGAATTTCCGATGAGCATAAAATTGGTTTGAGCAAAGTTTCTGATGGTGGCACAATCAAATATTATTACATGGATGAAGATTCAAATGTCTTCTATTTGGATAATAATGGTAGAAGTTATCCACAAGGATCTCCAACTAATTTGTTGGTTGAGCCTTACAAAAGATATACTAAGTCATTCGGTTTAGTATTTCCATTTGAGAGAATTTATGACAGCAATGCCGTTAGCAAATATGTTGATTTGGACACAAATAAAATTTACGAAATTAAAACCCCTGTTGGTGTTGGTGCCGTAAAAGTTCCTTTGAAGTTTGCAAACAAAGCTGTTTATTTGGAAAATATGACTGTTGAAAGAACAACAGTAGTTGATGGCGTTAATTATGTTGAGACAATTACTCAACCAATGTTGGTTAATTTCTCTATTCAATCCGTTTCTCAAAATGGTATGGAAACCCAACAACTTATTAAGACTCTTGTATATGAAGCTGGTTTTGTTACAAAGAGTGCAACTATTGATGGTACTTCATACAATTATCTTGAAGATAATGAAATCAAGATGTTTACTGAGGTACAAGAAATTTACTATTATCATCCTTACCTTAAACAAGTTCGTGATGCCAATGGTGAGCCTGTTTTAGATAACAATGGTGTTCCAGTTGTAGAAATTGATGAAGATTTCAGAATTTATCTTCCAGTTGGTTCTGCAAAACCAACTACTACTGATGCTCAGGGTGTTGTTGTTGTAATGTGTCCAAATAATTTGGGTTCTGGTGATTTTTATTCTCCAGTTAAGACATCTACAACCACCTCTTTGGCTTACTATAGAATTGATACTTTGATGGATGGTGATGCCAGTTCAGATCCAATCGTATTGGATGAAAATGGTAAGAAAGCTATTCCAGCACAGGTACCAAATGTAAACAGACCAGTAAGAATTACTGCAAAAAATACTTTGACTACTTTAACTGCAGGTATTACTGTTACTTTGAGTGCTGGTAAGGAATTTTATTATCATCATAAAGTTGGTACAAAATATTACAGAAAGAATAATGGTGACATCTATTATCTTTCCAATAACGGTACCCTTTATACCCCAGCACAAGATGTTCAAGAGATTTTCTCTGGTACTATCTACAATGATGATACCAAAACAACTGCTACAAGTATGTTTTACACTGCCAATACATTGATGTTCTTCTTCGATGAAGAAAATTTGAGAACTTATGTTCAAGATGAAATGTATCAACAGATTCAAGATACTGATGTTAATGGTAATAGAATCTTTAAGAAAGCTGACAATACGCTTGTTTATGTTTCTAGCACAAAAATGATTACTATTAATGCTCAGGGTGTTGAAACTGTAGTAACAGTATCATATTCTGACATGGTTCCTGTTTTTGAAATCGTTGATGTTAAAGAAGATATATTGAACTTGGTTATTCCAGTTCCATTTAACTGTGCTCAAGGTAATGTTGTATTGCACAGAAATGGTGTTGCATTATTCAAGTATTCCGAGTATAATGTTGAGGCAACTTTGCGTCTTTCCAAAGAATTGGAATTTAACGAAGACATCAACAAAGGTGATACCCTTTATGTTAAGAGAAACGGTAAAAAAAATATTATCTTGAGAATGGAAAAGAAAGGGTCCGGTGAGACTCAGAAAGATGCACAAGGTAATGTTATAAAGGTTAATGGTCAAGTTCAGTATGTTGCTGGTGCTGACCCTGAAGGACATTGGACAAACAACACTGGTAATATTGTTATGCCAGAGTTCTTAACTGGTAATACATTCCAATATACCGAAGGTGAATTGTTGACCCCAGGTAAGCAGTTGGGTTACAATGATGTTGTTAAACTCAATAATGGCAGATATTATCAATATACTGGTACAGCTATTTCTTACGAGAATATGGGTCCTAATAAAGCTATTGTTGTTACTCTTCCAAGTGTTTTCTGGGAAGATGTTACTGCTCAAGAGTTGGAATATGACAGAAAAGGCAATAACTTTACAATCTTCAATGCTCAAGAAAATGATATTATCAGATTCACTGTTATTAGAAGAGTTTGGGAACAGCATCCTATTACTGGTGAAATGGAAGTTATTACAAAGAAACCATATGCAGTTGAGAGAACAGCTCTAAACAATGGTGTTAATCTTTTTGTAATCACCGATGCCAATTTTAATGTTGATGACAATCCACAAATTGAATCTTATATCATGTATATTGAGAATATTAAGTTCTATAGAACATATACAAATAACAGAGCCAACAATTTTGTATTGACATTGACTGCTATTCAAACTGTTGCATTGAATGACAATCCAGCTATGATTTATAGTGAAGATTATTTCTTATCGAACTTTATCTTACATATCACTACTGCTGAAATGACTGATACAATGGTATTGAAAAGAATTCAAGCACCACAGGCTGAATTGAAGATTGATTTCAATACAACCGTCGCAGCACAAAAAATCACAGTTCCTTTTGAAATTATCAAGAACCAATTTGACATTGTTGTTCCACAAAGACTTGCTGGTCATGAATATCAATGGATTATGGGTGATGGATTGCCAGAAAGTAAGTATCTTTCTAAAAACGATGTTATTATTGATAAAGTAAACATGAAGTTTTACAAATTTATCGGTAATACTAGAGGCGTAACTGTTGTTGAAAATGGCGTAAACGTATTTAAGCCAACCAAGAGAGAATCCTTGTTGAGACAAACTGAAGATATTCAGAAAGAAATTTTGAGACAGTATAATAAATTGCCTTTAAATCTCAATCCAGGTGAATATTGGGATTCATTTGATGGTTTGTGGGGTGCAACTGCTAAGAAGTTGTCTGATGCAGCTTTGGTTCCATTGACCTATTTTGTTCCAAATGCACAAGGCAAGATGATTTTGAATACTGGTGATATTAGAGTTGTTGAATATTTGAATTTAGCTAAAGCTAATATGATTGAAGCAGCAACGCATGTATTGAATGACGCTGCTATTGACGCATTTGAAGTCACAGCTATTATGACTGAACCAGTTAAAACTGAAATCAAGAGAGTTTTGAATACTAACTTAGATCAATTTGTATTGAAAACACCAAAACTCAATTCTGAAGGTGAAGCTGTTCTAGATGAAGAAGGTAATATTGTTTATCTCTATAGTTATACAAGAAACTTTAGAGTAGAAACTAGATACAATGCAACTACCAAAAAGAATGAATTTATTACTAGAGCCATTAATGGTACTGAAACAGTAATTACTGGTGTTTGGGAAGACATTACTGCTCCTAAAGTTGGTTATTACAGATTTGGTAAAACCTTTACCATTCTTTCTACCAAGAAGAAGGATCAGATTGTTGTTAGACTATTAGAATCTGGCGCAGAAGTTTTCACTTCCAAGAGAGTTGTTTCTGGTGGCGGAGAAATTGTTTTTGCTATCGACTTCAATATTGAAGAAGATAATGGAACAGAGATTCCTTTTGAAGTTATCTATGAGGAAATCAACTGGACGGAAGGTGTTGATTATATTCAGGAAGGACAAAAAGTTACATTGACCATGATTAACACGGTTGGTCAAAATGTAATTATCAGAAGAAACGATGAGTTTAATATGATTGACATTGTTGTTCTTGAAAGAAAAGACTTGGTGTTTATTGAAACATGGCATGAAGTTGTTTCTGAAACTGGATTTATTTTCCCATTCGGTAATGTTCAGTATCAGGGTACATCATCCGATGGTGTAAATACAGTAGTTTTTGATCATGAATTCTATGATACTGTTGCTGGACAAACTACTAAGATTACTGATGGTGCTACAAAATATTGTCAAGCATACCAGAAAGGTAATACTGTTTACAACTATTATGCTGGAACAGTGTTTGATCAGGTAAATGAAACTGATAAGAAATATGTTGACAAGACATTTGTTGAAGATAAAACTATTGGTAGAGGTTGGAAATTATCTGGATTGAATGAAGTTGAAAGAACTAAAATCTTCCATAATGCTGATCATAATTTGTATTATGATGGTGAGAATTTGATTCAGGTCAGATATAGAACCAGATGTGTAGCTCTTAACTTGTTTAATAACTTCTTTAAGGGTACATCTGATTATATGTCCGAAGGATTGAAATTCCAAGGAAAATCGCCTATTACTTCTAGAATCGTTACTAGAGAAATTGGTGAGTGGACAACTGCTGAAGATAGAGAGAAAGCTGGTTCACCTAAGACTGAAACTATTCAGATTTTTGCTGGTGGTAATTTGATTATCTCAACTTCACCTAATTCTTTGTTGTACAAACAAGGTAAATTGTTTGATGATGCTTTATTTACTGTTGAAGAACCAACAGATTTGTCTCATAACGGTGTTGTTAATGCAATTCCAATTGCTCTTGTTTCCAGAAGAAACCAAGGTGTTTATCATCCTGATTTCAATACCAATGGTACAGGATTCTTCATCAATGGTATCTTTGTTTCTGAAGATAAAGAAGATTTTGCTGATGACATCACCGGATTCTCATTGGTTGATGAAAAAGGTGCTACTCTTCAAACTTCTTCTGTTGGTAGAGATAGAAAAGCCAAATTTAAAGTTATGTTGAATTGGTTGTTCTCAACTGACTATAAAGCCGGTGGTTCTATGGTTTCAAAAACTACATATAGACCAGATGGTTTGTTGTATGATGAAATCAGTACCAGAGACATTTTCGATTTGAGAATTGATGCTAATGATCAAAGAAAGAGAATTGAGAATCTTGAATCTGGTCTTGCTACAACTAATAAGAACTTGTCTGACTTCAGCAAAGAAACTGGTATTAAGTTTGAACAAACAAACAACTATATCAATACTACAGCTAATTTGATTTACACTCATATCGCTAAAACCGAAAGTGCAATCAGAAAAGATATGACTGAAAAAGATACTGCTTTGACTCTTGGATTGGAAACAACAAATACTCATTTGGCAGATCTTTCCGCCAATGTATTTACAAAAGATGTCAGCACTGCTATCTTGATTGATACAATTCTTGGATTGACAGATTACAATACAACTGCAGCATTTGTAGCTGGTGTAAGACCATCAAGAGAAGAAATCACAGGTATGGTTGAGGCATTTGTTGAGAATATGGAAGGTTCATATACCCAAGTTGAGTTTATGAAGTTCTTGACAACTGTTATTAAGCTTGTTACTAACAAAACTATGCTTTCTGCTGAAGACATCAACAAATGGATCAGAAGATTGTCTGTTAAGAATCTTGGAATGGATCCTACTCAAGAGAAGATGGCTGCAATCTATTCAAGAGCTGAAACACTTGAGTTAATTTATGAAGGTTTGATGCTCGCATCTGCCTCCAGAGTATTACCTCCAGCTGGTTCTGATGCTTTGACAAACTGGTCTTGGAAAGGTACAAGATACAACGGTTTCTTGGGTTCAAAAAATCTTGATCTTAGAATGGATTTCTTGGAGAATGGTAGAGTACCTGTTGCTACAAAGACTATTAAGACCACAGATTTCAAGCAAACATTTACAGATGTTCAGGGTAATGTATGGAATAGTGGTAACATTGCAGGACCAATTGTTTGGGGTAATGTTCATGCATATCATGCAATCTATACAACATGGATCTTTGTCAACACACCATTTAAGATTGAAAATGCAAGATTGAATGGCGATGACTCTCACGCTTTGTTCATCAATCGTGAATTGATGGGTAGAAACAAATATTGCTGTAGAGATACTGCTTATACATTTGATTTTGCTGTTCCTGGTTGGTATAGAATTGACTTAGTTTATTCAGAAAACCAAGGTGGACATTATGTTCAATTAGGTTGGAATCCATCTGACTATGTATCAAAGATCAAGTATATGACCACTAAGAATATGGATGATGCTGTTGAGATTACCAAATTGAGACTTGATAACTGGGGTTCAAAACAGAAAACTTTGGTAGCAACCATTAAGGGTGATGCTTCTGATTACTTCACCAAACTTGAAGCAAAATTAATTTTGATTGAAGGTTTGTTGAGAATTAGAAATCATATTCTTACTAAGGGCACAAATGTTACCGAAGATGATCTAAATAAATTCCATACAGTCGGTGATGTTAATTTTGCTGGTTTGGAATCTTGGATGGAGAACGTTAATGGTGATGGTAAATTCACATCATTGGGTTACGAAGTTCAACCAGGTAAAACTCCTTCCGGTGCGGATTATGTAAGATCTGATGAGTTTAGACCTATTGTTAATACAGCAGGTAAGTACAATAAGGCTGAAGTCATTGAGATCATTAGAAAGGGTCTTCAGTTGGTCAATGGTATTGACTCGTTGAATAGTAATGATGTTGAGAAGTGGGTTACTAGATTGAATATTTCTATCACAATGACCACTCCATTATATTATACTATTGCACAAGTAGATGCATTGCTCAAAAATGGTGCTAACTATTTAGCTGGTATGGACACTGTAACATCATTTGAAATCAGTTCTTGGTTGGATAATCATATTCTTACTAAAGGAAGTGTATTCACTGACTGGAACGGAGTTGATTTGGCTCAACCTACTGATACAAATGCTTATACTAAGGTTAATCTTAGAACAACAATTATCAACAAGTTTAAGGAAATTTTAGGTGCGGAGTCTGCTAAGACTGTAAACTAATAAATAGAATCAGTGGGTGAAATTCCCACTGATTTGAAAAATTTAAATTTGTTCTAAAACTTTTTTAAGCCGGTGATATTCATCTTTTTGAATACCACCGGCTTTTTTATGACCAAGACATCCAAAATCTTCATACCAACTATTCAAGTCTACAATTTTAGAACCATCTGGAATCCGAACAGAACATTGTGTGCTTTTTGGATATTTTAGAATGAACATATCAACCTGTTCGGTTTCTAAAACTTCTCTCATAAAATGCATGTGAGTGTAATTTGTTGCCTGTGCTTCAACCATAACAAATACATGATCTTTGTAGTCAAAAAGTGAAGCCGTTCTTTCCATCAATTTCAGATTTTCTCTATGCTGAATTGCTTTTCTTTCGATGATCATTTGTTCATCAGCAGATAAATCATATGGATCTGGATTTTCAAAGAATCTTTCTCTAAAATCATCAGGATTATAACCGATTCTGTAATCCAATAAATCGTTTATTTTTACTGCATATTCAAAATCTGGATTTTCCAATCTCCACATATCATAAACGTCACTGAGATATACAATTCGTTCCAAATCTTTAAGTTTTTGATTATTTGGATAATACTCACTTAATTTTAACCATGTTAATGTCGATCCACAAATTTCTGGATCCATTATACTTGATGTATTTTTTCCAAGCTTAGAAAAAATTTCTTCTGAATGATCATTTGAATGATGATCATAGATAATCAATTTATCTTTTTGAAGATATGGAATAAGTCTTTCGAGATAATTTTTGTAAACACTTATATCTGTTAAAAGTACAACATCAGTGTCATCAATAATATCGAGAGTTGCTTCACCAACATTAGCAATGCTGTATGCTTTACAAATAGCGTTATCTCCAAATGCTGCCATAACACAGGCACCACTGATAGCACCATCGAAATCAGCATGATGAAGATTTGTAATAAATTTATTGGCAAATGGGTTTTTTATCATAATTTCGATTATAACATAAAGTTAGATGTTTTCGATAGATCTCAATATTGTCCATTCATTTCCAAAAGCAAATTCTTTTAATTTGTGTTGTCTAACAAATTTCAAAAAATCTTGTTGTTTGGTTGCACTATGATCTTTTTCAAATGCGTTAATGATATTTCTTCCAACATGCTCTGGAATAGTATCTATTTTCAAACAAATGAGTTTTTCATTTCTTTTGTAACCATCTCTAAAAGAAGTGATGACATTGAACAATCTTGCTTCTGTAATATCTTCGCTTTTCGCGAGTTTAATAATGCTTTTTAGTAGTTTGTCTTTTTCTATTAATGCTTTATTGTCTTTGAATGTTCCTTCTTCTTTTGCTTGTTTTACTTCTTCAATGATTTTATCTTTTTTCTCTCTTGAGAATGCTAAAACTTCTTCCCATTCTTCAGTGGTAATGTCATCAGGAATTTCATCACATTGCAAAAATTGTTGAATAAAAAATTTTTGTCTTTTAATATTATTATCAACTTTATCAAAATAGACCTCTAATTGATTTTCATTATTTGCAATAGATTCGAGAGTTTCTTTATCAATGCGTGGATAAGAGCTAGGAACATTATCGCCTGTATCACCTTTAATAATTTTGGTGATGTAGTCTACATGTGAATATACCGTTTCGTAATTTTTCCTGATAGGATTGAAAATTTTTACATTTTTATATCTCAGTAATTGTCTAAAATCACCATCTGTAGAAATGATTATTGTTGTATCCCCATCGAGTGAGAATTTCTGAGATAAAACAGCAATAATATCGTCACCTTCGGCTTCTTGAACTCGTAATACTTTTGCATTGGTAAAATCGTTCAAAAATTCAGATGCTTTATTTGCTGCTTCATAAAAAAGTTCTAATTTATCATCTTCTTCTTTACTCGCATCTCTGTTTGCTTTGTATAATGGATAATATGTTTTTCTCCATGATCTGCTTTCTGTAGCTATAATCACTTTATCAGCTTTTAGTACGTTGATATGATTGGCTATGGAAACCAAAATAATGTCTAAGAAATAGTTCACCCATTCGTCATCCTCCATAATAAATATAGTAGAGGCATTTTTGGACATAATACCGAAACGCATAATGGCTGTTAGATTGGCAAAATCGATGATCAAATTTTTCATACTGGGATTTTCCTTTTCATTTATGATTAATTTTATTTTACAAATTTATCATGCAGTTCTCTCATCGGGCTGGTGTTGATTGTGGACAATGTTACGAAAGTATTTTTATAATAAGTGATGTAATTTTATTTTTTATTTAAAAGGAATAAATAAATAAAAAATAAACAAATTGAAAAGTGACGATACACCGATACAGCTAACTTTTTCATTATGTTTTTTTGTTGATATTTAATTTCAAAAATACGAAAAAGAATATAAATAGTTAAAATTAGAAGTAACTATGTAAATTTAAGGAGATTTATAATATGGCTGATATTAAAGTTAAAAATACAGAGGGAACAGAAATTGCCTCTATCTCAGCTGATAGTATCAATACGAAATACGACGTTACACTTGTTGGGCAAAATGTTGAAAACTTCATAATTGATATGAATAATAACTTTATTAAGTTATTAGAGAATTTTTCTGGAGAATCAGCACCACCAAAATCTGTAATTGCTGGGGGTTCTGTAGTAGGTCAAATATGGTACGATAAGGCTAATAATAAGATCAACTATAAAAATTCTGCGGGATGGATTTCGAATGCAGACCAAATTAGTGGCAAAAAGCTAGACAGTGTAAGAGAATATACTTTATCCGGTGTTGACACTTCAGGTAAATTATCTAAAACCGGTGGAACTATAACAGGTGCGGTCAATATCAATGGTGCTATTCAAGTTAATAGGTCTGTTGTTCCAGATACTTGTGATACTATTTCATTGGGTAGTGCAAATAACAGATTTAGAGATATTTATCTAAAAGAAGATGGCATTAGATTAGGTCCTGAATCGAAAGGATTGACTTTTAGACCACACAATTTTGTGTACACAGTACCATCTGATGGTTCTGATGTTTCAAAATTCCCTAAAGGAGCAATTATTTTACATCAGGAAACCGGTGAAGCTATTATTAAAAAATCTACCGGAACTTTTGGTAACAATAACAATACTTTTAGAAAATTATCCGATGATAAACAAAATTCTGCTGGTATTGGTGGTAACAAATTTTTATTTTTGGGTAACATTGGTTTGATTGCTGGTGGTTGGGCTAATAATGGTCAAGGCCATGCTAATACAAATATTGAAAGATTGAGTATTCCTACTCCAAGTAATGGAAGCAGCTTTGGTAACTTATCATATGGTAGATCACATATGGGTTCTGGTATGTCTAGTGGATCCAGAGGTGTATTCCAAGGTGGTTGGGCTGCAGGTCATGGTTCACATAATGGTAAAATGGATTATGTAACTTTTGCTACTCCAGGTAATGCAACTTATTTTGGTACACTTGGTTATGAAAACTATGGTTCATCTTCTGTATCTGATGGAACAAGAGGCGTTGTAGGTCCAGGTTATAATCATGCAGGTGGTGGCCCAGCAGGGCATCATTATACTTCAAATTACATTACTATTGAAACTCCAGGTAATGCTTCAAAGTTTGGCACAATCTCATCCGCTTATTGGGGTTCTGCTGTTTCTTCTGGAACAAGAGGTGTTTTTGGTGGTTATGCTAGAAATGGTTGGACCGGAGTTTTAGAATACATTACAATTCAAACTCCTAGTAACTCAAATGGGTTTGGTACCACTAGAAGATCACTGGGTCCATCTCCTAACGCCGTAACTGATGCAATTAGAGGTGTGTATTTTGGTGGTTGGAACGGTAGCTGGGCACAATCCTTTATTGAATATATCACTATTTCTACTCCATCTAATGGTACTGATTTTGGTAGATGTCAACCTACTGGTGTTGGTGCCGGTGTTTCTGATGGTATTAAAGGTGTTTCTACTAATGCTTGGTGGACAAATACTGCTGAATATGTGGTTATTCAAACACCATCAAATGGTATTCACTTTGGTACATTAACTATGTCCAGAGGTGACAGACCATCGAGTGCATCTGGCTGGTAATTAACAAATAACTAATAAAGGTAATAAAAAATGGAAATTATTTACGCAATATATAAAGAAAATATCATTCCTTTAGTTGGTGGCGTTAATCCAGACGGCATTGAGATTGGTTTGATTGATTATAACGATTGGAAATTATGTGCAATGCAGGAATCAGAATTTAATAAATTTTCTGAGTTCAGACTTTATCCTGTACCTAAGTCAATTGCAGTTGGATTGGTTCTTGCTGGTAGATCAAATTATGTTGGTGTTGAGGGAGATGTTGCGGGTAATAGACCAGCACATGTTGCAGCACAATCTAATGTTGACTTATCTGCCGAAGAACGAGAGTTAGTTAGATTAGCTAAAGACTATATGAAAAAGTTGGATTTGAAGTTTATTACGAGAGCAAAAGTCCGACAGTTTAAAGATTTTGAAGATGATTTATCCGATACAAAACTCCTCGTTGAGTTTTTATTGGGTTATATTGTAGAAGATTATTCAACAAAAACCGCTGAAGAAAAAGATCAATATCCTATTAAAGATCTAATGAATTCTTTTGTTCAATCATTTGGTGGAAAAGATTTAAGAATAAATAATACTAAAATTCTTGGTAAGGTATCACAAATTATCAAAGATGAATCATTTATTTCAAGAATTGTTAAATCTAATTACGTCGAAAAATTAAACACGGTAGGTTAATTAGGGTACGAGGAGATTAAAAAATGGCGGGAATAACAAAAGTCGAAATTAGAAATACTTCTAATCAAGTAGTAACAAAAATTACTTATGATCCAAGTAATCCAAGTTCTGGTATTGATAAAACAAGTACTTCTATTAATCTATTTGGTAAAGGAGTTGAAGTATATTTAGGTGAAGTTAATAGTAACTTTTATGCGTTATTAGAGAACTTTGCATCTAAAAGAGCACCTCTCAAACCACAAGTTGGACAATTATGGTATGCTAAGAAAGGTTCAAACCTTGTTGAGGTTAGAGGAACTGGCTTAAATTACAATGCTGGTAGATACCTTAAAATTAATGGTGTTGACAAGGGTATTAAAAATTCAAGAGGTATTGCCTTAGTAATTTTTGATAATAACTTTGCTTCATCGATTAAATTTACTGGGTATTATGATACCTATGGTTCAGATGGAGCTAGAACTCAATTAGCAACTAAATTAGGTACGTTGGCCGAAAGTGATATGTTTGTTATGGTATCGTATGATGCTATTGGTACAAACGTAGCTCTTAGTAAGAAAATGATTGCCATGGGTTCACAAGCATGGCACAAAGTAAAAATGAATTGGAGATACCCTTATACAGCTATTGGTACAGGTAAATTTGGTATTATCTCTGAAGATTTGAAAGGTTTTGATGAGAAAAAATATGCATTTGCTCAGGTGGCTTTTGAATCTTTGGTTCCAGGAGAAGGTATGGGTCCACACACCGCATTATCTTCAACAACTGCTGTTAATGATAATCTTTTGGTTTGGAATGGTGAAACCTGGGGTTCCAGCGCAGCTACTATTGATGGTAAAGATTTGGTAGCATTAAGAAATTACATTCTTTCTGGTGTTGATCTCTCTACTAAATATGATAAAACCGGTGGAACAATTAATGGTTCTGTTACATTTGCAAGTACATTAACTCCAAAACAAGATATCGTTCCAACAGGTAACGAAATCCAAGACTTGGGTACAAACACAAATAGATTTAGTAAGATTCATCTATCTGAAGAGAATTCTATCTATATGGGTCCAAGTATTGCGTTTAATAAAAATTCTTTTGTTTATACTGTAGAAAAAGAAGATGAAAGTGTAACAAATGTTCCACCAGGTTCTTTGATTTTGAATAGAGCAACTGGTGAAGCTATTGTTAAAAAATTAGATTTCGTATCTTCTATAAACAATAATACTTTTAGAAAATTATCACTCGATAAAAAATATGGTGTAACAATTGGTGGTAATAACTATAGCTTTAGTGGTGATAAGGGTATATGGATGGGTTCTTGGAATCACGGTGTGATTCAAAGAATTACTATTCCAACTCCATCTAATGCTGTTGTTTTTGGAAATTGTAGAACTGGTGGACATTCTGCAGGTTGTTCAGATGGAACAAGAGGTTTATCTTTCCATCAACATAACTATGATGCCATTCAGTATATTACTATTGCAACCCCAATGAATGCTGTTGATTTTGGTTGGTATGGTGGTGGTTGGTCTTCGGCTGCTGCCTCAGACGGTACAAAAGCTCTTACATTTGGTGGAGCATATAGAAATCAGGTATTTTTTGTATTATTCTCTACACCAATGAGTTCTGCTTATTTCAGTGATTTGGGTTCAACTGGCAGACATTCATATTGGAATGCAGCTGTTTCCGATGGAAACAAAGCAATATTTGATAGTGGTGCAAATGGTTGGTGGGATCAAACATACTTCTACATCAATATGTCAACTCCTAGCAATGCAATTTATTTTGGTAAAATGCAGAATTCTAGAGGTTGGACCGGCGCAGCTTCAAATGGTACACATGCATTGTGGGCTGGTGGACATGAAGGTTGGAGAGGAAACATCAACTTTGTCGAGAAATTGGCATTAGCGGCTCCTGGTAATTCAACTCATTTTGGTAATTTATCTTATGCTAGACACTCAACTAGACCTGTTGCGAATGATACAAGAATGGTGGCTTCTGGTGGAGATTCATATTCTACCATTATAGATCATTTGGCATTTGCCAGTGGTGGATCGGCTGTAAAGTTTGGTGATACTCCGGTAGGCATTAGATACCCAGCGGCATTCTCAGGAAACTAACATAAAAGGGGGTTAAAAATATGTATGTACTTTATAAAGTAAATAACTTACCAAATGTAGGGGGAGTCCATCCACAAGGTATTGAGGTTGGTTTAGCCTACTACAAAGGTTGGAATTTAGCAAATTGTCCAGAAAATAAAGCACATTATTATAAGGAATTTGATTTTGTTCCTGTTCCAAGTAATATTGCTTATGGACTTCAAGTTTTAGACAGATTGGTTGTTGAAGATGTAGAAATCGATGCTGATAACAAGCTAGCTGGTAGACTTGGTGCTCCGGCTTCAGCCGACATCAAGTATGAATTGTCAGAGATGGATGAGACTAATAAAGCAGCAGCTGAAAAATTCATTAACAACTTAGAATTGAAATTAATAACAAGAGCTAAGGTAAGAGAAATAAAAGACGTAGAAGATGATCTTGTTGATATGAAAAAAGTTGTTCAAGGTTTACTCACTTTTGTTATCGATGACTGGAGAGTTAAATCGGCAGTAGAAAAAGACAAGAGTATGTATAAAGCTGTTTTAAATGACTTAGATGCAGCTGTAGCAGAAAATATTGGCGCTTTGTCTACAATTCATGATGATCTGCAAAAGATTGAAAAGGTTGTTGATTTAGAAGTTAGTATTGCGAAAGTTGTTGACGAATATTATCTTACTAAGAAGCTATAATAAGGGGAGAAAATAATGGCAACTGTAATAACAATTAAAAACACCCAAAATGAAGTTGTAGCTGATATTTCTTCCAAAGAAATTTTGAAAGATGTTGTTTCGGTGGCATTGATTGGTAGAGGTGCTGAATCTTATATCGAGGATTTTAACCAAAACTTCGTTAAGATTCTTGAAAATCTTGCAAATGAAACTGCACCAGAAGATCCAATGATTGGTCAGATGTGGTATGACAAAAAAGACAAATCTTTGAAATTGTTCAATGGAGTAAATTGGGGTTATAATGTTTCAAAGATCGGTGGAAAGTCACTCCAGGAAATCAAAGACTGGGTTTTAGGATATCTCGATTTATCAGATAAATTTGACAAAGTTGGTGGTACGATTAATGGTGCAATAGTTACTAACCAGAAGTTTTCAACTTCCGGTAATATTGTCCCAACAAAAAATGAAGTATATGATTTAGGTTCTTATACTAAAAGATTCAAAACCCTTTTCATTAGAGAAAAATCTATTTTCTTGGGTGATAAAGGTTTGTATCATATTTCTAAGAACTCATTTATCTACACTGTTACTACAAATGAAGCAGACGTTTCAAAGATTCCTATTGGCGTTATTATTCTTAATAGCGTAACTGGTATCGCTGTAGTTAAGAGAAGTATTGGTACATTTGGTCCAAGCAATGCTAAATTTGGACAATTGATGTATGACATTAACAATGCTGTTAGATTGGGAACAGTTGTTAAAGGATTCTTGGGTGATCGTCAGGTATTTGGTAGAGGTTATCATTGTGGTTGGGCACCAGCTCAATACCATTATGTGCAGATTACTACCCCAATGGATACCAGATATTTTGGTAATACAAGAGATCAGTATATTGCTCCAATTGGTGTAACTGGTGGTGCAAGAGGTCTTTGGCATACTGGTGGTTGGCCTGGTTGGTGTTGGCATTCAACATATGAATATATCACATTCTCCACACCTGGTAATGGTAACTATTTTGGTAATGCTACTTATAGATCGGCTGAGGGACAGGGTGTTTCTGATGGATCTAGAGGTGTATTTTCAGGTGGTTGGCCAGGTAAATGGGATATCGAGTATGTAACAATCAATACTCCATCTAATTCTAAGAATTTTGGTAATGCTTGGATGGGCAGATTCCATTGTAATACTCATATTACTGATGGAAAGAAAGGTGTAAATCCAGGTGGACATTCTCCTTGGAGTCCAAGACATGATATTGACTATATTACCATTGCAACTCCTTCTAATGGAACATATTTTGGTTCATTGAGATGGCATAGATTCTGTAATACTGGTAATACTAATGGTATTAAGGGTTTTGTTATTGGTGGATGGTGGTGTCCTTATGGTGCCATTGAAGTTCTTACCATTGCTACCCCAGGTACTTCAGATTACTTTGGTAATATTGGTAACTACTATTCTCATTCAGCTTCCGGTGGTAATGGCACCTATGTGAATGTAGCTGGTGGTTGGGGTTATGGTTGGTGTGGTTGGAGACAACTTAGAAGATTTAATACTTCAAGTCCACAAAATGCTGATTATTTTGGAAATCTTTCATACCATTTGCATCACTTTGATTCTAATACAGGTAACTAATAGGAGACAAAAAAATGGAAGGAATTTTAAAAAGAAATGACATTGCTACAATTGGTGGCGTAACTCCTCAAGGAGCAGGTATTCAGGTATTGGGTCAAATTGGTGACTGGATTGCTGTAAGAGTAGATGATAGTGCTATTTCAACAGTTCAAGAATTTCATATTCAACCAGTTGAAGATGGGTTTATTGATGCAATCAATGGTCCAAGACAAGAAGGTGCTTATAATTCTGCAACAGCAGGAATTCGTGGTTTTGGTGACAAAATGCGATTAGAGAATAATCCAGGACAGGTTATTGTTGGTGTTGAAGGTATTGAAGACGGAACACCATTGATGCATCCTGATTCACTCGATGATAGATCTAAGAAAAATTATAATGCAGATGATGTAGCTCCTTTCAAAAAAGCTGATGCATTTATTAGAAAGTATGATTCGAAATCAATATTGAGAAATCAAATCAGAGGTAATATTGTTGATGTAGAAGATGATATTGCTGATACTAAGGTTGCTACTCAATTTGCTTTGTATTATTTTGCACATGAGTGGAATACCAGAACAGAAGCAGAAAAGAATGCTAATAAATCCAGAGCTAATATGGATAAGTTGGCTGCTAAACTTCTTTCTGATAGTTGTAAAATGAGAGCAGACTTAGCAAATGGTATGAGTGCAATTGATGATATTCTTGTAAAAGAAGCAGCTATCAATAAATTTGTAACAGACAATTATAGTTACAATGCTGACAGAGGTGCTTAATTATTCAATTTTTAACCGCTGTTTTTTGAAGAAATTAAAAGGATAATGTGAAAACATTATCCTTTTTTATTTTTAAAGCATTTTTTGTCTAAAATTCTTTTTCGTAAATAATATTTCATTTTGGGAATTGTATAATAAAGTAAAAAATAACAATTAACGGAGTGAGATTAGTTATGTCTAATGAATTAACAAAACAAAAACAAGATGCTGAAAAAAGTCTTCTTACTAAAGAGAATAATAATCTTCTTGAGAAATTTACAACTGCTGATTTTCATAAAATAACCACTCGTGCTGGTCATGAGTCTTTTTCATTGGTTACTATTGATGACGACAGAATGAAAAAAATTGCTGATCGCATGATTGAAATCAATAGAGGATTGAATGCTTTTAGTAAAACGAATACCCAGTTTGTATCTCTTGCACTTACCCTATCCGAAGCAACTCCAGAAAGAAATATCAGACAAATTCATGCACAAATTGAATCAAAACGTGGTGCCCTTTCCGAGTCTCAATTCCGCCTTCTAAAACAACAAAATGATCTTAAGAGAAAGCTTCTTCGCAGACAGGAAATTGAAGAGGGAGATGTTGGAGTTGGTAAAAAATATCTAACTGATATGCATAAAGAATTGGATCTTGAAAGAATTGATATTGATATTGAAGAAATCAAGACTAAAATGGTTGATGGACGTGTTCATATTGAGCAAGCAATCAAAGAAATTGGAATGTATCAGGATGCGTATGACGATATTGTTGATACTTTCAAACTTCAAGATTGGGATGAAATTGATATGGAAACCAGCGATATCAAGTATAATCTTAAAAGATGTTTCCTTCAATCAATAAGAAGTTGTCGTCAAATTGGTCATATTAACGAACCAAATCAGGAATGGTTGGAACAGTTGGGAATAAATCCATCTTTTGCTCAATATGAAATATTGTCTTTTCTTAATACAGAGCGAAATGTTATGGAAGAAATGGTTAAATCCGGTAAAGGTTTTGGTGATGATATGACTACTGTTGATGATTTTGTCGAGCATATGGCTGAGAAATATAGTCAAAATCCAATTGAACAGATTAAAAAGCGCGGTATGAAAACCCATCTTTATGATAAATGGGCTTTCAAAGATGAAACACAAGAAGTTAAGCGTTTGGAAACCGAAACTAAAGAGTAATTTTGTATTGAAGTATGATTAGTTGTGTTTTTGACACAACTAATCATATGTTTTTGAATTTTAGTTAAATACCTTGAAAAATATCTAAAAATTTCTTGATTTTTTGATATAATTGTTCAGATGGGTACAATTTACGAAATCTGGATAATTTTTATGGAGAAATCAGATGACTGTTCTGAAAAATCTGTTTGAAACTCTTGTTGATCCAAAAATCAAACAACATGTTCTTTTTATTACAAAAAGATACATGGATGCTGGCTTTGAGTGTTGGATTGTTGGTGGTCCTACTCGCGATCTTCTGCTTGGTGGCAAACCGAAAGATATTGATTTTGCTACCAATTGCCCTCTTGAGCAAACAAAATCACTTTTTAACAGTGTAATTCCCACTGGTGAGGATCATGGTACTCTTACCATTCATCTTGATGGTGAGAATTATGAGGTAACTCGCTATCGCAAAGACATCGACACTGATGGTCGTAGAGCAACCATCGAATTCGCTGACACCATCGAGGAGGATGTGACTCGTCGTGATTTGACCGTGAATGCAATTGCGTTCAACGCCATCACTGGTGAGGTGGTTGACGCTGTTGGTGGTCTTGCTGACATTGAAAAACGAGTGCTGCGTTTTGTTGGTAATACGAAAGATCGTATCCTCGAAGATCATCTTCGGTTTATCAGGCTGTTAAGGTTCAAACTCAGATTGGGTTTTGAAGTGGAAAGCACTGCAATAGATGACGCAAGAAGTGTTTTTGATGTCACTAAACTGTCGCTTGAGAGGATTTATGACGAATTTACTAAAATTTTCAAATTCGATCTGACCGAAGCTGACTGCAAATTCATTGAGGATGCTTTGAAAGATAAAATGGATTTTGATTTTATTGTTCATGATAATGAAAAATCCAATAGGATCGTTCATGACATTTTTCAGTTGAAAAGTTTGTTTCCGATTGTCTATTGGAATAGTTGGAAACCTGAATATCGTTTGGGGACAGAGTTCAGAAGGTTTTTGTCAATTTTTGAAAAGGCAAAAACATATCCTGAATTCGTTCATCGCAACGAAATCAAAAGTATGTTGAATTTTTCAGATGGTAATGTTGAGTTGTTTACTATGGTTTTGAAATACCATCAATATTATTTTAGTTCAAATTTTGACAAGAATGTTGCTATTCTTTATGATATTGTTGCAAAAAATGAACCGTTTTCTATTAAGGATCTCAAAATCAATGGTAATGATTTGATGAAACTTGGATACGCAGGTATCAACATTAAAAAGGTATTGGATGCTTGTCTGAAGATTGTTTATAATTCTCCAGAGAAGAATACCCATGACTTTTTGATTGACTATGCAGCAGATAACTTAAATATGCATTTTCTTGCATAGTCAATTAAAAGTCGTAACTGAGTTTCCCCCAAAAAGTTCTTCCAGCTTGTGGGTAATCATAATAATAAGAAGTTGGAGCTGCTTCTCTGATGTCTGTATCAAATACGTTGTTTACTCCCAATTGAAATCTCAAATTTGGCACTAGAAAGTTTTGTTTTGTTCCAGTAACATTTACAGTCAATGTGTCATCAACTTTATCTCTTGAATCGCCCGATTCTCTAGCTACTGTTCCAATATATCTAAATCGCACATTGAAAAAATAATCATCTACTAAATTATGTACTGTATCGACATTACTTAGGTATTTGATTGATCCCGGATAATTATCTGTATCAATGTATGAAAAATTAGCTAATAATTTTACTCTGTCTGTTAATACTCTTTCTGTTTCAAATTCTATACCACGAGCTGTAAGATTTCCAGTATTAACAAATTTTTGTTGATTTAATACTGCATTTGATTCAAGTGATATTAAATCTTCAATATCATAGGTAAATATGTTTACTTTTGAAGTATTACCTTTTTTCTTATGAATATAACCTATTTCCGCCATTCTAATCGTTTCTGGTCTAATACTTGGATTATTTTTAACAACAAAATTATTACTATACATCTCATAAAATGTTGGTGGTCTAAATGCTGTACTAACTTGAGTTTTGATTAAATTAGTTCCGTCTATATTATAAACGACTGCCACTCTCGGACTAAATGCATGACCAACATCATCATAATGGTCAAATCTAAAACCAAAAACAGAACTAAGATTGCTGGTTATTTTGTATTCATCCTGAAAATAGAAAGCAACATTATCTCTTTTCGCTTTATCCTCCATCAACCATAGATATTCTCTACCTGTGTCTTTCATTACTGGTAATGGAGTGAAAGTAGCAATATCAAGATTTCCACTACTACTAGTATTAACTAATCTTGCTTTAGAACCTTCAATGCCAAACAATAATTTATGATCGGTGAAATAGTCTGAAGTATATTCAAGTCCGGTATAATATTTTTCTTCTGTTGTAGATGCACTTATTATAAGTGGTTGTTGTGGAAATATTAAACCGGTTGGCGCAATCATTCTGTTTATCAGATTTTGTTGATGGAATAATGCTCCAACTTTTAGTCTGAAATCACCTTGTTTATGTCGTAGTTCCAAATTTAATTGTTTTGGGTTTATTGCATTTTCTTCATTATTTGGAGACAAATATCCACCTAAACCAAATGTTTCACCAAGTTCAGTAAAATTGTAATTTATCAAAAATGATGTATTTTTGTTGTACGTTGCAGAAAGATGCATGTTACCTGTATTTGTTAGAAAGCTTGCTGATCCTGGAGCAAGTGTAAATGGAGTTCCATAACCTCCATCTCTTTCAATTATTTCATCATTGTCATGAGTCGTCGATCTTGTTAAGATAGCACTTACCTCAACTTTATCTCCCTTGTAATTGTATATTCCACCACTACCAAGAGAACTAAAACTTCCACCACTAGCAAATACTTTATTACCATCTGTTTTTGTTATGACATTAACCGTTCCCGAAAAGGAATATTCTCCATAAATTGCTGATGCTGGTCCTCTAATAACTTCTATTCTATCAATAATTTCTATTGGTAATTTGGTTAGGTAATCTGCGTATCCACTAACATCGTTATTCATTGGCAAGCCATTGAGCAAATATTTTACTTTACCAGACGCAAGTGCAACAGTCCCTCTAAAGATTGCAGCATCGTTTGTTCTGGAATATGTAATTCCAGCTATTGTTTCCATTGCTTCTCCAAGAGTTCTCACTCCTCTTAATTCTAAATCGTTACCGTACAATACTGTAACTAATCCAGGAGTGAAATCAACATTTAATTTCGTTTTTGTTGCAATTTCGGTTGTTTCTGAGAGGGCGTTTAATAGATTTTCTTCTTCTTCAGCAGCATATAGCGAAGACGTTACACACATTGCTAAGATTATTGTTTTTATTAGTTTTTTCATAATCATATTATTTTCGCATTTTTCAAGAAAAAGGGTTTAAACTTTATACTATCACTGTCTATTATTGATTTATTTATGATTGGGAGTACTTTGTCTTCAATGAGGATACCAACAGTAGCACCATTTTCAACGTCATCGTCGAATGGTGAAAATAGGATAGTTTTGTTTTCACGTGCAAAAATGGAGATTTCTTTTATTGAGGGTAATTTCTGAACTAAGAATATTCCAGAGGTGTTATTTCTAAATTGTGTGTTTTTATTGTTGATTGTTACTACAATAGGAATATTGTTAATTGTTCCGAGGCTTTCCAAATATTCTTTTGCCATTTCTGCTAAATCTTCTCTGTTGTGATAATAGACAGAAATCACCAGTTTTCCACCTTCATTTTTTTTATTAACAAGGTTTTGATCTGCCGACAAGAATACAGAAAATAGTTTCAATCCTATTTTCATTCTTTGCTCTTCATTGTGATCTGTAAATGCGAATGCTGAAGAACAAGCAAGCATAAAAACAAGAAAAATGGTTGGAAGATATTTTACTTTCATTTTTGCTTTTGTTTTAATGTAGTCAATTAATACTTTTAGATCATCATCTGTATTTAGGTATTTTAATTCATCAAAATACTCCGGAAGTTGTGCATCAATATTAAAATCAATGAATGTTTTGCGTAGAAAATAAAAGAATATCAGTAATGCAATAAAAAGTATACCGTATGATAAAAACAGATAATTTAGAATGTTATTGGAAATTTCCAATTTATCATTTTTAATAGACGTTTTTAATACAATTTCATCACTTATCAAAACATGAATTTCTGAATGGTCATCACGAATGTTTATATCAAATCCCGATTCTAATAAATGTTCGCATAGTACATTTACCGTATTTTCACATACTTTTTTATAATGATGTAACGTAGTTTTTGTTTTTAGTATGTTTGATAATTTGTTTTCATCTAAATATTTGGCTACAATTAAATTTCCATGAGGTGGACCAGCACCATCTGTTTGTACTATTGGTTGTCTGAAAAATATTAGAAAATCGTTGTCTGATGTTATAAATCTTTTCACTTGTTCTGGAAATACTGGTATTTTTTGAGTTCTGTTATTTCTTACAAGATATGTGTTATTATCAAACAATAAAAAGTTTATATCATTGGTTTCCATAAGTTTTTCAATTAAAGGCACTTTCGCTAGTTTTTCTACTCTTTCTAACGTATTATTGGATTCCAGAATCTTGTAAAAGTAAGTGCTTATAGATAGTCTATCGATTACTGCTTGTAATCTAACCAGTTCACTGCTTATTATTTGATTTATTTGTTCTATCTTTATTTTAGCCTGGTTTTCTTTAAATTCTTTTGTATTTTCAGTTAATACAAAGGACATTCCTATGTATTGAAAAACAAAAAACGAAAGTACTATCGAGGTAAATACTATAAATTTCTTTTTAAGATTATTCTTGAGCGTCATCATTTTGTTTACTCATTCTTATCAGTTTTTCCATTATTCTTATTTTATTACTTATTCCACCTGAAATGTTATTTACAACTACGATTATCAAAAATCCCCAAACCGTCGTTATTAAAATCATTTCGATTAATACCCCTGTATATTCTTTACTATAGTTATCAATAAAATCACCAGTACCAAACATCCATTTCCACGGTTTGAATGAAGAAATGTACAGAGTTTTTTGTTTGAGTTTTCTGTCTTTCGTTTCTGCTAACTGTTGATAAAATCCTTCACCATCATTTAATACTAAATTAATATATTTTTTAACGTGTGGTACTCCATTCGATGATGTCATATTACATCCGTTGGTATTTACCAAATCTTGTCTACTTTTATAGGCTAATAATTCACAGGTATTATAATCGTAGATGAATATCACATCACCAACATCTAAACTATTGATCATCTCTATTGCATTTTTCTTAGCATCTTCTTCTTGTAAGTTACCAGATAAAAATTCTCCGTAAAAATGTAATACTATCGATTTTGCTGTATTTACTTTGTTGACTATGTTTGTTTTTTTTCCAGCATCATGCACCTGCGTCATTACGCTCAATTGATAAATAGAACTACCTTTTATTGTAAACAACATAAGAAATAATAAGAAAAATAATCGTTTTCTTAAAGATAACCTATGTATTGATCTGAAAAATCCCATCATAGTTTTAAATTCTTTCTCTGATATATTTATTGGTTATCAATTGTAAAATAATACATATTTATGTCTTTGTTCCTCGTTACGAGTATCAACCTTATACACTTTATGCCGATGGGAATATTTTTGTGTGGTGTATCCAACCTGAAACAGGAGAACCAGATCTGGTAAATGTTGAACACGTTTATCAAGAAATGCGAATTATCTTCAGAACTTATAATTTTGATGATGGGGATTCTGCTGCTTTGAATGATATACGAGCAAAACTGCGGAAAGTGTTTACAATACTTTTCATTGATGAAAATCAACATGACATGATAATATCTCGCATGTTCAAAACAAAGGATTTTTTCCCAATAGTATATGAGTTTTTTATGACAAGTGTTTTACCTAGTAGAAGTATCATGCATATTTTGAGACTGCCAAAACGGTACTACAAACTTGTTGTTGTATTCGAAGAATTTTATTCTTCCGATCTTTCTGAGATAGTAGTTTTAAAAGACTTTTTGGGAAGGTTAGAAGGCGATTATGAATTGGGGTATAAATTTTGTCTCTATTATGAACTTTATGGTGTTAAAAACAATTTTGAAGAAGCCAGAACATTGCTCAAAGTTCTTCAACTCAAGGCTAAACAGGGACAAGAAGAACCGTATATGCTGTCTCATTTGAAAGTTCGTGGTGCTGATCTTTTTGAAATTGGTTTTAGAGGAAGAACTATCAAATCAAAAATGAACGAGTTTCTCCATCTTGTTAAAGTGGATCCTGCTATGAATGATCGCGAAAATCTTTTAGCATTTTTGTGATTTTTTTGTATAATGACTTAAACAAAATCAACAATTAACTGTCGATACACACAACATGCAAGTTGTGAAAATCGTCTAAGGAACATACTATGGAAAATACTACCGGAAAGAAAGTTGGTTTGGCTGTGATGCGCATGCAACCAATGCACAACGGACATTACAACCTGATTGCGAAAATGTTGAAAGAGATGGATGTCGTGATTGTTGGATTGGGTTCTATCCAAGAGACACGAACTCTCAACAACCCGTATACTCCAAAACAACGTCGAGAAATGATTGAACGTGTGTTTGGGCCAACTGGAAAAAATTCAAAAATCAAAATCATTGAGTTGAAGGATTTACATGCAGTTAATAAAATTGCGTGGGCAATGCATGTTTTTGGAAAGATCGAAGGTATGAATCTTCCAAAGCCAACCCACTACTATGCTGGTGGTAGTCATGATGCCAGTTGGTTTGAATCTGTTAATGATGAGTTCGGATCCGGGTCACTCGTTATAAATATATTGGACCGGATAAAAGTATCTATCTGCATGAGTGGAACCGAAGTCAGAAAAGCTATCATGGATGAAACTAATGACTGGAAAGAGTATGTTCCTCCTGTTTTAGTGGATTTTATTGAAGAGAGCTTCCCAAAAGAACTCCGGTTATCAAATATTATTGAAAGTAGAGAAAAATAACCGGAGAGTAAATTATGCAAACACAAGAATTAAGCAGAGAAAAATTTTACAACGCCATCAATTCGTTTTTGATGGAAACCCTACCACCAGAAAAAGCTGCAAATCAAACTGAGGTATACGTCGATAACATGTTTGAAGTTATCGACGATATCGATCAGTCAATACAAGATAACAATCCTGATATGTTGCCCTCAAAATTTCATCGTCTTAAAAATATACTGTTATACGGTGATTTTTATTATGAAAGTGATCTTTGTGCCGATATTGAACAACAATTGAAAAAAGATAAAAATGTTGATGGTACAAAATCAATGTATGAGGAATTACTTGATACCTTGAAAAGTGATACTTAATGACCCATTATGATGAGTTGTGTGTAGATAAAGATGCACCGTTTGACGTTATCAAACGTGCCTATCGGCAACTCGCTAAAGAATTTCATCCAGACAGAAATTCTTCAAAAGATGCAGAAGAAAAATTCAAAAAAATTAATGCTGCATACGAAATATTGAGTGATGAAAAAAGAAGAAAAGCGTACGACGCAGAATGTAACAAAACATTTGATCTAAATCAGATATTTAGTAGCAGTATTTTCAATGGCAAAGTCAATAAATCCAAAACAGATAAAGATAAGAAAAAATTTGACGGAGAATCACGTTTAACTATTAGTATTCCATTCAGGGAAGCAATTCTTGGTTTCAAAGATAAAAAAATAACCAATGTTTACAAAAAAGAATGTTCTGCATGTCATGGATATGGTGGAGAGTATAAACATTGTTCTTTTTGTAACGGTCGTGGAATGGTTAATAAATCTGATGGTTTTATCAGTATGAACATAACATGTCCAAGATGCAATGGTGAAAGTAAAACATTGATTGTTGGTTGTCCCTTGTGTAATTCTAAAGGTTACGAAGAATGTTCAGAAGAGATATTCATTAATATACCAGAAGGGTTAGAACAAAGAACAAAGCTATTTTCAAAAGGTAAAGGAAATTATTTTAATGGTGTGCGTGGTGATTTATTCATTGATGTAACAATTGAACCCGAACAAAATTATCGACGATCTGGAAATGATATTATTAAGGATATTACGGTAAGTGTATTTGATGTTTTATTAGGAAAAAGCATTAACATAGAATATTTTAAGGGTGATTTTGTTATTGACTTAGCAGGTATCAACCTTGATGAACGTATTGTCAAGACTGGTTTTGGAACTAAAACTGTGAACAGCAATAACTATGGAGACTTAGTTATAACTGTAAATATCACTATACCAAAAATTTCGGAGAAGCAAAAAAAAATTCTTGTCAATTTGCTAGATGAAAATGAGTTTTAGAATATGGTGAAAAACAAGCATTGACTTTTGGATTTATATTATTATTGGTCTATAACTTAGTATTAAATTGATAACAGAAAACTAAATAAGAGCATAAATCGGTAAAATAACAAGATGGAGTGCAGTTTGATGAAGTATGATATGCAGTCAAAAAAGAAAAATGGTAGTAAATTTGTCATTATTAGGGATGAAGTGGAGAGAAAAACCGGTTTTGCTAGAGGATCGGTTATGTCTGCCGTAATTCATGATCTTAAAGTGCTCAAAGAGAGACAGCCAGATGCTATGGTAGCTATTCAGAATACAACTGAAGATCTAGATTTTTATTCCCATATTTTGAAAAAATTACCAGATGTGTACTTCGTGTTTGATAGAGATTATGCCACCAAATATAGTGTTTATCCTATAGATAAATGGTTGGAGTTCAAAGAAACCCATAATTCTATTTCACTTTAATTCAAAAAAATAAAAAAAGAGGGTTAGACAACCCTCTTTTTTAATGCATTTTTTATTAAATTTTAGTATTAGTGCCTTCAGTTTCAAGAAAATTTGAAGCAAAGGCTTTGTTTTTTGTAACTGGTATTTTGATTAAAAACAGATTACCATTTGAATTAGAAGAAATCAATTTTAACTTAGATTGCACATTTGCATTTAATAAATTAAAAGTTGCTAACAAAGCAATGAAATTTTGTTCAAAGTCATGATTTATCATATCTACTACATATATTTTGTCGTTAATAAACTGTAGTTTTTTCTGATCAAGAATATTACCATTATCTGTGTACAAGATACTGATAGAATCATCTGATGCTTTGAAAATTTTGAAATAAATGGTATTTGCCAATTGACTACTTAATGAAAATTTGATTAAATTATAAAAAGTTTCTGTAAGAACTTCGGATTTAACATATGTTGTATCGATTTCATATTTTTTTGTTTGATAGTCAACTATCAATTTGAAATCATCATCTGTGAAAAGTTGTACAGCTGTATTTGCATTAACACAACAATCGTAAATATTGGTGTTTGTTCTATCTATATTTTCGTATTCTTTCAGGTTATTAGTAATTTTACTATTGATTTCTTTTATTGCATTATCAAGTGCTCTAAATTTTTCTTCAGCTTTCGCTAGTATTGAAGCATCTACAACCTGTTGAAGTTTATATAAATTATCTATTATTTCCGTTAAAATTCTGGCTGATGTACTGATAACTTTCATAGGTGTGTTTAATTTGTGATGAATCATACTTGAAAATGCAGAAATACTTTTTTCAGCCATTAAAGATTCTTGTGTAGAGAGTTTTAATTCGGTTATTGTTTTATTAGTTTTTTTCTCCGAAATTCTTATTATTAATAATAATACGGATGCAAATATAACGAATAAACCTACAGACATAAATTCTGCGTCTGAATAATGACTAGAATGAATACTTACAATACCATTTTTAAAATAGTATGAAAAATGAGTCGGTAGCTGAGCAATTACTTTTACACCATCATTATTTTTTATAGTAATGCCGGTAATATGTGTGGTTTCTTCATTGGTGAAAACAGTTACTTCTTTGCATGTTGAATTGTTAGAATTAATTTCATATTTTTTATCATTGATATGATTCGTTATTGCTACATCGTGTTCAAAAATAAAAGATTCTGTTCCATGACAGAATTCATTTTTCATGGTTGTGTATAATAATTGTTGTGCTATTTGTATATGATTTTCAGTAAATTCATAAATTGTTAGAGCGTAATGAGATACTCCGAATAATAATACCGTTGCAAGTATCAATACTTTGGTTTGTGGTTGTATTGGAGCGAAATATTTTTTTAGAAAATCGAACTTAAACATTTTTTATCCCGGTTACTTCACTGAAAAATGTAGAAAGTTTAGCCAACTCTTCTTTGAATGAAATATCCTTTGGCAAAATATGACTTAAAATATCTTCACCTGTAGATTTCTTGAATTTGTTTTTGAAATGAGAAGGGTCATCTGTATTTTCAAGAATGCATCCGGTAAAGAATATTATTTCAGCTTCTGGAAATTTTTCATATATTTTCAATGCGATGTCAACACCATCTACCATAACTCGCTTGTCATTGATAACTTGTTTACCTCCAAGGATAATATCTAAAATAGCATAATGGATTTCTATGTTTGGTGCTTTTTCAAGTATTTCCAATACTTGGAACCCTGCCATTCTGGTTGTTACTGTAATCAAGTTATACCTGTCTAAATGAAATACATCGGAGGCATCTAATGATCTCAAATCATCAATAACGGAAGAAATAATTTCTGGTCTATCATCCATTATCAAAATATTATCTTTTTTAATGTCAAACTCACACGCCGGCCAAATCCAGTTGTTTTCTTTCAAAAATGCGATTTGTGTGCTGACACTGTTTTCATCTGGTGTTTCGTTAATTTCTGGTTTATTGTTTTTTTTAAAAAATCCAAACATTATGAACTCCTTATTTTATTTTTTCCGGTTGTCGAGGTAGAAGCTCCTTAAATCTATCTATTTCGCTTTTGTACTCTCGTATAATTATGTTTGTTTCCGAAACACTATTATTTACTTTATCCAATTGTTTGTGTGCTACCCAGAGGAAATAACACGATACTGCGATGAAAATGTAAAAAAGATTTTTCGAAATTTTAATAGTTTTGTCATTGAGTTTATGTTCCAACTCTTCTATTGTGATTTCCCTATCTGTCAACTGTTTATTAAGGTCTCTAATTTGAAGAACAAGCTTATCAACTGTAGCAGTATGTCTTTGTAAATTTATACCTTTTTCTGTATCTTCAGATTCACTTACTTCTTCTGTTGTATCCATTGTCTCATCTGTATTAGCCATTATCTTAGAGTCCTTCTTGTATTGCTGTTTTCACCATTCGTTGCTCTATTTTTATGAGATAATTTGACATTATTGTCGAATTGTTCATGGACCCACTCAACCAATTTATAAAATATCAATCTTCCAATCGCTCCAACAGTTATTGCTGAAAAAATCATGATATTTGTATCATGTCTTTCTAGAAAATAACTTGATCCAATTGCAACCATCGTTCCTGCAATTCCCGATAAAATGAATGTTATTACATAAGACCAAAATGATTTCAAGATGTCGAGTTTACCTGTTATCGAATCAGTCGGATGTTTGAAACTACCTTCAACCCATTGATCAATTCTGACTAAAAAACCGATTGAACCAGCTATAAAAAACAACAGTAAATATAGTGATAAATCTATTCCAAGTAAAATGTGCATCCTAACAACCACTCCTTTTATTTTAACTATTTATCATTCAAAAACTAGCTTCTTATCAATTTCATCAATTTATTGTATAGTTCTTTTATTGTTCTTTTATCGGTAGATGCCGCAAGCATTTGTTCAAGTAATTTATATTCATCATCATTGAAATATTGTTGGTATTCTTCAATATCAAATCGTTCACGATTACTGATTATTCTATTTTTAATTTCCTTTAGTTTGTTTAGTTTATCGGTTTGTATACCATTTATTTCAATATCTTGATTACTTGTGTATTTGATAATCATTGATAACAAATGTTTGAAATTGATTGGTTTTGGTAAATAATCATCCATATCAATTAATTTTTCATTATTTTTTTCATACCGATTGGCTGTTAAAGCAATGATAGGGGTTCTTACAATTTCATTTTTTTGTTCAATAGTTCTAATTTGCTTTGCCGTTATTGCTCCATCAAACACTGGCATATTCATATCCATAATTATTAAGTCATAACATGATTTATGAACATCTAGATTTTTAGTAAATTGTTTTATTGCTTCTTCACCATTTGATACCAAATCTAATTCAATTTCATATTTACTGAATAATTCTTTAAGTAATAGTCTGTTGGAATGTAAATCATCGGCGACCAAGATTTTGCATTTAATATCTAGATCAAATTGATTTGATATAGTTTCTTTCTTTGTTTTATCTGTTGAAGTAAAATCATTGAGAACATCGTACAGTTTTGATCCTAAAATTGGTTGTGATATTTCAGCAATGTTTGGATTGTCAATATATGGTAAGGTATCCTTTATTTTCTTTATAATTATTATTTTATTGTTTGTACTCAATTCTAAAATATCTGGATTTAATTTTACATCCTGAGCAGTTATAAACAGTATTACGTTGTCAATGTCATCTAAATGTTTAATAAAAGTGATTTTTCCATCAATAAAATGACTGAGATATTTTTGTAGCATACTACTATCATTTTTAGTGAAGGTATTGTCAAATATTAAAAGTTCGGAAATAGGGAATTTTCCGCCGATTACGTTTTGTTTTATGATAATTGTTGGAATTGAAACTCTAAATATCGAACCTTTTCCTAATTCAGAATCAATAGTAATAGTTCCACCCATCAAATCAAGCAGTCGTTTAACAACTGATAAACCAATACCGTATCCGCCATATATTAACCCAGTTTCATTTGTTCCTTGTGTATATGGTTTGAATATTTTTTTAATTTGATCCTTGCTTATTCCAATGCCGTCATCTTCTACAATAATGTGAAGTTTCCCCTCATAATATGAACAATCGACATCAATGGTTCCATTGTCTTTTACAAATTTTAATGCGTTACCAATTAAATTGGTAATAATTTGTTTTATTCTGACAATATCTTGTGACATAATTTCTGGTAATTGAGGTGACATAAAAACATTGAAATTGATATTTTTTTCTAAACCTTTTATAGCAAAAATTTCGATTGTTGATTGAATATCTTTTGGAGTAAATTCATGATAAACGATTTCTATTGACTTATTATCAATTTTGGTAAACTCAAGAATATCATTAGTTAAGTCTAACAAATGTCTAGTACTATCGTGCATAATTCGGATATATTCTTTTTTCTCTTTAGCAGTTTCCTTTAGATCAAGTAGTGTTAAGAAACCGCTGATTGCACCCAAAGGTGTTTTTATGTCATGAGAAATAGTTGCAAGAAAATCATTTTTTGAACGAATGATGGTATCAAGTTGGTATGAATATTCGAGTTCTTTTGTAACATCAGTCAGGGTAAAAAGTCTTGACAAATGACCGACACTGTAATAAAATTCAACGACATTTACTTTGAATTTCCTTAGTAAACCATTAACATCATCAAATTCAATTATGATATTATCTGGGGTTTCTCTATAATGATGTATAAGTAAATCAAGATTTTTATAATAGATTGACTTGTTTGAAATAATATCGGTAAATGATAATTTGTTATTGAGGATGTATTCTTTATCAAGACCTATCATGGTAATCATTTTATTACTGATTTCTAAAATTCGTTGTTTCTCTATGTATTCAGATTCGCAAAGACAAACTAATGCGTAATCATCAGTGTTTGAAAACATTAGTTTCATTAAATCATTTTCAAAAATATATTCGTGTGGTGTTTTTATTGAGTGCGTAATATCCGTATAAACGGCATAATATCCAGTATGTTTATTACGTTTATTGAAGGTTTTATGTATACTGGCACTAAGATATTTTACTTCCCCTGATTTTGTTCTGTTCTGTAATATCCCTTCCCATTTATTAGTTGTACCTAACGTAAACATAATGAGTTGTGGTAAATGCTTTGGTGATGGATATTTTAGAAATTCCGGATGTTTACCAATAAGTTCTTCTGGTGTGTATTCCATCAAGGAAGCAAATTTATTACTAACATGAGTTATGACATTATTCGTATCTGTAATAATGTAACATAATGTTTCAGTTACAACTGAAGGAATTTTATGACGTGATGGCATATCTCTTATTTCTTTATATTACTTTTGTTTTGTTACTATTTATTACCGAAAAAATCATTAAACAAGACATTTTAATCAAAACAGCACATCCATTGAGGCATTTTCAATCTTTTCTTTGTCAAATTCAATAACATCAAATATTGTCTCTAGCTTTCCAAAAAAGAAAGTTTCTAACATTCTTTTTCTATCTGGTTTGAATTCTTCAACGAATTTTGGAATTTTTCTTGAACTTGAAGGAAACGCAATGCAGTCAAATTCTTGAATCATATCAAATTGTTCACCATCGGAATTGGTGAATTTGATGTTGAATTTTTGTGGACGGATGTAGAAAATCTTGATTTTCTCACCATCAAGGATTGGATTGAAGTCATTGAGGTTGTTTTCTTTCAGCAGATAGTTGTAAAGAATGGATGCCTTAATATGAAATGGCACAACCATCTTCACTTTGGCTTCAGCAATAATTTCACCATTGACATCCTTGACAAGCGATCCACGCTCAATCGAATATCTTCCTTTTCCTTTTCTCATGAACTCAAAATAAATGTTATCAGAAACATCAATTTTGTCTTTGGATACCAACGCAATGGCTTCATCGAGTTTTTCAATGTTGAACGGTCGATCTTTGTTTTCGATTTCATAGTTGAACGCTTTGAGGTATTTTGTCAGATTGTTTGCAGACCTTTTTGCAGCTAAATCATATGTTGACAAACTATTGTAATCTTTTTCAATTTTGTCCATTTCTTCTTTTATCTGTTCATGAGTCAATCCTTTCATGATTTCTATGAAGAATGGTTTCATTTCGTTTGAAAGATGTTTTGGGGAATCTGATCTTTTGATAGATAATCCGGTGATTGCCAATTTGGGGGATGGCAAAACTTTGCCCTCCTCCCAAGCTTTAAGGAACGCGTATTGTTTCTTTTTTCCATAGGAGAGAGTTGATCTTGAAATAGCCTCAAAGTTGCTTCTCATCAAATCAGTGCCATTGAAAACATTTTCTACTAGTCTAGGAATCGAACCTTTGTCGCAGGCATTCACGACTTCTTTTCCGACTTCCTCGGCTTCTTTAAGATTTTCCGCACTTAAAATTCTAAAATAACAAGAATTATGGACTAAAACGTCATTAGCAAAGAAAGTATGTGGGTTATTTTTCATAGAAATATCATAAACTTTCCCTTCATAATCTACTTTCTTTACCGACTTAACTCGAACTTTCTTGATCTGCATTTTTTTTCCTAAAAGTTAAATTTCTATAGATTATTTTACAAAAAATGAATGAAAAACTGCTTTTCAGTATAAATAGTAATAATAAGGGTAATCCTTTGAGCGGCAACTCAAAGAAAGCCAATCGGAGTCAAATGATTGGTTGTCCCCAAACAACAATTTTACAAAATGGAGTCAAACATGCAAAAGTATCATTACGTCTACAAAATCACAAACACGCATCCAACGGATGATCGTAAATACTACATTGGAGTAAGATCATCAACTGTCAAACCAGAAGAAGATACCAATTATAGAAGTTCATCAAACACTCTTAAAGTAGCTCTTAAAGAAATTGGTCACGAAAATTTTAAAAAAGAAATCTTGTCTATTTGGGAAACACGTAAATTAGCAATTGAAGAAGAAATCAGATTGCATAAATTCTATGATGTAGCTGTCAATCCAGAATATTACAACCAATCAAGACAGCTACATTCTGGATTTGATACAACAGGGTATGTTAATGTTTTTGATATTGAAGATAGAAAGACAAAACAAGTAACTAAAGAGGAATACGATAAATGTGAGAATTATATGTTTGTTACTAAAGGAATGATGGCTGTAATCGATGAAAGAGATGGAAAGACAAAACAAGTAACTACTTATGATTATTCAAAATATTCATATTATAAAAGTTTAACATCAGGATTAGTTGTCGTTAAAGATATAGAAACGAATAAAACTGTTATGGTAACAATTGATGATTATAAAAATAATAGCAAATATAAAAGTGTGCTCGCCGGTAAAGTTAATGCGATTGATACAAGAACAGGAAAATCAAAACAGATTACCAAAGATGAATTTGATCAGTATGATTATTATAAGCATAGTACAGCGGGTACGGTCATGGTAATAGATACCAGGGATGGAATTGCTAAACGAGTATCACATGAAGATTTTTGTAAATTTGAATACTACGTTAGTACAAGTTCTAAAAAAATTGAAGTTTACAAAGCAGATAACACGTTGTTTGGAATGTGTTATGGGAGGTTTGATAAATTTTGTTATAAGTACAATTTATCTTATTATAAATTAATAGAATCTTATAAAAACAACGGTGAACCGATTTTTCAGAATGCAAGTAACAATACACTAACTCAGTTAAAACGAGTTTCGAGAGAATTCCAAATTGGTTGGTACGCCATCAAAGTGGGCTAATCGCCCACTTGTTCAATTTAGAATAGGAATATATCTTTTATTTCGGATGGTATGAGAGATGGGGAATTTTCAGTAATGAAATTAAGAAGAAAAGAATTTGATGTAATCATACGAACTTTTAGATCGGTATATTTTTCACCTGCTTTGTCTAGGTGATTGATAACTTCCATCACTACAGCGGTTTTGCTTTGTTTTTGACCAATCATTGAGAGCAAAGAATCGGTGTATATTTTAATAATGTTATCAGTTAATTTGTCGTTATCATATTCTTGCTTCAATATATCAAATATCATAAATCTTGCTGCTTTGCTATAAAAAAATTCTTCTCTTACCTTATTTTGAATGCTTTTTTCTCTAGTGTCTAAAGCCTCTAGGAACGCTAGGATTTTAGCTGAATGAAGAATAAACTTTTCCATAAAAGTTGAATCATATAATGCGTTGAGTGTTTCTACAATGGCGTTTGCAGACCCACGTTTGATAACAGCAATAGCTGTATTTGTTCTTTCCTCACCAGCTGGATATTTGTAAAGTTTACCACCTTCAATAAAAGCGTCTGTTTCTTTTGGGTATTTGTCATACAATGTGGTGACAGTTTCAGCACCTTTGATATTCCATTTGAACTCAGAATTGTTCAAAAAATCATCAAAAATAATTTGTATTTGTGCTGGTGTCATGGTATTGAAAAAATCATCAAATGGGAACACTTTCTCTTTGAAAGTGAAGTCCATTTTGATATTTGCTTTGAATATACTGTCAACTGCTTTTTTATAGCCACCTTCTTTTGCATAAACATATGCTGTGAAAGGAGCAGTACGTTCTGTGTACCCAGGATATTTTTCATTAACAGCAAGTTTCAACTTTGACAGAGCAGACTTTATTTCTGCCAGTTTATTACCTTCAATTGCTGTTTTTAATTGAGTGATTAACCCCTCGACATTATCATCATCCATGTCTTCAGGTGTAGGAACATCATATACATATCTTCCGAGACGACCACTATAATATCCCATTTTATCACCTTTTTGATTTTAATTCTTTTTTCATATCATCTAAAGCACGTTTGAATGCTGGATCGATATCATTAGGTTCTTGTGTGAGTGCTTCCCAATCCTTTACGCTAATATCCACGTTGTATTGTTTAGCAATCTTTTCGTAATCTTTATGATCTTTAATAGGAATGTTTTTGCCTGTATCAGTTAAGCTAAAGGTCTTATTTTTTGGGTCAAAGTAAATTACTACTGGTGAAGATTCATTTAGTCGCATTTCTTCAATCAAATCTGCTAGTTTCATGGTACTCTTGTCCTTCAGTCGGTTATCATCTTTGACTATTTATCAATAATATCAAATTTAGACAAGTGTGTCAATGGAAAAATGCGACTCAAAATTATTTTCTCTTCAGTATTGCTTTCAGGTCAATAGTTGGTGTTACGACACCCAATGCTTTCATTTTTTCTTCTCTATTTCGTTTTCTGGTTGCGGCAGCTTTAGCAGCACGTTTCTGTTGGTATACTGTGATAGAAAATGTAAAATAATATAGATAAGAAATATAAGGGTATTCTCAAATTTACCGGATTTGAGAAAACAATTGGAGCTTAACTGCTTTCCCCTTACAAATATAATTATACATTAAATTGAATCATAAGGAGCAAAAATTATGAAAGAATATCATTATGTCTACAAAATCACAAATCTAAATCCAACTGATGAAAGAAAATTTTACATTGGTGTCAGAACATCAACAGTTCTTCCAGAAGAAGATATTAAATATATGGGGTCGTCAAAATATCTCACCAAATATATTGAGGAACTTGGAATACAAAATTTTTCTAAATCTATTTTATCAACTTGGGAAACTAGGCAAGAAGCAAATCAAGAGGAAATACGATTACATACTTTACATGAGGTTTCGATTAATCGGAATTATTATAACAAAGCCGAGGCAAAAAATGCTGGATTTTGTACTTATAACAAAATAGTTGTTAAAAATTTAAAAACTGATACCATTGAATTGATAGAAAAACAAGATTATTGTGCTAATAATTTTTCACATTTTCATAGTGGTAAGAGATTAGTTAAGAATTTAATTACGGACAAATATCTCAAGATAACAAATATTGAATACAATAATAATAAAGATTTATACAATATCGCTGGAACGAAACTTATACATATTTACGATTATAATGGTAATTTACGATACACATCGAATACTAATTTTCAAAAGTTATGTAAAGATAATGATTTACCACATGGAGCTTTAGTATTATCGTATCAAAATGGTGGTGAACCATTATATTGTAATCCACAAAATACAACTGGAAAAATACTAGAAAAGAATAAAAAATTTTTTGGGTGGTATGCGATTTCTATAAATGATGAAAATTATAGACATAATCATGAGATGCATTTGAAATATAAATTTGACAATAAGATGATTTTGGTTTTACATGAAAATAACGTGAAAGAAATTTCATTTTCTGATTATCTTCAGCGTAAATCTGAATTTGAGATAATTACTAAAACTTGTAAAGTTATTAGAGTTTATGACTGTAAAGATGTATTGATGTTCACTTCAGTTCGTGATTTTAGAAAAATGTGTGAAGTTAATGAATTACCATTTAGAGCATTATCAAATTCATATCGCAATAATGGTTTACCACTTTATATTGATTATTCTATTAGAGAAATGACAAAATTAAATAAAAATGGTAATATACGCTATTGTGGTTGGTATGCAAAGATGGAAGAATTGTAAAACTTCCATCTTATTTAAATATTTGTATTTGGTTATTTTTTTATTTTAAGTTTTATCTCTGGAATAATAACACCTAACATCTTCATCTTAGCCTCTCTATTAACTTTTCTAGTAGTCGCAGCTTTAGCAGCTCTTTTTTTATGATAGTCGCTTGATCTTATGAAATTCCCCAACCATTTACTGGCTTCAAATTTTTGTTCTCTAGTGAGTATCTTTTTATCATGAGCTTCTAAGATCATGCATATTTTCTCATCATCTGTCCCATAATTTTTCAAAAATTCATATTGTTTATCAGACAGTAATATTGGCATTTTTTTCTCATACATTTTAAGCCATTTTGTCATTTCGTCTTTTAACTTCAATGCGTTATCTGGTATCTTGATTTTCAATTCTTTTTCAATCTGGTGGGCAAATTTTAATTGGGCTTCACTAGGTGGTAATGTAGTCTTATCAATAGCAGTAATTTTATTTGTTTTAGATATTTCATGTAATTGTCTGGATTGTTGTTCTATTAATTTTTTGAATTCATGTTCGTATTCTTTTCTGGTAAATTTTCCAGCAACGATATCGTTTAATTTTGCTTCCATGTTTGCTCTTAATTGTGGGGAAGTCATATCAAGAGGAAGAAGGTCAATGAGTATTTTGGCCTTCTGGCTTAAATCAATTGTTTTTCCTTTTCTAATAAGATATTTTGATGCGAATAACTGCTCCAAGATAGCTGCCCTCGTTGCAGGTGTTCCTATACCTTGTTCTAATCCATCTATGTCTTCGTATAAATGTTTTATGTTTTCCATTCCTTTCAACAATGAAAAGTCAGTAAACATAGGTTGTGGTTTTGTTTCAAGATCATCTCGTTCAATGGTCAAAATTTCAATTTCATCACCAATCAACATGTTTGGTAGAGTTTGTTGTTGAACATAAGCAAATCCGTACATATTTGATGGATTGTATAGTTCTCTCCAACCTTTTTTAACTTCAATATTTTGATGAGTCGTGATGTAAATTTCTCCATCAACATTTGCATCTAGCTTCACTTGATAATACTCAAATTTATCCATAAATTGAATAAGATACCGAGTAGCGACCATTTCGTAGATGATTTTTGCTTCACCACTCAAAGATGTATTCGTAATTGGTTTGGTTGTAGGAGCCAAACCAGTATGGGCTGAAACCTTTGCACTATTGAACACTCCAGTTTTTGCTTTGTAAGGTGTTGGGACGTTTACTTGACTGAACGCACTCAATCCCAAAAGGTTTGGAACAATTTTTTTGATATTGGCCATTTCACCAGAAGCATAGTACCGGTTGTCTGTCCGTGGATACGATTGCCACTGATCCTCATAAAGTTTTTGTGCAAGCTGAAGAGTTTTTGCCGGCGTGAAACTGTGAGTAAATCCTGCTTCAGCCTGTAAATCAGTCAAGGAGTAAGCCAAAGGAGGGTTTTGAGTCAATCCTTTTTTAGTTTCAAAATTGGTGACTTTCAATTTAAGACCGGATTTGATAGCGTCTTCAATTTTCTTTTTGACAATCTTACTGAAAATATCACGTTCTGCTGACTCAAAATCTCTTGTCAATTCATTCAATTTCCAGTAAAGTTTACTTAAATCTTTGTAAAGATTATCAATTTCGGTATACAGATTTGAATCTGTGTTTTCTTCAGTCAAGCTCTTGATTTTGAGTTCAAGAATTTCAATTTTATCTTTGGTAGCAATAATTTCCGAATTGTCTTTTTTGACTTTTACAATGTATTTGAAATCTTTACCAGTTTTTGAGTGTTTTGCCTCTCCATGAAATTGACAATAGGGTTCTGGTTTGAAAGTTTCGATGTGTTTGATTCTGTCTGAAATCATTTTCATTACAGGACTCTTCACTCCACCGATATGATAAGTTTGTCCACCTCCCAGGAGAACAGACGCGAGAATGGTGTTATTCAGACCAAACACCCAGTCAAATTCACTGCGAGACATTCCCGCTTGTGCCATTTCATAGTATGGAATTTTATCAAAATGTTTGATTTCTTCTTGGAGAGAGAAAAAGTCTAATTTTGACATGTTAATCTGACCGAGAATTTTTCCACTATTACCAGAATGTTCAACCGGTTGAAACATCAGTGAACATCCTTCGTTGTCTGGATCGGCTGCGGAAATTACAAAATCAGCTTCATTTGCTGCTCTCTTCAAGGAAAGATACATGTCTTCGTAATCGGTTTTGAATCTGCCTGTTGATGGTTCTTTGATTCGATTTTCATATTGGTCTGGAATGAAAGGCAAATCATTATCTTTGACCATTTTGAACCATGTTTTGTCTTTTAGTGATGGATCATATTCTTCAAAGTTTTTCAAACGCATAATATGTCCAGCAAGAGAAACTATCCTAATATGATTTCCATCAGGAAGTACGGCTCTTAATGCGCGAATCTGGGAGGGCTTCTCTGTGATCAGTACAAATTTGTATTCAGTATAGTCATACCAAAATTTCGTTTTATCTGATTGCAGCTTTTTATAAAAACTTGTGACTTCCTTTGAAGGACTAGGATTACGTAGCATATTATTTCCCCAAAACAATTAATTTTTAATCTATTCTATTTTACATTTTTGTAAAATAAAGGCAAAAATTAATCAAATGGAAACGCACATGCTTAAAAACTTGACTGATGCTATAGTTGATGATGTTCTTAATTCAAATAGGACTTTTATTATTTTATTCTGTTCTGATGGTATGCCCAATACTCCAGAAGTTATTGAAATTTTTGAAAAACTCGATAGTAAATTTTCAGGAAAAATTGATGTATACAAATGTGAAATTGATAAAGAAACTGGGAAAATAAATCGATATTTCCAAATGCTTGCTCTTCCAGCAATGATTATGATGAAAAATAAAAAAGTATATGCAAATATGGCTAATTCTTATTCAGAAACAGCTTACATAAATGCAATTAAAGCGGGAATTGTTAATATAATGCAAGAACAAAAACAATCGGATGGTTATACTTCAATTGGTTGATTTAATTCCGAATTTTTCGATACAGGTGTTAAAAAATTGACATTTTGAACAGTGCGACGATTCATTGATTTCAAATTCTTTAGTATCTTCAATGATTTCAATTACATCTACTAATTCATTTTTCATTTCTGTTACATCTTCCGGTTTTACGGTTTTTATGACAAATTCATTATGTTCAACATAAAAAAACAGTAAATCAATTTCTGTTAATTGTGGTTGGTGTTGAAATAACCAAATAGCGTATAATTCTAATTGAGAAAAATTTGGTTCACTTTTAGCTTTACCGGTTTTCCAATCAATAATAATACCAAAATCATCTTTAAATGCAATATAGTCAACATAGCCAACGAATGCCGCTTCATCTTTGGTTTTAGCTGGTTTTAATTCAGATCCAAGAAATATTTGTTTTTCAACTAAATTACAATCAAAGTCAAATGTAAAACTCACATAATCATGTTCTAGTGTTGCTTCTGCAATTTCTACAAGATTCATTTTTTCCGTCTCGTCAATCTTGTATACTCCAAGATCAAGACCATCTCCGCCTTTTAGTCGATCAGCGATGTAGGAATGAAGAAATCTCCCTCTTACAAAATATGTTGGATCAACATATTCTTTATCAACTTCAATTTTGTTTACATATGTAAATTCAAATTTCTTTTGACAGTCAAGATATGTTGTAATTTTAGAAAATGAATAAGGGGAGTATTTCATTTTTACATTAATCCTAATTTCATTCGAAGATACCATTCAGAGTTTTTACTGATTTTAAGATGATATTCTTTAATAAGTGTTCTATAAGTGTCAATATCACCATGAACAAAGCCAACACATAATTTTAGTAAAATAGGTATTTCCCACTGTGTAATCATTTTTAAGTCATAAAAAATTTCAGCAATGCCGATCCCCCTGACAAATTCTCTATCAATTTTGGCAACAAGTATTTTCTTATTTTCTTCTACAATGTCGAAAATAGCAACCGCTTGTTCTTTATCATTAAAATACTTCATAATGCGAACAGTTAAGCCATTAAAAAATAATAATTTTAATATTTCAGTACCATCAATTTCTTCGATATCATTTAATTCGAAAGAAAGTGTAACAACTCTACTGGAGATTGGTATAAAAGCATTATCTTGATTTAATAAATTGTAGACACCAAATCCAAAATCATGGTGCCTATATTGTAATTGATTGTGCTCTTTTGAATATTCATTATCATTCATTTTTTAACAAAACCTAAGAATTGACTCTCTTTTTTGTGGATCATCAAAGTAAGGACCACTGAAAGATTCCGTAGTCGTTGTGCTATATTGTTTAGCTCCTCTGGTGGTTTCGAAAGAAAAATTAAATCTTATCATTATAGTATTCCTCTAATTTTTTACCAATTATTATTTTACATTTTTCCAACGATAATTCTTTATCATCTGTATCCCATATTTCCATAATTTCAAATCCATTAAGTTCAGCAATTTTTATTTTTCTTTTATCATGGATAAATTTTTCATCTGCACCAATATTAGTAAATGGTGTTTTCCATATGTTCCATTCAGATTCGGTTAGTTTATTTTTGTTTGGATGAAACATTGATCCATTGTATTCAAAAATCAATTTTAATGGTTCAATAGTAAAATCATAAAAGTATGTTTTATTTAGCTCTGTATCAATTAAAAAATATTCTTGTTTAGACTTTTTACCAATATACGTATTTGAAATTATTTCATCAGTTTGTGCTTTTTCTAAAAGATGATCTAGTAATGGCTCAAAAAAATCTAATGATTCTTTTGATACCATAATATTTGAATTTGCAGATCTCTTTTGTATGAACATTTCAAAATTTTTTATACCATCTTCTTCACCATAGATTTCGATAAACCGATCTAAAGTTTGTGCTTTTTTCTTTATAGTTTCATTGTAAATTTCTAATCCTTTTTCTTCACCGTATTTTTCAATTTTGCCTTCACAAGTGCTACTAAATTTGAGTTTTTGTCTAAATTCAATGTATTTGATTTTTCCTTCTTCTTTTCCATATCTGTTTATGAATCCGATTAATGATATGTTATCTTTGCATTTTTTATTTCTTGAAGCCCATCGTTGTTTACCTTCTTTTTCACCGTAGAGTTCGATGAATCTTTCCTCGGTTTGAGTTTTATTTTTTATCATAATTTCATATCGTTTGGTACCTTCATCAATACCAAATTTTTTAATAAAAGTATCAGATTGTTTTTTTCCTTTTGTTGCACATTTACCTTCACAAAATAAATTATACCCTTTTACGAAACTAGCATAATTTACAGGAGTTTCACAACTGCTGCAATATTGTATTTTGAATAAATCATGAATAATTTGAAAGCAACGCTCATTAAATTTAGCTGTTTCTGGTAAATAATTAGTATTATCAAAAATACTATTATAATATGTCATGAGATCTCTAAGTTCATACCATCTAGGAATTTGTCTATTATATGGTATTGCTTTTTGTTTTCCGATTAGAGTATTTTCTATAAAGATTTTTAATTCATTTCTTGAGTACATCTTCACACCTCTTTTAATGTTTATTTATACATTTTTATAAGAAGTGTGAAGTTTTAAGCGGTGTGAAATTAAATATTTTTTAAAATAGCATTTCTAAAATCAAGATTGTTAAAATCTCCACTGTATGATTCGGTAGTTGTTGTACTGTATTGTTTTGCCCCTCTAGATACCTCACATTGATGGACTAAATGGTACAAACCTACATAAACATTCTGTGTTCCGGCAATATCTTTGATTTTTTTGTGAATCAAATGTGTGACTTCCTCTTGAAGTGAAGGCCGGTTTAGACACCATTCAACGAAGCGACCAATCTTTGATAGTCCGAGAAGATTTTTGTCTGG
>Ga0194119_10000503_pt1 | contig 75098 bp, 70 predicted proteins | sample TA2MahC100mmetaG_FD_148620 | JGI IMG/M metagenome (GOLD analysis project Ga0194119, IMG submission 148620) | Freshwater microbial communities from Lake Tanganyika, Tanzania - TA2015018 Mahale Deep Cast 100m | ecosystem: Environmental > Aquatic > Freshwater > Lake | place: Tanzania: Lake... | reverse complement strand
CGACACCCTCGCTTCCGGATCGGCTGGTGACGGTGGCGGAGGTGCCTGATAGGGAAATCGTGTAATTCGAGCGGGCCAGCTGAAAGGTGGCAGTGTCGGTGCCTGCACCACCGTTGATTTGATCGTTGCCGCCACCGCCAGTCAGGACATTTGCGCTGCCGTTTCCGGTAATTTGATCGGCCTGGGGGGATCCGATCACCCGCTCGATCTCGGTACCGAAGGCGATTTGAATATTGTTTTGTGCTTGCTCGGAAGACGCGTCACTGCTGATTCTTCCCGCACTACTGGATGAGCCACCATTCAAATTAATCGTAGTCGGCGTGGAGACTTGACTGAAGTTTATGGTGTCAGTGCCACCCGTATCGTAAATTGTCTGAAGCTGCCGGCCAACTGAATCGTTGTAAGCAAAGATAGTATTGTCGGTCTTATAGGGCCGCAGTCCATAGAGATAGTCGAGCGCAAGAAGATCATAGGGACCGAAATCAACTCGTTGAAGCCCTTGAGGGTGCTCCACATAACTGACCACACTGATGAGTTTTGAGTCCTCACTGCTTGCAAGATAGTTTCCTGGTTCGGTGCTTGGTGGCCCACTCGCATTATAATTTCCTGGATGCTTCAATCCGATGGCGTGAGCGACCTCATGAATCAGCGTGTCATAGTCAAAAGATCCTGGGGCATGATTAGAATCCAATACGTCATTACTAATAAACAGATCCCCCGGCTCTGGCCCATCCGAGCCCGGCATTTGCGCATAGCCTGCGGCGTTTGTGGTTACGTTAGCCATCCGCACCTGGCCGTACGGGGTGGTTGATGAGGTATTCTCAGTTACCTCGGTAAAGTTGATGTTGACAATCGAATTGGCAAGGCTAAGGAAGCTGCGAACCCCCTCTTTTTGCGCCGCAGTGAAGGGAGTAAACCCTTTGGCGTTATCGCCGCTAAAGTAAGCGGGCGTGAGGGCGAAACTGTAAGTCACTGGCGTGGCTGCATTTTTGTTTCCGCTGGGATTCCAGCTAACGCTACGGCCTTCAATCAAAACATCCACCCGATAGTCATTGCTGTATGGCGTGGCAATGACGGTCGTCGGCGTATTGCCGATGGCCGGCTTTGTAGATTCGAGATGGGTCCAGAGGGGTTTGCCGCAACAGCCGCAGGCCATTGGCGGGCGAAAGGATCCGGAAGGCGTCATTTGGTCTCCGGGGCTTTTCGACTAAGTGTGTTTAAGTGTACTCTAGTGATCCCTGTGCACTAAAAAATTCGGTTTGATTTTGTCTGAGACAGTTGATGAGTGTTTCGGGTTGTCCGCTCACTTCGTGTTTTAACTATAAAAGGACGAAAGACCAGTGTCGAGTGCGTTGGACCGTCACGGAGACGCCTGGCGTCGGTGGGTACTTGAAAATATTGAACGCGGCTGTGCGGCGCAGGACATGATGGATAGTATGCTCACAGCCGGAGTCTGGCAAGAGGAAGAGGCCCTGCTTGCCTTAAATGAAGGTCTGCAGTTGCTCGGCAGAGCAACGGTTAGTCCCGTTGGCCTGCCCAGAATTCCAGAGGATCGGCTCTTTTCTGTCCACTCTCAGACCATAGAGGTTCTCGGCCGATTCAAGTCACCCCATGTAGCGGTGCTGGGCGGTGTGTTATCAAAAAACGAATGTGATGATCTACTCGACTTTGCGCTCTCAAAGGGGCTGCGTCTCTCGAGTGTCGTGGATAAAGAGTCAGGCCGGTCTGTGGCCCATCACGAGAGGACAAGCACTGGCGTATTTTTTGCCCGCTCAGAAACACCGCTCCTTCAGCGAATCGAGGAGCGTTTGGCGCGGATGACCTGCTGGCCACCGTCTCACGCAGAGGGCCTCCAGGTGTTGCGCTACGAGATCGGCCAGCAATACAAGGCGCACCATGATTGGTTTGATACGACTCATCAGGGGGCTGCCCATCATCTTGAGCGCGGTGGCCAGCGTGTGGCCACGACGGTGATGGTGCTGAGAGCGGCTGATCGCGGCGGTGCGACCACGTTCCCCGCAGCCGGATTTGAAGTTTCGCCACCACCAGGAGGCGCAGTTTTTTTTCGCAACCTCACCGCGGCACTCGCGCCGGATCCCCTCACCTTGCACGCGGGCGCTCCGGTCGAGCAGGGTGAGAAAGTCGTGATGACCTATTGGCAGCGTGAGCGCGAATTCGCCTAGGTTAGTTTGGTCGAATTCCTCGGCAAAGAAAGACCAGCACGGCACCCTCATGCGAGCGCGGCGTTGCAAAACGTGGTTGTCCGGATCGGTGAAACGTACTTTCAAAGACGGTTTTTCCTTTGCCATCGGCGTCCGGAAACATCTGCGTGGCGAGCTCCGTGTAGAGATTCTGTCTGCAGTCGACCTGGACATAGTCCTTTCGGGATTTGTAGTTCAAGGCGGGTCCAGTATTGGTTGGGCCAGGGGCGGCTTCGAATCGCTGCTCCTCTTTGAAATCCAGGAGGATCCACGTGCGAAGCAACTGAGGCCCCGCATTGGTGACAAAGTTGGGTTCGGTGGACACCGATACCGCATCGAGATCGGCCAACTTCTCAAACCTGGCCTGGACAGCCAGCGGCAGCGCGATGCAGAGAATGGCAAGAAGGCCTTTGGGTAGGTAGGGCCAGCAGACGACGGCGGCGCTGCCAAGAAAGCCAGTACGGTTAGCGAATCGCAAGGAACTCAAGATATGGGTCATAGGGGGAATAACGGATACTTTTCCAGTCTTGTTTAAAGTCGCAAGAATCACAATAAACCTTAAAAAATGCGCTTTACCCCTTGATCATAAAAGGTTCATGTCACTAAACTCTCCGGGTGATCCGATTCGTACTTCTGTTCGTTATCGCTGGACTGCTTGCCGGCTGCGCTAGTACGTCGTCTCGGACTTTTTCTGGTTTAAGCCGGGATCATCCAGCGTTTCACTCGGACGAGTGCCGCATCGCCGCAGAAGACACTCGCGTCCACGATGAACTTAAATTGGTTCGAATGATTGCCTCGCCAGTGGCGCTCGTGCTCTCTGCTGGGTCACTTTTGCCTGCGGTAATTGCTGCCAACGCTGGCCTAGATACTGCTGATCGGATTGATGCTTCCCGCATGGAAGTTCATTGCGGCGGCAAAGGAAAGTCAGCCGGTGAAATTGCCACGGGGGTAGTGGGTGGCGCCGCTCTTGGAATTGTGACTGGCCCAGCGTTGAAGGCAGTGGTACCCATACAACTGCCCGCAGGCATCGGGCCCACGCCCTCAGGCCGCTAGTGTCGGCCGAGCCAGTGCGGGCTGTTGGTCCTGCAGCACCGGCGCCTGATCCCACTGCTGCTGCAGGCTCCTAAAAGCCTGAATCGGACTCTCTGCTCCCACGATCGCCTGAATCACTGAGGCGGATGCGCAGCCGGTGGCGCGAATCGCCCCCAGATTCTGACCATTCACGCCACCAATGCCAATCACCGGGTGGGGAATTAACCGCACCCAGTAACGAAGGTTATCAATGCCCTGGGCAATCCACGGCATTGCTTTGGCGCGCGTTGGAAAAAGCGGCCCGCACGCAACATAACTCGGCCGGATGCTGAGCGCACGGGCGACTTCCCAAAATGCATGGGAGGACACGCCAAGTCGCAGGCCCGCTGCTTCAATCGCGTTGAGATCGGCAATCAACAGATCCTCCTGTCCAAGATGAACGCCATAGGCGCCCTCTTCAATGGCCGCCTGCCAGAAGTCGTTGATAAAGAGCTGACAGTCTGGGGCATCACGCGACATTGAAATCGCCTCGCGAATCTGCATCCGTATCTCAGGCGTGAGCTGTTCCGACTTAATTCTTAGCTGAAGAATTTTGGCGCCGGCTTTGAGCATCATCTCCAGCTGATCCAGCCGATCAACGATGGGGTAGATGCCCGGACTGGGATTCGACATCTCGGTAAATGCTTGAGCCGATCGCTTTGCGACCCGAGCATCAATGAGCTCGGGAAAATGGTGGCGGTCTGTGATCCAGTCGTGGTGAAACGCTCCGGTCGAATCTGAATGCATCTGGCTGAGATCAGCCGCAGAGAGCTGAAATAAGGCCAGCACACAGGCATCCTCAATGACATAACCGTGTTGCTGCCAATTCTGAACTGCTGTAAGCAGTGTCTGCACGTGACTTTGATTGGCATTCAGACCAAGCCCTCGAGAAAGCAGTTCTGCAGAAAGCCGCTCCGTCTGAAGCCGCAGACCGAACCGCTGATCGCGTATTACTGGCTCTATAGTTACTGTCATACCGAAAAAGGCTGGCCAGTAACGGGAGTCGAGGGTGTTGCAAAGGCCTGCGGGGGAATTACACCGGCAAGATAGCCCGCACGGCCTGCGGAAATCGCATCGCGAAACGCCGCTGCCATTCGCACTGGGTCTTTGGCCTGGGCAATGGCGGAGTTCAAAAGCACCCCATCAAAGCCAATCTCCATCGCCTCGGCCGCATGGGACGGCGCGCCAATCCCCGCATCCACAATCAATGTGATGCTGGGGAAGCGATCCCGCATTCGAATTAAAGCCTCGCGGTTAGTGATGCCCTGGCCCGAGCCAATTGGCGCTGCCCAGGGCATCAGAATTCGGCAGCCCGCATCGACCAAGCGCTGCGCCACAATGATGTCCTCAGTGCAGTAAGGAAAGACCTCGAAGCCCAACTCAATTAACTTAGATGCCGCCGCTACAAGCTCAAAGGAATCGGGCTGCAGGGTGTAGTCATCGCCCACCACCTCGAGTTTTACCCAGGGTGTCTCAAAAATCTCTCGGGCCATCTGTGCCAGTGCAATGGCCTCGGCCGCAGTCCGACAGCCAGCGGTATTGGGGAGAATGCGCTTTCCGGTTTTGCGAATCAGATCCCACCAGGCCTTGCCCGAACCGGCACTGACATTGGCAGCCTGACGTTTAATGCCCATGGTCAGCACCTCGGCCTGGCCAGCCTGAATCGCAGACTCCAATATCTGAGGCGATGGGTAGCCCGCCGTTCCCATCAGGAATCGACTGGAGAGTTCAATATCGCCAAAGCGGATCGGGTCAAGAGAAGAGGACATGGATTAGCCGCCGGTAATTGGCTCAAAGGTCATGATGTGATCGTCTGCAAAAAGTAGCCGCATGTCCCGCTCATTGCGGGCAACAAACTGGCCATTAATTGCAGTCGCACATTGCTCGGGCGCAAGTTTTAACTGCGCAATTACGGCAGCAAGAGAGCTGCCGTCTTCGATCTGCATCGCCTCTCCGTTAACAAAGATTTGCATCACTCAGCGCTTTCTCAATGACAGCAGGCGCTAAGAGCCAGCCATGCCGAAACATTCCATTAAGTCGTATGAGCCCTTTTTCGCTGTCGACCCAGGGCAGATTATCCGGTGTTGCAGGCCGCAGATTGACATCAGTCCAGAGAATGCGGGCCTCGGCAAGCGATGGAAAGATGCTAAATGCCGCCGATAGGAGCTCCATCGTACTTTGTACTGAAATCGGAGAGCGATCTTCGCTCTCGATTTCGGTTGCGCCGACAACCAATTGCCCATCGGGCCGGGGCACGATATAGACCCGCCAGCGCGGATGTAAAAGCCGAACCGCCCGATGCAATTGAAAGCCGGGGGCGGCCAGCACAATGACCTCTCCGCGCACCCCGCGCACGGGCACCTCTGCAGCAGCGCCTGTGCCGCGCGCATCGATCACCCAATCAAATGATTCCGTGCCGTGACGCAGCTGCATGCATCCGGGCGTAATCCCAAGCACTGGCTCACCGAAACGCCAGCGGGCTTGCGAAACGGCGGCCGCAAGGTTTTGCATGGCCACGGCTGGATAGAGATGGCCTTCTCCGATAAGCCTCCAGCAGTGCAGGCCAGCCTTTAGGCCTGGGGCAAGGATGGCGGCCTCATCTGCGGCAAGCTTGATGACCCGAGTGCGATCACCATCAAGAAGTCGCAGCACCCGCTGCGCGCTGCCTAAGTCCGAGCCATGGCAGACCATCAGGCTGTCTTGCAGCTGCAGGCCTACACCCGAATCAAGATCCGATGCGGCCTTAGCATGCCTGCGAAGGTGGGCGTCAATTTCTTGCCATAAATGCAGCGATCGCTCGCCGAGTTTACGGACTGCGTCACCGCCAGTTTCCATCTCTGCAATCGGGCTGAGCATTCCTGCAGAGGTCCAGGCCGCCGCACGCGGCCCACTCGATTTCGGGAACAGCGAGTCGCTGGCCTCGAAGATCGTGACCTCATGCTCAGCACGCGCAAGTGCGAGTGCCGCGAGCCTGCCCACGAGGCCGGCCCCCGCAACGCCAATACGTAAACCCATACTAGGCCTTGTGGTAGACCTTTGCGCCTGATCTCACGAACTCGACCGACTTCTCCTGCATGCCCTTTGCAAGGGCCTCGTTTTCGGAGACTCCTTGCTTTGCGGCGTAGTCGCGGACATCCTGCGTGATCTTCATGCTGCAGAAGTGGGGCCCACACATACTGCAGAAGTGGGCGACCTTCATGCTCTCCTTGGGCAGGGTCTCATCGTGATAGGCCTTGGCGGTGTCAGGATCCAGGCCGAGATTGAATTGGTCATTCCAGCGAAACTCAAATCGGGCCTTTGAAAGTGCGTTGTCACGAATCTGTGCGCCGGGATGGCCTTTGGCAAGATCGGCGGCATGGGCAGCGATTTTGTAAGCGATGATGCCTGCTTTGACATCATCTTTATTGGGCAATCCCAGATGCTCCTTGGGCGTGACATAGCAAAGCATCGCCGTGCCATACCAGCCGATCTGGGCGGCACCAATGGCGCTGGTAATGTGGTCGTAGCCCGGCGCAATATCGGTGGTCAGTGGCCCCAGGGTGTAGAAGGGCGCCTCATCGCACCAGTCCAGCTGCTTGTCCATGTTTTCCTTGATCAGTTGCATGGGCACATGGCCGGGGCCTTCGATCATGGTCTGGACATCATGCTGCCAGGCGATCTGAGTCAGCTCGCCCAGGGTCTTTAGTTCGCCGAGCTGGGCATCGTCGTTGGCATCCCAGCCGCTTCCCGGCCGCAGTCCATCACCGAGACTGAAGGACACATCGTAGGCCTTCATGATCTCGCAGATGTCGGCAAAGTGCGTGTATAGGAAATTTTCTTTGTGGTGGGCCAGGCACCACTTGGCCATGATGCTGCCGCCACGGCTGACAATGCCGGTCATGCGGTTGGCCGTCATGGGCACATAACGCAGCAGCACGCCGGCATGAATCGTGAAGTAGTCCACGCCTTGTTCGGCCTGCTCAATTAGGGTGTCGCGGAAAAGCTCCCAGGTGAGCTCTTCAGCCTTGCCATCAACTTTTTCAAGCGCCTGATAAATCGGCACTGTGCCAATTGGCACGGGGCTATTGCGAATGATCCATTCCCGGGTCTCATGGATGTGTTTGCCGGTCGAGAGGTCCATGATGGTGTCAGCGCCCCAGCGAATACCCCAGGTCATCTTGTCGACTTCTTCACCAATGCCAGATGAGACAGCGCTATTGCCGATATTGCCGTTGATTTTCACCATGAAGTTGCGGCCAATAATCATCGGCTCTGATTCCGGGTGATTGATGTTGGCAGGAATAATGGCCCGGCCGCGGGCAACTTCGCTACGTACAAACTCAGGCGTAATTTCTTTTGGGATTGCGGCGCCAAAGGACTCACCGGGATGCTGACGCAGCATCAACTCCGCCATGCGGGCGGAATTTCCGCCTGCCGATTTCAGGCTCTCGATGTAATCGGCCCGCAGCATGTTTTCGCGTAGCGCAATGAATTCCATCTCGGGGGTGACGATGCCTTTTTTAGCGTAGTGCATCTGAGTGACATTCATCCCGGCCCTGGCTCTGCGGGGCTGGCGCCGCAAGTTAAACCGCAGCGCGACAAGCTTGGGGTCGTGTAGTCGATCCTGGCCAAAGGTGCTGGTGGGGCCAGAGAGGCGCTCGGTATCGCTACGCTCATCGATCCACTTGGCACGAATGGGGGCAAGGCCCGCGCGAATATCAATCTTTGCCTGCGGGTCGGTATAGGGGCCGCTGGTGTCATACACATAGATGGGCGGGTTTTTCTCTGCGCCCATCTGGCTGGGGGTGTCATCTTGGGTAATTTTTCTAAACGGCACGCGCAGATCAGGCCGGGATCCCTGCACATAGACTTTTTCGCTATTGGGAAAGGGCGCGATCGCACTCTGATCCACGCTGGCGGTAGCGGCAAGAAACTGAGGATTGACGGCCATGGTGTTTCCTTTATTGAAGATGCATCGATTGGGGAGAAAAACTGTGATTGACCGGACCATGGCCGCTGCCAATACGCATGGCGACTGCCGCGGAAATGGCCTGATACACATAATCCTGGGCGCCTTTGACTGCAGCCTTTAATGGATAGCCCAGTGCGAGAAAGCAGGCAATTGCCGAAGACAGCGTGCAGCCTGTGCCGTGAAGATTCTGGGTGTGGATGCGGGGCTTGACGATTTCGGTAATCGCCACGGCATCGGGCGCACCGGGCCGAGCGGTAAATTCCACCAGCATGTCCATGAGATTAGGCGACTTCATATGGCCGCCTTTTACTAAAACGTTTTTTGCGCCCATGGCGTGAAGTGCCTGGGCGCTGGCTTCAAACTGGGTCCAGGAATCAACGGTGGTGCCGATTAGCCAAGAGAGCTCATCAAGATTTGGCGTGACAATCGTAGCCAAAGGAAAAAGCTCGCCAACAATGTGCTCTTGCGTCTGAGGCGTAATCAACCGATCGCCGCTGGTGGCCACCATCACCGGATCGAGCACCACAAAGCCCGGCCGATATTGCTTAAGCGCCGAGGCCACAACCCCAACAATTTCTGGCGAGTGCAGCATACCGATCTTGACTGCGTCGGCGCCGATATCTTCAAAGACTGCATCAAGCTGCGCACGCAGAAAATCCGGCTCAGGCGCATGGATGGCACGTACGCCCTGGGTGTTTTGCGCTGTTAGTGCGGTGATTGCGGTAAGCCCATAGCAGCCGAGGGCGGCAATGGTTTTTAAGTCGGCTTGTATGCCTGCGCCGCCCCCGCTGTCGGAGCCGGCAATTGAGAGAACTTTTTTGGGAGAGGCCATTTGTGCTTTCCTACGCCGGTATCAGCCGGATCAGGTTCGAGGGTATTTCTCAGACCGGCCCATGCCGGTCACCCCTAGCGATGGCAAATGGTAGCGAAAAAAAAGCCCGCCGGGGAAGGCGGGCTTCGTTGTTCCGACCCCGGGGGAAGGGGATCCCCCGGGTGGGTCGGGATTACTTCGCCAACTTCAGGTCGGGATACCGGACCGATTCCACCAGTTCCTGAACCTGACGGTTCGGAGCAGGGGTGATCAGGCTTACGATGATGATCACCGCAAAGCCCAGCGGCACGCCGAAAACACCGGCCGAGATCGCGGAGATCTCAAACCACTCGGTGGGCGCTGTCGGCACGGAGCGCGGAATTCCGAAGAAGACTTCGCGCAGCCAGACCTGATTGTTAATCATGTACCAGAAGGTCACGCCCACACCGGCCAGCATACCTAGGCAGGCAGCGATGCCGGTTGCACGCTTCCAGAAGATACCCAAGACAAGCGCCGGGAAGAAGCCTGCAGCGGCAAACGAGAACGCCGCAGACACCAGGAACAGAATGTCAGCAGGTTTCTGTTGTGCTACCAAGGCAGCCAACACGGCAACCACCAAGAGCATCGACTTGGACAGCGTCACACGGCGGGAAACCGGTGCCGAGGGGTCAATCATCTTGTAGTACACGTCGTGTGATAGCGCATTGGCCATTGTGAGCAGCAGGCCGTCAGCAGTTGAAAGCGCTGCCGCCAGACCACCGGCTGCCACCATGCCTGAGACCACATAGGGCAGGCCCGCGATTTCTGGTGTTGCCAGAACCACGATGTCCGCGCCGATGGAGATCTCCGCCAGCTGCACGATGCCGTCTTTGTTGATATCAACTATTGACAGCAGGGTTGGGTCTACCTTGGTCCAGTTCGCTACCCATGCCGGCAGTGATGCAAACGACGATCCCACAATGTCGTTGTACATCACGAACTTCACGAGCACCGCAAGCGCAGGCGCTGAGAAGTACAGCAAGAAGATAAAGAACAGCGACCAGGTCACCGAGGAGCGTGCCTCTTTTACGGATGGCGTCGTGTAAAAACGCATCAGAATGTGCGGCAACGCAGCGGTACCCACCATCAAGCAGAAGACCAAGGCCAGGAAGTTTTTCCGTGCCCTGTTTTGCGCAGCCTCATCCTTACCTGGGAATGAAGTGGCATGCGGAGCTGGAGGATTTGCTCTGGCAGCACCGGCTTTCGCGCGGTCAAGACCCTTTTTGTAGGTATCTTCATCCTTTGCGAATTTATCGATGGTGCCATCCTTCTCAGCAGCAGCTTTGTCGGCTGCATAAGAAGCAGAAACATCCTTGAGCTTCTCGTTGGCTGCAGCAGCCCGATCTTTAAAGATCTGACGAACCTCGATCTCTTTGGGATCCGCCGTGAGTTTCTTCTCAAGCTCGGTCACTTTCATCAGCTGCTGGCCATAGACCAACTGGGGAATCGGGAAGCCAGTCTGTTTTACCGACAGCCAAACCACCGGGATCATGTAGGCAATGATCAAGATGATGTACTGAGCAACCTGGGTCCACGTTACAGCCTTCATACCACCTAGGAAGGAGCAGACCAGAATTCCAGCAAGGCCCAAGAACACACCGAGCTCAAACGACACGCCAGTTAAGCGGGTGGTGATCAGGCCAACACCAAAGATCTGTGCCACCACGTAAGTGAAGGAGCAGAGAATAGCGATCAGCACACCGATAAAGCGCGCCGAGCTGCCGCCATAGCGGGCACCCAGGAAGTCGGGAATGGTGAACTGGCCGAACTTACGCAGAAACGGTGCCAGAAAGAGCGCCACCAAGCAGTAGCCGCCAGTCCAGCCCATGATGAAGGCAAGACCGCCATAGCCCTGAATGTAGAGGCCACCCGCCATACCGATAAACGATGCGGCCGACATCCAGTCGGCGCCCGTCGCCATCCCGTTAAACAAAGCGGGAACGCGGCGGCCGGCGACGTAGTATTCGTCAGCGTCGTTGGTGCGGCTCATGATGCCGATGCCGGCATAAAGCAGCACGGTTGCGGCCAAAAATACGTAGCCCATCATGGCCCGTGAAAGGCCCATCTGTTCTGCGATACCCAGCAGAATACAGAAGACGATAAAGCCACCCGTGTAGAAGCCGTAGACCTTTTTTAGCTGTGCTGTGAAGGCCTTTTGAGACTTGGCTTCAAAGTCATGAGAGTCAAGAGTTGCCATTAGTCGTCCTCCGCCTCAGCTACGCCGAACTCTTGATCAAGCTTATTCATGGTCCTGGAGTAATACCAGATGATCAGAATGTAGATGATCAGAGAGCCTTGTGCGCCCATATAAAAGGCGAACGGCCAGCCGAAAAAGTTAAAAGAAAGTTCGCGAGCATAAAAGCCCACGACGTACGTAACGATAAACCATATGGCCAACAGAACTGCCGTTAGCCTTAGAGTTTTCGACCAGTACTCCTGGTGTTTTTCTGTTAATTGCATCAAAGTCCTCCTCAAGGAAGTGTTTTACGACTATTCCGGCTTATCCCGCCGTTTCTTAAAATCAATTTTGTCCCCCTAGGTTTTTACCTTCCCCCATTTATTTTCTGTACTGCGCAAACGGGTCTTCTACACCCGCCTGCACGCCAGTTTCTTTTTGCAACTGCGCGGCCAGCTGTGGCTCGAATTTATGCAGCTTGCGAACTAATTTAATGCAGGCCTTCTCGTCGCCCAGCTTATGGTGCAGTGATGCCAGCTGGTAGTAGCCATAGGGGCTCATGGGCTGCAGATCAATGGTGCGCTCAAGGGCGGCCTTAGCCTCTTCGGGTCGATTTAGTGCAATCAAGGAAAGCGCTCTGCCGTAATGGGCCCGGTCCAATTTCTCGTGGAATCGGATGGCCTTATCAAAACACGCGAGGGCCTCGTCGTGGCCGGAGCGCTTCTGAATGAGAAAGCCCAGGTTAAACCAGGCCGCCGCGTACTCTGGCTGAATTTCTAGGCTCTTTTTAAGTAGCGCCTCGGCCTCAAGGTTGCGCCCCAACTCGGACATGCAGGTGGCGGCTACCGTGAGCGGCATCACCCGCTTCTCCAAAGACCGCTCCTCGGCGGTGCGCATCCAATAGTCGGCCGCGATCTCATACTTCTTAAAGATCATGGCCCAGTTGGCGATCTGGGTATAAAACCAGGCGTTCACTGCACTCATCTTAGGCGGCCTGCTCCAGCATCATGGAAAACTTGGTGTAAGACAGAAAGAGCCATATCCAAAAAAGCAGCATCAGGGCTACAAAGGGCACATGGCGATCGGCAACCCTGTTCGGGGTGATGACCCGGGCCGCACGGACGATCGGGGAAGTGAGGAGACGAAAGAACCGGTAGACCGAGTTGACCTCGTGCTTGCCAAAACTTAATGCATATACCAAGCCCTGACCCACGAGCAGCAAACCCGCAAATTCGGCGAGGCCCTTCAGGACGACCACAGCTCCCAACAAATTTGTCCCCTTTTTTGATCTGCTGCAACAGCCAGGCTTTTTCCCCAAAGCCCAGGGTGCTGTAATGCGTGTTGGGAAGGCAAGATACTTTGAGTCTCGCCACATGTCTACTTAGGGAATAACACCGTGTCTGATGCGCTGCAGCAAGATTTGACCGAGCTGGCCCTTGACACACGCGTTGGTCAGTTAATTCGGAAAGACCCGCTTTCGTGCCTGCCTGGGACCTCGCTGAAGCAGGCCTTCGAGGCCATGGATGCCGCAAAGGCCGGCTCCATGCTGGTGTGCGACGCGTCAGGCGTCGTACAGGGCATTCTGACCCGCTACGACCTGATCAGTCGGGTGATCCTGCCCCAGCTGCCCTTGAGCACGCCAATTCAGCAGGTAATGAGTTCTCAGGTCATCACGATCGACGCCGATCGCGGCGCAATGGAGGCCATGCTCATGATGGCCCGCCATCGGGTCCGGCACCTGCCGGTGCTTCAGCAGGGATTTCTGGTCGGGCTGATCTCCGAGGGTGATCTGGTGAGCTTTCAGCGGTCCAGCCTTCGGATTCTGTCGGCGAGCATTGAGCAGGCCGAAAGCCTTGGCGCGCTTAGGCTCTGCTCCCAGGAGGTGCTGCGCTTAGCCCGCAGGCTTTTGGCGCAGGGGGTCGCCGCAACCTCGCTTGCGCGGCTGGTGAGCCACTTAAACGATAGCCTCACCCGCAGAGTGATTCAGCTTACCGAGGCCCAGATGAAAGATGAGCTGGGGACGCTGCCGCCGTGGGCCTGGCTGGCGCTGGGCTCCGAGGGCCGAGAAGAGCAGACCGTGGCCACCGATCAAGACAACGCGATTATTTTCGACGCCGACGGCCCGGCGACCCGGCAGCAGTTCATGAGGCTGGCTGCGGCAATTAATCAGGGATTGGCCGATGTTGGCTTTCCGCTTTGCAAAGGCGGCGTTATGGCCATGAATGAGAAGTGGTGCAAAAGCGCGACGGAATGGCGCGATAGCCTGAGCACATGGATGCGTTCGCCGCAGCCCGAGGCCCTGCTGGATGCGAATATCTTTCTTGATTTCCGCGGTCTTTACGGTGAAGTGCAGCTCGCAGACGCATTGCGTAAGTGGCTATCGGATCAGGTTGGAGGCCATCAGCTTTTTTTGCGCGCGCTTGCCCAGGATGCGATGCGCGATGAGGTTGAAGGCCTGACACGTAATGGCGTGCGGGTAAGCCTAGCCCGTGCGCTGCGACAGCGCGGCTATCAGGTGAATTGGCTTGCACCCGCGCAGCTGGAGATGAAGCGGGGCGGCACTGCACCCGTGGTGGTTTTTGCCCGCGTGCTGGCTTTGGCAAAAGGCATATCGCAGACCTCAACCGATGAGCGGCTGCAGGCCTTAGTTGAGCGGCAGTCGATGAGTGCCGCCGAATCACAGCAGATGCGGGATGCATTTAATGTGCTGCAACGTTATCGGCTGCGCGCGCAGCTGGAGTACGCCAGCCGGGCCGAGCGCGACGGGCGGGCCGAAGTCTCGCCCAATATGTTGCAATTAGACAGCTTGAATTCGCATGAGATTGAGCGGCTCTCCGAGGCCCTCTCGCATTTAGGCGGCCTGCGTGCACGGCTTGAAATGGATTTTTTACGTTAGTCGGTGCTGCCCAATAAAAAACCAGGTCCGCGGGCCTGGTTGGGCTGCAATCGAAGAGTCGAATTCTAAAGCAGCTGAAAACACAGGATGGTCACGACCGTGGGCGCTGATGCGGCAGCCAGCAGGCCGAGCGGATTGATGTTTTCATCCTCGAACTGCCGCCGCAGAATAGCTGCACCGGCCGGATTTGGCGCATTGGCGATAATGGTCAGGCCCCCGCCGGTGACCGCACCTGCCACCAGTGCGTATTTGAATTCCTCGCTCAGACCCTCGACAAGCGATCCGAGATAGGTCAGCGCGGCGTTATCGGTAATTGCAGTCAGTGCTGTTGCGCCGTAATAGACCGCGGTGGGGCTCATATTGGAGAGCAAAGGCTGCAACCACCAGGCCTGCATGCCGCCTAACACCACCAGGCCGGCAAGGAAAAACGCCACCATAAGGCCCTCGCGCAGAATCAGGCGCTCCTGAAATTGCGGATAGGCGGTTGCGATTCCCATGAATAATAAGAAGATGCCTAGAAAGATGGGCGGATGGTGGGCAAAAAGCACCACCCCGGCAATCATCAGGAGATGTAAGCCGATCATGCTGGCAGGAATGGATTCTTTTCCGGACTCTGCTGCGGCCAGGGCCTCACGGATTTCGCGATCTGCCTTCTTTAAATAGTCGCGGTAAAGCCACGTCACCACAATACCGTTGATTAAAACTGCGATTGCCGACTTCCAGCCGAAGTGAGTCAGCATGTAGACCGTATCCCACTGCCATTTTGCCGCCACCATCAGCACCGGGGGTGCGGCAAAGTGGGTCAGCGTGCCACCGATTGAGACATTGACAAAGAGCGCGCCAATCGTGGCGTATTTAAAGCTCGTCGGGGTATGGCTGCGAAAGTAGGGCAGCAGCATCAGGGCCGCAAGTGTCATCGCAGCCGGCTCAGTGATAAAGGAACCCAAAAGCGGCACCAGGGTCAGCAGCAGAAAATACCGGGCAGCGCCTGCAGAAAGCGGCAGCACGCGGGCTACGGAACTCACCAGCACGCGCGCGCTTTCCATCACGGGCCGGCTGGCGGCAATGACCATGATCGCAAAAACAAACAACGGCTCGGTGTAGTTTCGTGTGTCGGCGTATTCAACGGCAGGCTTAAACCCTTCCGCAAACATCATCCAGCCAAACAAAATAATCGACCAGAATCCGAAGACAGCCTCGACTTCACCCAGCAGGTGAAAGACCCCATGGTGGTTTGGATAGCGGTGGGCGAGCCGCTCAAAGAGCTTGGCTGAGAAGGTATGGAGTACGGCGATCGCAAAAATCGCTGCGGCAACATATTGTGTCGTTTCGGACATCTGGCTCCCCCTTCATAATTCTGCGTTCGATCAGGATTTCAACGGATTCCTGTCTCGCCTTGCTTTGGCCGATTGTAAACTGGCTGCCGTATGCGAATTCAATTTGCCTCAGATCTGCATTTGGAATACCTCAATCGGCGGTTTCCGGATTTCGTACGCGTTGCGCGACTGGGCAGCGCAGAGGCGGACCTGCTCATTCTTGCTGGCGATATTCACGTCGACACCCACATGGTGGAAAAGTTCGGCCGCTGGGAGATTCCCGTACTGTATGTGCCGGGTAATCATGAGTTCTACGACACCGCAATCCATCCGCAAGTAGAAAGAATTCGTCTTGCAGCGCGGGACTCTGCAATGCGGGTGTTGTTTCGAGATGAATGGATCTTTGGGGGTGTGCGTTTTTTGGGCTGCACCTTGTGGACAAACTATCAACTGATGGGTACAGGCGGCCGTCAGCTCGCCGCGATGTTGGCCTCCGAGGCCCGGATCGCTGATCACCGAAAAATTATGGGCATTGATAAGCCCGGCCAGGGCTTTTCCGCCCAGCAGGCCTTTGAGCAGCATCAATGTGATCGGGCATGGCTTGAGCAAAAACTCAATGTGCCCTTTGCAGGCAAGACCGTTGTTATTACCCACCATGCGCCTTCGCGCGGTAGCGTGCATCCGCGATTTCGCGGCGACCCCTGCAATGCAGCCTTTGTTTCGGACCTAGATGATCTGGTGGAGAAGGCCGATATCTGGATTCATGGCCATGTGCATGACAGTTTTGATTACCAGGTCGGCAAGTGCCGCGTGCTGGCCAACCCGGGCAGCTACGCCACGACGATCGGCAAAGTGAAATCACCCGAAGCGCTTGATTACGAAAACCCGCTTTTTGATCCTGCCAAGACCATTGCGCTTGCGACCTAATGCCTTGGTGGCCCGCAGGCGGCTGGGGCGATCGTGGGCCGCAGGGCTAAAATGCGGCCTGCAGTTACTGCCCGGATGATGAAATAGGTAGACATACAGGACTTAAAATCCTGGGGCGCAAGCCGTGCCGGTTCGATTCCGGCTCCGGGCACCACTTCAAAAAGTCTTCAAAATGGCGCCCTGGGCGCTGCACGGACCTTAACTTGCACTCGGGCCTGTCCGTAAGCGTTGCAATGGAGGACTCTCTACGATGTCGCGCGCAAACCGTTTATCAACACCGCTTCTTTTAGCCCTGGCGGCCTTCGCACTGAGTGCCGGCATGGCCAGTGCGGCAGATGTCAAGCCTGCGGCCGCCCCCGCGCAGGCTGCAATGCCTCCGGCCCCACCCCCGCCGCCACCCGCGGCGGCGGCCCCAGCGGCTGAGCCGGCACCGAAGAAGGCGGCGCCCGCAAAGCGGGCAGCCAAGCCGAAGGCCGCGCCGATGCCGCACTGGAGCTATCACGGCGCCGACGGGCCCGATAACTGGGGCAAATTGCATCCAAGCTATGGGCTGTGTGATTCCGGCAAGCAGCAGTCCCCGATTGATATCCGCGGCAGCATTGGCGTTGATCTGCCCGAGCTGCGGTTTAACTACGCGCCCTCACGATTCTCGGTCGCCAACAATGGCCACACCCTGGAGGTGGCCTACCCGGCAGGCGGAAGCCTGACCTTTGCAAGCAAAACATACCGGCTGGTGCAATTCCAATTTCATCGGCCAGCGGAGGAAAAGATTGAGGGCAAATCCTTTGAAATGGCGGCCCATCTGGTCCACCGAGATGCCCAAGGGGCGCTGGCAGTCGTGGCGGTGCTGATGACCGTGGGCGCAGAAAATCCATTTATTCAGGCCCTCTGGAACCATATCCCTTTGGTGGCGGGTCAGGCCATGGCCTCAGCCGCAGATGTAACGATTGACTTAAACCGCTTCCTGCCCAGAGAGCGTCAGCTCTATAACTACATGGGCTCGCTGACCACGCCCCCCTGCTCAGAGGGTGTCCAGTGGTTTGTCTTTCAGGAGCCTGTTGAGGTCTCGCCCGAGCAGCTGCGTACCTTCGCCCGGCTCTTTCCCAACAACGCCCGACCCATTCAGCCCACCCATGGCCGGCTCATTAAAGAGTCGCGGGGCAGGGTGCGATAAGGTCGCGGCCTGACCGGGGCCTTAAACCGAATGCTAGGGAAAGCCGTAAACTGACTTAAGAAGCTGATTTCAGTTCCGGGCGGCCGTTATTTGCTCCTCGGAGAGCGGCTTTTGGACTGCAGAAAAGGAGTTACAAGTGAGATATAAGACATTGATTTTAATGGGATTAGTTAGTGTGACTTCCGGCTGCGCCCAGCTTCCTGCCCTGAAGAGTGCCGAGAAACCTGCCGCCCAGCCATGCGCTGATTGCGGACCAAAGGCCCCTTACTACGCGGTCGCCGTTACCCGTCCGGCCCTCTGCAATGATTACCCAGTCGAGTATCGAGTGCAGGTGCCAGAGACCGATGCCAGAATCCGGCCGATTGAGCGGGTCGTCTTGGGCGACGGCATGGCGTCGGTAAGCAATCGTTCATGCGGGAAATAGGAGCACATATGAAAAACTTTATGCACCGTCTGCCCACTGCGGTCCTTGGGGCGAGCCTTCTTGCGGGAAGTCTGGCCGCCGCGCCCGTAGTCAGGGATGAGTCCGCGATTATCTCGGCCCGTGACGGGTCTATTTCCCGTTTCACGACCGCCTACGAGCCAATCGTGATTCAGCACAGCATGAGTCAATCCGGGCTTTTCAATACCGGCATGATGTTCCTCACGGAGCAAATTGAGCGAAATGCTCATGCCGAGGTTCGTGTTCGGCCCACCGTCATCACAAGTTTTGTGGAGCTCAATAACCTGAGCGAGACCTCGGCTTTGGGCCGCCTGATGGGGGAGCACTTCATGCACCAGCTTCAGATTCGCGGCTGGAATGTCACCGACATGCGCATGACGCGAGATCTCATCATCAACGAAGAGGGCGAGTTCACGCTGAGTCGTGAGTTAAAACGGCTTCGGGGTTCCATGGCGGCTGCCAATGTCGTAACCGGCACCTACACCGTGACCGTCGATGGCGTTTTGGTGAGTGTACGTGTGCTTGATTTGGCTTCCGGTCAGGTTGTCTCTACTGCCCAGACCCGCTTTATGCGAGATAAATTTGTGAGCTCGCTGGTGGATAAGCCAAGGGCTGCGCCGGTCGTTCAGCTGACACGGTAACTCGGCAGACTTCATGAATGGTGTCTCATCGCGCCTCGCGCTGATGTGGGTTGCGGGGGCGATAGCGCTTAACGGCTGTGCAACCGGAGTGGAGCGGATCGATCAGGCACTCTTGAAGGAGCACTCATTGCAAGAGTGCGGAATGTCTCGCGACGATGCGGTCGGCCGCATCAACATGCGCCAGCTTCTTGCAGACGTCTCAAAAGACATCTGCGCCTCGGCCGTGGAGTCCGCCGAGGTGGCGGGCGCGCCGAGCGCGTACATCATCCCGGATATGGTCGATGTCCAGACTTACGTGCCGGGTGCCATGGGTATCTCGATGGGGGAGCTGCTTCGGGCCTCAGTGTTTAACGTCTGCAATGTTCCTGTCCGGCAGGTGGAGGTTTCTAGCGCCATTAAGTTTGACGCCAATGGAATGGTGATTTTGTCGCGGGATCTGAACCAATTGCGGCAGCGCGCTTTCCCGGCAGAGACCGCAGTGATCGGCACCTATCATTTGCAGCGCAATAAACTGACGGTGGTCGTGCGTCGAGTGTCGCTCGAAAATTCTTTGATTTCAGCGATCGCTACCCGCGAGGCCCGCTGGAGATGTTCCAGCCCCGGCTTTGGCAGCCCATCTTTCTCTACCTCTATTCACTAGAGTGAAGCATTACAACACTGCTCTGGAGGATCTTTTCACTGCAGTCATGGATGAGCGCAAGTCGTTTTTATCTGCGGTCTATATCCTTTCGATTGCCACGCTGGTGACCTCCTGCCTTGCCTAGCACGCCGAGCACGAGGCCCAGCCCGATAAGTTTGGCTCGATTCCGGATGCCATGTGGTGGGCGGTGATCACGCTGACCACCGTGAGCATGCCAATGCCATCACTGAGCGACTGCGGCAGGAGCGTTCGGGCTCCTAAAGCTCCCGGCTTGACAGAAGTGATCGATAAAAATGTAATGCGCTTTTCTGACTAGGAAACGCGTTTTATGAAAAAACCATCCAGCAAACTTGCAGCTTTAGTGCTTGCGCTGTCCACCGGCGTTGTTGCTCCGACAGCGGTCTCTGCGCAGGATGCGAAAGCCGGATCGCCCTGTGCTCCGAAAAGCCGAAAAAGCAGCCCCTGCGGGCCGAGCAACCCCTGCGGTCCGAAAAAGCGTTCCGCGAATCCTTGCGGACCGAGCAATCCCTGCGGCCCAAAACGGAAAAAATCTGAGTAATGCAGCCAACGCAGTATGCGGAGTCGATCATGGTTGTCATGCAACGCCTGGCACACCAGCGGTCAAATCTCAGCATCGCGGCCCTGTGTGGCGCCCAGCAATTTATCCAGTGGCAGCATTACCCAGCCCGTGATGCGGTTGATGCGACACACAACAGTGAGTTTTACTATCACGCCCACAGTGGTGCGCAGCATTCCGATGATGAGCATGGCCACTTTCATGTGTTTACCCGGCCCGGCGGCCGACACCGATTTCATCATTTGATTGGTGTTTCGATGAACCAAAGGGGTCTGCCGACGCGATTGTTCCTCACCAACCAGTGGGTGACGGGGGAGCACTGGGCAGCGCCGCAGCAGCTAGAGTTGGCGCTCCAACGGTTTCACTGTCAGCTGCAGGGCCGTTTATCGCCAGTCAGCCGATGGATTTCCGCGATGGTGCACTTATATCGCCCAGAGATTCAGGCGTTGCATCAGCGGCGATATCGCTGGCATCAACGGGTCTACCAGGCCACCGGCTCAAGATTACATTTGAGAGATCGGCGCTGTGACGTGATTTGTGAAAAGCAGATTGATTTAATTCAAACGCTAGATCAGGCCCATACGGGCGGCATTGCCAATTAGCGCCATACAGCGGCCGCCGGAATAACAGTAAGAAACAATCGGTGTGGGGTGGCTTGCGAGCAGCTTGCCCATCTCCTGGGCATCGCGGGCTGTTCCGCCATCCCCGCTGACAGGAAGAAATGCAAACTGAAGTCCGATGGCCGCGGCCTGCTGGCGAATCGATTCAGCGCTGGGCTGCCCGGGACCGTATTCGTTATCTGGCCGATTACAAATAATTGTCTTAAAGCCCATATCGGCCAGGCCCTGTACATGCTCAGGGCTGATCTGGCCGGTAATTGCGATGTTTTCGGTAAGCCAGCGGACGGGATGTGTCATCAGTGTTTAGGGCCCTGGCGCGGTGTCAGGGCCTGAGGTTTTGGCGCCCTTAAGTTTTTGCATCACTGACTCGGCCTCGCGCAGGGCACTTAAGACTTTATCAGCATGCACACGAAAAGTGTCGCCCGCTGGGGTCAGCGCCACCTTTCGGCCAGACCTCAGAAATAAGGCTGAACCCAGCTCCTCTTCGAGCTCTTTAATCTGCATTGAGACCGCCGGCGCTGAAAGATGCATCTCCTCGGCCGCGCGCGAAAAGCTGAGGTGCCGCGCTGCAGCCGAAAAGATTCGAATTTGCCGGAGACTCAGATTTTTCATCAGCAAAACCAATGATCTGCTTGAAAAGCTGTTACCTTAACTTATCGAACATCCCATGTGACAGGCAATGCATCGCAGACTCGATGATTTTTTGGTCCAGGGCCTTGCTGGCCGAACGCATGGCCAGGAGCTCTTGGCCCTGGTCATGGCGATTGCCGATGCAGTGCGGGCCGTTTCTGCGAATTCTGCAAAAGGCCGGCTGCTAGGGCAGGCGGGCGGCCCCAACATCGGACCGGAAGCGTTAATGTCGATAGGCCTGGAGCACGCCACCACCACTTTTTTTGATGCGGTATCGGGCCCGGGCTTAGCCGAGGTCATCTTTCAAGCCAAGCCGGCTTTGGCCTCGGGGCCTGAGCAGAAGGCGCCGCTACTGAAGACCGCGATTACCGCCTTGGAGGGAGCAGCGAATTTTGCGTTCAATGCCACTGCGGGTTCGATCTTTTGCGTCTGGCCGTCGAACCCTTGGCCACCTGGCACAGCAGCCGATGCATTGGCATCAGCCGGTAGTCCGATTGCGGCGGGCTACGCCATCTATGGCCCGGCAACGTTACTGGTGCTGACCGTTGGCGATGGCACGCACGGCTTTACTTTGGACCGTAAATCCGACAGGTTTCTTTTGACCCACCCGGGGCTGCAGATCCCGGATACGGCCGATGAGTTCGCAATCGATGTGGGCCGCGAGCGTTTCTGGGAGTCACCGGTGCGCCGCTACATCACCGAATGCAAGTTGGGAGCGGCAGACATCCGCGGACGAGATTTTCAACTCCGCTGGAGCGCCAGCATGGTTGCGGATCTGCATCGGATACTGGTGCACGGCGGGGTTGCCCTTTACCCCCGCGGGCAGGAAGATTCTAGCCACCGATTTTTACTTACCGAGGCTGCGCCGATCGCCATGCTGGTCGAGCAGGCCGGGGGCCTGGCCACCACGGGCCGGCAACGGATTGCGCAGCTGCAGGTCCGCCAGACGCAGGAGCTCGTGCCATTGATTTTTGGGGCGCGCTCAGAATGCGAGCGTCTAGAGCGTTACCATCATGAGCACGATAACGGCATCGATGAGCGCTATTCTTCGCCGTTATTTAAGGAGCGTTCTTTATTTCAATAATCAGGGGAACCTCAACGCAGCGGTATCCCTGAGGAAGGCCTTTCATGTCGGTGGCGGAATTGCCAATACATTTATGGCGGCCAGAGGCCTGCCGATCGGGCGGTCGTTGGCCGAGCTTGATCTGATGGATGAGTCCCGTCGCATCATGGACATGATGGAAAAACGCGGGGCGCAGGTTCCGATCCCGGAAGATGTGGTGGTGGCCAATGAGTTCTCAGCCCAGGCACGGGCCAATAAAGTCGCCGCCACTGCTGTCGCAGACGATGACATGATTCTTGATATTGGCCCCAAGACTGCTTCGCAGCTATCGGCGATGATTTCCAATGCCGGCACGATTGTCTGGAATGGCCCGGTGGGCGTATTTGAGTTTCCGCAGTTTGCAGGCGGCACCAAAATGCTTGCCGCGGCAATTGCGCACTCTCCGGCATTTTCGATTGCTGGCGGCGGCGATACATTGGCGGCAATTGCAAAGTTTGATATCGCTGCGCAGATTGGCTACATCTCTACAGGCGGCGGTGCTTTTTTGGAGTTCTTGGAAGGCAAGCGGCTTCCCGCCATTGAGGCCCTTGAGTCCCGCGCGACTTAGCGTGTTTCGCCCGCTATACGATCGGCTGCTTTTTGCGGCGCTGGCTTAAGAACCACAACAGGCTGATCGCAATCACCGGCACTGAGACCAGGCCCACCAGATCGGGATTGATCTCAATTCCGGTGGTCTGCAGGCCCTTGGCAATGTATTGCAGCAGGCCCGTTGCGTAGTAGGTCATCACGATCACCGAGAGGCCCTCAACCGTCTGTTGAAGCCGCAGCTGCAGCTTGGCACGGCGATCCATGCTCTCCAGTAAAGACTGCTGCTGGCTTTCATTGACGAATTCGATACGTGTTTTCAGAATATGACTGGTTCGCGAGATTCGATCGGAGAGGTCATGCAGACGCCGAACGGTCCAGCGGCAGGTCCGCATGGCGGGCTCGAATCGTCGGTCCATAAATGTGCCAAGAGTCTGTACGCCCGGGATCACCGATTCATGTAATTCCTGTAAGGCCCCTTTGACGAGCTCATGGTAGGCCTCGGCTGCGGTGAACCGTAGCCCATTTGCGGAAATCCAGCCTTCCACCCGGGCCGCCAGCGCTGAGACATCGCCCAATAGCTGCGCATCGACCGTGATATCGATGGTTTCTTGTTTCTGTGCATTGGCGATTTTTTCAGAGACCTTCGCCAACTCAAGCTCTGCATTGCGAAGCGGCTCTGCCAGTGATTTGGCGTTTGGAAAGGCCAACAAGGCCATCATGCGATAGGTTTCAATATCAATTAAGCGCTGAATCGCACGGCCTGCCTGCCGGCTGCCCATGCCGCTTCCCCGCACTACAACCCGAACATAGCCTTCTTGATCGAGCTGCAGATCGGTCCAGAGCTGGGCATTTTGATTTGAGGTAATCAGACTGCCCAAGACGGTGTTGTCATTAAAACGTTTGGCAATCGCAAATGCATCGGCGTAAGGCGCGCCTTCTTCAAGCACGATATCGATTGCGACAAGCCGCTGGCCGGGAAGCTCATGCAGCGGCGCGACCCTGTTTTTTGCGAGCAGGGCCTCGATTCGGCCCATCAACTCGGCCCGGCCCTCGATGTGGGCGGCATCTTGCTGCTGGGTAAATAGGGTAAGCGCAAGAAATTCCCCATGCATTTCCCACTTCAGCAGAATGCGGCTTGATTCATCGGCAAGTTTTAGAACCCGAATCGATTGCTGCGGGATATTTTTCTGAAGCGGTGGAAAGGCGCTCGAGGCGCGGTCAATCCAGGCGATGTGCTCGCGCCGGCTAAAGGCATCCAGCGTGAAGGCCTGGCTGAGGATGCGCTCGTTGGACCATAGGGGAACGGGTGGCCTTGCGTGGACTTCGTTGTGAAGGGCAAGTCGTTGGGGGTGATCCCGGCTGGCCGAAACCGAGGGCGTGTCGGCAGATGGCATAGCTAACGCAGATTCTGCCAGTAAAGCTCTGCCTGACGGATCTGCTCCTCGAGATAGGCGCCATAAAAATCTCTGGAGCTATATCCCACCAAAGGCGAGATGATCGGCTTGGCGGTGCGATCAAGTACGGCCAAGGTCGGCGTGAGTCGAAAGCCAAGTCCATGGGCCCACTGGCGGGCCGTCTGGCGGCGGCCATCGGGCAGCGTAAAGGCCGCATCGCTATCGGCGTCGAACTCAATAATTGTGACTTTTGGAAGGTCAGCGGAACGCAGCCGCGGCTCGAGCTGCTCTCGGCGAACCGCCACGCACGAGGGGCAGCTGTGCGAAGTGTAAAAACCCAGCACAACGACTTCGCGGGCGGCGGCCCGCTTGAGCATGGCCGTCAATTCACGGGCGGGGGTCAGGGCGGCAGACATGGGCTGTTGACTAATATGCTTTTATCCGTATATTCTGCCATCAAGCGTTTCGTTTAAACCAACCGCTGCAAGGTAAAGCGAGATCCGGACAATGAAAACTGCTCCATTCGATCCGCGGGCCAAGCCCGCGACTCCGCAAGAGGCCAGCGCCCCCGACTTACTGAAACTGCTGGAGCGGGCTGCCGGATACTTTTCTTTACTCTCCGAGCCCTCACGGCTGCGCATTATTCAAGCGATTTGCTATGCCGAGCGTTCGGTCCAAGAGATTGTCGAGCAGACCGGCCTGCCGCAGCCCAATGTGTCGCGCCATCTGGCGTTGCTGCATCGGTCGGGAGTGCTGTCCCGCAGGCGCCTTGGCACTTCGGTGTTTTATCAGGTCTCGGATGCCACGATTTCAGAGCTCTGCCGTCTGGTCTGCCTGCGCATGGCGGGCGGCCTGCAGGAGTCGGGCGCTTAGAACGTTTTATTTGTAGCTTGTGAATTCAACACTGGGGAGGGTTGAATGTCATCTGGGGTAAAGAAGTCGGGCCGCCTGATCAAGGCGCCAGAGAATTTTCTAACGGCACAGGATGCAAGAGCCCCGGCGCTGATGCGGCGAAAGTTTCTTGCCGCTTCGGCCTCGACTGCAGCAGCCTCGCTTGCAGCACTTGGCTTATCAGCACCAAAAAATGCGCTGGCCAGTGTTGGCGAGGGGGACCCCAATATTCTGAATCTGCCGGCCCATACGACGGGCCTTGGAATGCCGGTGGCTGCAAACCCTTACGGCATGCCCTCGCAGTACGAGAAAGGCCTGCAGCGCCGTGAAAGCCCGGGCTTAACACGTGTCTCGGCCGCATCGGTAGCCTTTACTCCGCTTCAGGGAACATTCGGCATCATTACACCGAGCGGCTTGCATTTCGAGCGGCACCACCAAGGCTGGTGGGATATCGATCCGAGTAAGCATCGCCTGATGGTCATGGGCCTGGTGAAAAACCCCAAGGTCTACACCATGGATGACATCATGCGGCTGCCGTCAGTCTCACGCATTCATTTCATCGAGTGTGGCGCGAATACGGCGATGGAGTGGGGCAATGTGGCAGTGCCGACTGTGCAGTATTCCCACGGCATGGTCTCGTGTAGTGAATTTACTGGCGTGCCCCTGGCGGTCTTGCTGGAAGACTGCGGCATCGATAGAAAAGCGGCGCGGTATGTCCTTGCCGAGGGTGCGGACGGATCATCCATGACCCGCTCCATTGCGTTGGATCGCGCCCTTGATGATGTCATCGTGGCCTATGGCATGAATGGCGAGATGCTCAGGCCTGAAAACGGCTATCCCTTGCGGCTGGTTGTGCCAGGCATTCAGGGCGTTTCGTGGGTGAAGTGGCTGCGCCGCATTGAAGTTGGCGACATGAAGTGGGCAGCCAAAGATGAGTCGATCCATTATATCGATTTGATGCCGGGTGGCTTGCATCGGCAGTACACCGGCATTCAAGAGGCCAAGTCGGTCATCACCACGCCCTCGGGCGGCCAGACCCTGCTCGATAAGGGCTTCTACAACATCAGCGGGCTGGCCTGGTCGGGCCGCGGAAAGATCAGGCGTGTGGATATCTCGGTCGATGGCGGCCGAAATTGGCGGACCGCCCGGCTTGAGTCGCCGATTCTTTCAAAGGCGTTTACGCGTTTTAATATCGACTGGGTCTGGAATGGCGGGCCCGCCATTCTTCAGTCGCGTGCGCAGGATGACTCCGGCTATGTCCAGCCCAAGATCAATCAGCTGCGGGCGGTTCGTGGCACACGATCGATCTACCATCAGAATGCAATTCAGTCATGGCGGGTGGCCGACAACGGGGAGGTCAGCAATGTCCAGGTTTACTAAATCATTGCGCCTTGTGGCCTCGGCGGGAATGCTCGCCATCTGTGTCTCGGCGTCTGCTCAGGGCGCGAATCAGAAGTTTTCCGGCATCGGCCGCACTGCGACGCCTGCAGAAATTAAGGCCTGGGATATTGATGTCCGGCCAGATTTCAAAGGATTGCCTGCGGGCGCAGGCTCGGTCGCGAAGGGCCAGGATGTCTGGGAGGCGAAGTGCGCCTCCTGCCACGGCGTTTTCGGCGAGAGCACTGAGGTCTTCACCCCCATCATTGGCGGCACCACCAAGAAAGATATCGAAACAGGCCGGGTGGCCAATCTGGCCCGCGAGGATTTTCCGCAGCGCACGACGATGATGAAGGTCGCAACGGTCTCCACGCTTTGGGACTACATCAACCGGGCCATGCCGTGGAACAATCCGAAGACCCTCACGGTCGAAGAAGTCTATGCAGTTACGGCCTACATCCTGAATTTGGCAGAAGTCGTTCCCGAGAACTTTGTGCTTTCTGACAAAAACATCGCCGAGGTCCAGAAACGCATGCCCAATCGCAATGGCATGACCGAAAAGCATGGCCTCTGGGACCTGAAGGGCAAGCCCGATGTGGTCGGAACGCTGTGCATGAGCAACTGCGCAACTGAGCTGAAAATTACTTCCTTTTTGCCGGAGTCGGCCCGTGATGCCCATGGCAATTTAAAAGAACAGCACCGGCCGATTGGCCCCGCCCGCGCGATTGATACATCTCGGCCTGCAGCTGCTGCGCCGACCGCCGATCGGCCCGTGGTGGTTGCGGCGGCACCCGCCGCGCAAGCCGCCACGGCGAGCGGCGTTAATGCTGCGGAGATTTCCAAAAAGGCCAATTGCACGGCCTGCCATGCCCAGGCGGCCAAGATGGTGGGGCCGTCCTGGACAGAGATTGCTAAAAAATACAAAGGCGATGCGAAGGCCCCTGCCATGCTGGCCAAGAAAATCAAGTCAGGTGGGGCCGGAAACTGGGGGGCAGTACCAATGCCACCCCATCCGAATTTGAAAGACAATGAACTCACTGCCTTGTCGCAGTGGATTCTTGAAGGTGCCAAGTAACCGCTCGGCATTGGTTTGTGAATAGAGAGGAGAAGTCACTATGAACGTTTCACGTCGTACAGTTGTGAAGGCCGGTGGCGGTGCCGCGTTGTATTCGGCCCTTGCATCGATCGGCTTTTTTGCCGCCAATCCGGCCATGGCCGCATGGAAAAAAGATTGGTTCGATGCCAAAAATGTGCCCGATACCTTAAAGGCGATGGGCATTGCTGGCACGCCAGCTGCCGGCGATATCACGATCACATCGCCGGATATTGCAGAAAACGGCGCAGTGGTGCCGGTGGGCATTGCCTCCAAGCTCCAGAAGACCGAAATGATCGCGCTGCTGGTCGAAAAGAATCCAGCCATGATGGCGGGCTTTTATGAGTTTGCGAGCGATTCGCTGCCCGATGTCTCCATGCGGGTCAAGATGGGCCAGAGCTCAGATGTCATCGCGATTGTCAAAGCCGATGGCAAATTCTTCATGGCCAAAAAAGAAATTAAGGTCACCTTGGGCGGCTGCGGCGGCTAAGGGTGACTTGATTGAAACAAACATTGTCGAATTAAGGAGAGATTGTTATGGCAGATCCAATGCGTATTCGTGCCAGGGCCGCAGATGGCGTGATTGATGCCCGCGTGCTGATGGCCCATGAGATGGAGACAGGAACCCGTAAAGATGCATCGGGGAAAATTGTGCCCGCCTGGTTTATCCAGGAAGTCACGTGCCAGGTGAATGGCAAAACAGTGATGTCTGCCCAGTGGGGCCCTGCGGTTTCTAAAAATCCGTTTCTGCAGTTTAAGGCCCGCGGAAAGGCGGGAGACAAGGTCACCGTGACCTGGGTGGATAACCGCGGAGAAAAGCGGACCGACGAAGCCAGCGTCGGCTAGAGCGACTGGCGTAGACCCCACCGCCATGGTGAGTATGGCGGCGGTAATAAGTGGTTAAAAAACAGGGAGGCAGCAATGCATAGCAAGACGCTAAAGGGGATAATTTTGGCGATGGCGCTTGGCGCAGCGGGTTCGATGCCCGCAGTCGCTCAGACCGATGCCGAAAAGGCGATTGATCGTTATCGTGAAATGGTGGCCGATGGCAATCCGGCGGAGCTCTGGGAGGCCCGCGGAGAAGAGCTTTGGAAACGAAAGCGGGGCCCAAAGAATGCCTCGCTGGAAAAATGTGATCTGGGTCTTGGCCCCGGGGTCGTCAAAGGTGCCTATGTAGCGCTGCCGCGTTATTTTGACGATGTCAAAAAAGTCCAGGACTTAGAGACACGGCTTGTGGCCTGCATCGAGCAGCATCAGGGCATTAAGCCCAAGGCCGCTGTCTACGACCGTGATGACCACAAAGATGTCATCTCGCTCGTCACCTGGATTGCGTCTGAGTCGCGCGGCATGCCCGTGAATCTGCCGCAGGGCCACCCCGAAGAGCGTCGGATGTATGAAATGGGCAAGCAGATTTTTTTCTACCGCGCTGGCCCCTATGACTTTGCCTGTGCAACATGCCATGCCGAAGATGGAAAGCGCATTCGGCTGCAGGTGCTGCCCAATCTCACCAAAAATGAGCCGGCGGGCAGAGCCTTTACCTCATGGCCTGCCTACCGGGTGTCGAACTCCCAGCTCTGGCCGATGCAAAAGCGGCTGGAGGACTGCTTTCGTCAGCAGCGATTCCCCTATGTGGAGTTTGGATCGGATGTCACGATTGCACTCTCCAGTTACATGGGCGTCACCGGCAAGGGCGTGAAGTCGCTGGCCCCCACGATCAAGCGATAAGCCCAGGAGAATCAAATGAAAAAATCAATTTTTATTACTGGCTTAAGCGCATTGATTCTGGTGGGCTGCGCCACGACCTATTCCAGCGTCGAACTTGAAAAGATGGCTAAAGATGCAGTGAGTCGATCTTTCGTGGAGCGGGGCATCGCCAAAAAAGAGCGTACCAACCAAGACGCAATCAACGATGCCTGTTCGCGTGCTGAGTACTCGAACGCCGCCTTATCGGGCGAGATGGTCCGTAAACTCGAGGCCGCTGAGGCTGCGACCATCAGGTATCCGGCCGATGGAAAGTTTTTCGGGGATTGGAAGGTCGGCGAGCGCATTGCCCAGAGTGGCGGGGGCTTTACGTATAGCGATCGGCCGGGATCTGCCAATGGCGGAAACTGCTACAACTGCCATCAGATCAGCAAAGAAGAGATCTCCCACGGCACGCTTGGGCCCAGTCTGTATAACTACGGCAAGCTTCGTGGCAACTCCGAGGCGATCGTGAAATACACCTGGGGCAAGCTCTACAACGCCAAGGCCTTTAATTCCTGCACGAATATGCCGCGTTTTGGCCAGCAGGGAATTCTGACCGAGGCCCAGATGAAGGATCTGATGGCACTGCTTTTGGATCCGAACTCACCCGTTAATAAATAAGCAGACCGATGGGCCCGGCGTGGATCGCCGGGCTTTTTTTATTTGGACAAAGGGTTAAGGGTTCACCATGCAACTGAATCGGCGTGAGTTTCTCAATGTCATGGCGGCGGGTTCGGCCTGCGGCATGTTCGGCTCCTGGGCGAGCGCGGCACAGGCAGCCGCGAAGGGCGAGCGGCTGTATGACATTCCCAGGGCGGGCAACGTGAGTTTTTTACACTTCACCGACTGCCATGCTCAGCTGCTGCCGATTTATTTTCGTGAGCCAAGTGTAAATATCGGTCTCGGTGTGATGAATGGCCGGCCTCCGCATTTTGTGGGAGAGGAATTTTTAAAGTTCCACAAGGTGCCTGCCAAGACCGCCCTCTCACATGCCTTTACCTATCTTGATTTTGAAAAGTCGGCCCGCGCCTATGGCAAGGTCGGTGGGTTTGCCCACCTTGCAACGCTGGTAAAGAAGATGCGGGTGGATCGGCCCAATGCATTTTTATTAGATGGCGGTGATACCTGGCAGGGGTCGGCCACCGCGCTGTGGACCAAGGGCCAAGATATGGTCGATGCCTGCAAGCTGCTCGGGGTCAACATGATGAGCCCCCACTGGGAATTCACGCTGGGCGCTCAGCGGGTGGAGGAGATCATCAAAAAAGATTTCGCCGGTAACGTTGAGTTTCTTGCCCAGAATGTAAAGACCACGGATTTTGGCGATCCCGTCTTCAAGCCCTATGTGATTCGTGAGCAAAATGGCATTCCCGTTGCGGTGATTGGCCAGGCCTTTCCCTATACGCCGATTGCCAATCCGCGTTATATGGTGCCCGACTGGACCTTCGGCATTCAAGACGACAACATGCAGAAGATGGTCGATGAGGTCCGAGCCAAAGGTGCCAAGGTGGTCGTGGTGCTCTCCCACAATGGCATGGATGTGGATTTGAAAATGGCCACCCGGGTCCGCGGCATCGACGCAATCTTTGGTGGCCATACCCACGATGGCGTACCCCAGCCCGTGGTGGTATCCAACGCAGGCGGAAAAACCTTGGTGACCAATGCGGGCTCGAATTCGAAATTTTTGGGCGTGATGGATCTTGATGTCCGCGACGGTAAGGTCGTGGATTTCAAATACTCGCTGCTGCCGGTATTTGCCAACATGCTGCCTGCCGATCAAGAAATGCAGGTCCTAATTAATCGGGTTCGGGCGCCCTATAAGGCCAGGCTCGAAGAGCCGCTGGCCACCACCGAAGGCCTGCTGTATCGACGCGGCAACTTTAATGGCACCTTCGATCAGCTGATTTGCGATGCCCTGATCGAGGTGAAAGGCGCCGATATCGCGTTTTCCCCAGGCTTTCGCTGGGGCACCAGTGTTTTGTCCGGCCAGGCCATCACCCGCGAGCATGTGATGGATCAGACCGCCATTACGTATCCGTTTACAACACTGACCGAGATGACGGGCGAATTTATCAAAACAGTTCTGGAGGATGTCTGCGATAACCTCTTTAATCCTGATCCCTACTACCAGCAGGGCGGTGACATGGTCCGCGTGGGGGGCCTGACTTATGCCTGCGAACCCGGCGGCAAGGCGGGCGGCCGCATCAGTGATATGCGGCTAAAAGGCCAGCTGATTGATCCGAAAAAGACTTACAAAGTAGCCGGATGGGCGCCGGTTGCTGAGGGCGCCAAGGGTGAGCCGATCTGGGAGGTTGTCGAGACTTGGCTGAAGACCAAAAAGCGCGTGAGTCCGCGTCGCCTGAACCTTCCGCGTTTAATTGGATTAAAGAATAATCCGGGCATGGCGGGTTGAGTCCGCCAATCCGCTGCGCACCACAGGCATCTCACCAAAGGCATTGACATGAAGCCAGCCCGCTTAACCCTTGGAGCAATTTTATTTTTCGTTGCGGTGGCGGTAGGGCCCCAATCGGCCAGCGCGAACCCGTTCCCGAAGGGCAATGCCGCGAGCGGAAAAAAACTCCATGATCCGCGCTGTGTGTCATGCCACAACAGCATGTTTCCGGATAAAGACGGCACTCAGCTTTATTCGGATTTATTTCGGAAGGCCGATTCTGCTGCCAAGCTTCGCGGCATGATCGAGTTCTGTAATAGCCGCACAAACTCAGGCTGGTTTGAAGAGGAGATTCAGCACGTTGGCCGTTATCTCAACGACACGTATTACAAATTTAAATAGCACCTCTTCAAAGCGCCCGGATTGAATTATTTTCGGCGCAAATCAATCGCGGCCAGGAGCCGCCCAGCGAAGACCATGGTCAGTTCGGCACCTGCAGCATGCTGTGACAGCTTCACCCCAGGCTGTGGCACCGGCTGGGTTTGATGTAACGCGGCCATCGCCTCGGGCCACTCAAAGGTAAGTTTCGCCTGCATCGGCAGATAGCCATCCAGATAGCGGCGCATCAGCGGCCCTGCCTGAAGCCGGTAGGTCTGCTGATCAATACGATCTAGTGCCTTGGAGCGCAGATCAATGCAGATGGAAGCGCCGCGCTGCACATCGGCCATCACCACATGGTGGCCCATGATCTCGACAGCGCCGATGCCTTGGGTGGATTTAATTGAGAGATCCTGTAGCCGATTGGGGTTAAAAGCGATCACGATCTTGCGAATCGGATCGAGCTGATAGTGGCAGGTGCTCAGTTCAATGATTCCGGAGTCAAAGCTATCTGCACCGACCCGCACATGTGATTCATAGCGATAGCTGTCGGGCTCGGGATGCTGGGCCAAAAATCGAAGCTCGCCTTCTTGGGCAATATCAGAAAATTCAAGGGCCCTGCCAGCTGCCACGACCGCAGGGGCAGCAGGGCTTGCGGCTGCTGCAGCGTGGGTTGGGGTGGCCGCCGGGCCAGCGGTGGATCGGGCTGCCTGCAATAGGCCAGCCGTCGAGAGCACGCTCCAGACATTTCGCAGCATGGTGGGCTGCGCTTTTTCATTCGGGTGAATGGTATCGGCCTGAAACATGAGTGGGTTATCCGCCAGGCCATCAAGCAAAAACGGCACCAGCGGCACCTGCTTTTCTCCTGCCAGCTGGCCAAAGAGGCTGTCGAACTGCCGGGAGTAATCGGGCCCATAGTTCGGGGGAATTCGAATTCCAATCAGCAGCACTGCAGCGCCCTGGGCACGGGCCCGGTCAATCATTTCAGCAAGATTGCGACGGGTCTGGCCAATGGCCAGGCCGCGCAGCCCATCGTTTGCCCCCAGCTGCAAAAGCACGAGACTGGGCTGATGTTTTTTTAATGCCGCATCGAGTCGTGAGAGCCCGCCTGCTGTGGTCTCCCCGGAGATACTCGCATTCATAATCCGATGCGGGAACCCCTCGCGGACAAGCCGGTCCTGCAACAAGGCGACCCAGCCTGCCCCGCGCTTTAATCCGTATTCCGCAGACAGGCTATCGCCATAGATCAGAATAAGGGGATTTGCTGGCGTGTTGGCCGCGGCGATGGCTCCAGTCGGACTGAAGGCCATGCTGGCCAGCAGCAGGGCGCAGGCGGCCATCAGCGTGCGTCGTAAGGGCAGCGGGTGGTGAAACAGAATCGAGATCACAGTCGTCAGAATAGGGAGTTGGGGTTGAACGCAATTCGAGCAGAGCACATCACCAAGACCGTTGTTGATAGCAGCGGTTCCATCGACATTCTCCGTGATGTCTCCTTATCCGTCGAACTGGGCGGATCTTTGGCGATTCTTGGCGCCTCCGGCAGCGGAAAATCAACCCTGCTCGGCATTCTTGCTGGCCTTGAGTCCCCCAGCTCGGGTGCGGTGTATTGGTTTGATGAGCGAATTGATGCGCTCTCAGAGGATGCCCGTGCCCAGCGTCGCAATGGCGTATTGGGCTTTGTTTTTCAATCCTTTCAGCTGCTTGGCCATTTAAATGCGCTGGAAAATGTGATGCTGCCGCTCGAGCTCAGTGGCGCCGCCAATGCCCGACAGCGGGCAGAGGACTTGTTGCACCAGGTGGGCATGTCAAGCCGCATGCAGCACTTTCCCAAAACACTCTCGGGTGGTGAGCAGCAGCGGGTGGCGTTGGCCCGGGCCTTTGTGTCGCAGCCAAGGCTGATCTTTGCTGATGAGCCCACCGGCAGTCTGGATGCTGCCAATGGCGAGAAGATTTCGAATCTACTGTTCGAGTTGCAGGCCCGTCACCGGACCACGATTGTGTTGGTGACCCATGCCCCAGAGCTTGCCGAACGTTGTCAGCAGGTGCTCAGGCTTGCGGCGGGGGCCGCCGTATAATTTCGTCATGCCCTCACTGCTGTTGCTCGGAGGCGCGGATGCGCTTTCCGAGTTTCGACTTTCCCGACTGACTTCTGAAATCCAGGCGAGTGCCCCCAAGGCCAAATCGGTCCGGGCCCGCTGGTGTTATCTCGTACGCCATGGCGAGGGCCTGGATGCACCGCGATTGGCGGCGATTCTCGATGCAACCGGCCCGCTTGAGCCGCCTGGGGCGGGCATGCTCCGGCTATCTGTGGTGCCGCGGCAGGGTACCCGTTCGCCTTGGTCGTCAAAGGCCACGGACATTCTGCATTCCTGTGGGCTGGGCAGCGTCGAGCGGGTCGAGCGCGGCATGGTGGTTGATATCGAGATCAAGACTCAGGACAGCGCGCTCATTGAGCGATTCGCCATGCGGCTGCATGATCGGATGACCGAGTCTTGGTTTATCGGTGCTCCGCCGGAGGATATTCTTTCACCCCGGCAATCGCCGCCGTTGCGCGAAATTGCGCTTGGGCCGTCGATGGCCAGCGCGCGGCAGGCGTTGGGCGGGGCGAATCAAGCACTCGGCCTCGCGCTGTCGGAAGATGAGATCGATTATCTTGCCCAGGCCTACCAGCAGCTCGGCCGGGATCCAACGGATGTAGAACTGCTGATGTTCGCGCAGGCAAATTCAGAACATTGCCGGCACAAAATTTTTAATGCCGACTTCACGCTTGATGGCGTACCGCAATCCGAGTCACTCTTTAAAATGATTCGCCACACCCATGCGGTTACGCCCCAGCATACCGTTGTGGCCTATGCCGATAACGCTGCCATTTTGCACACCGCATCGGCCACCCGATTTCGGCCCGACTCAGGCCTGCCATCGGCCTATCGCGCAAGTCCGCAGACCGTCCACACGGTATTGAAGGCCGAGACCCATAACCATCCAACGGCGATCTCTCCATTTCCAGGGGCGGCAACGGGTGCCGGAGGCGAAATCCGGGATGAGGGCGCAACCGGCATCGGCGCAGAACCCCGCGCGGGTCTGACGGGCTTTGCGGTATCGCACCTTGACTTTAGTGGTGCGGCCCATCAGCCAGCCCGGATTGCATCTGCGCTGGAGATCATGATTGATGGCCCGCTTGGCGGCGCTGCCTTTAACAATGAATTCGGCAGGCCTAATTTGCTGGGATATTTTCGAAGTTTCGAGATGTGCGTCGGTGGCCGGCGTTGGGGCTATCACAAGCCGATCATGCTGGCCGGTGGCATTGGAATTATTGATAGCAGTCAGACCGGCAAACATCCGATTCCAGCAGGCGCTTTGCTAATTCAGCTTGGCGGCCCTGGCATGCGCATCGGCATGGGCGGCGGGGCCGCTTCGTCGATTCAGACGGGCGCCAATCAAGAGGCCCTCGATTTCGATTCAGTACAACGTGGCAATCCAGAGATGCAACGCCGGGCACAAGAGGTCATTGACGCCTGTGCTGCGCTTGGCCAAAGCAATCCGGTGCTATCGATTCATGATGTGGGCGCAGGCGGCCTATCGAATGCCTTTCCAGAGCTCGTCCATGGCGCAGGCCGGGGCGGCCGATTTCAGATTGCTGATGTGCCGTGTGATGAATCGGGCCTATCTGCAGCCGAAATCTGGTGCAACGAATCCCAGGAGCGTTATGTCTTGGCGATCGCGCCGGAGTCACTCGAATCATTTGCAGCCATCTGTGCGCGCGAACGCTGTCCATTTGCAGTTGTGGGCCATGCAACTGATGAAGATCGGCTTGAGCTCATGGATGCGCAAAGCCGGCGCAGACCGGTCGATCTGCCGCTGTCGGTGCTGCTGGGCAAGCCGCCCAAAATGCATCGCCAGGCGGATCGTGTGGCGGTGGCCGCCGAGCCGCTGGACTGCTCAGGACTGCAGCTTGAGGGCCTCATCGATCAGGTGCTGGCACACCCCACCGTTGGCAGCAAACAATTTCTCATCACCATTGGAGATCGAACGGTCGGTGGCCTGACGGCCCGTGATCAGATGGTGGGCCCCTGGCAGACGCCCGTTGCCGATGTGGCGGTCTCGCTATGGGATTTCGAGGGCCTGGGCGGTCAGGCCATGGCACTCGGTGAGCGCAGCCCGGTCGCAATTCTGAATTCCGCCGCCGCCTCGCGGCTTGCGCTTGGCGAGGCCCTCACCAATCTTGTGGCCGCTGATATCGGACCCCTTGAGACCGTGAAGCTCTCGGCGAACTGGATGGCAGCCTGTGGAGAGCCAGGCCAGGATGCCGCACTCTTTGATGCTGTAGCGGCCCTTGCAAAAGAAATCTGTCCGGCACTGTCATTGTCGATCCCGGTTGGAAAAGATTCCTTATCCATGCGCACTGTCTGGAGTGAGGCCTCGGGATCGAAGTCGGTGATCTCGCCCGTCTCGTTAAACCTGACAGCGGTGGCGCCAGTTGCTGACGCCCGTCGGACCTGGACGCCCATGCTTCAGCGAATCGAAACACCCACTGTCTTACTCTTGATCGATCTCGGCCAGGGAAAAAATCGCATGGCGGGCTCGGTCCTCGCGCAGACACTTCAGCAGTTTGGCGATGAGACCGCGGATATCAGTGCTGAGTTACTCCAGTCATTTGCGGCAGCGATGTCCGAGCTACACCAAAGCGATCAGGTGCTCGCCTACCATGACCGCTCCGATGGCGGCCTTCTGGTGACACTCTGTGAAATGGCGTTTGCGGGCCGCTGTGGCATCACGGTCAATATTGATCTGATCACGATTGATCCTGTCGCAGCTGACTGGGGTGATTTCAAGATTCGGCCCGAGCAGGTCGCTGTGCAGCGCGATGAGCTCACGATCAAGGCGCTTTTCAATGAAGAGCTCGGCGCCGTGCTTCAGGTGGACCGTTCCAACCGAACGGCGGTGATGGATTGTCTGCGCCGGCATGGCCTATCCCGCCTGACCGTTGAGATCGGCACGGTCAATCCACGTGATGCGATCGAAATTTATCGCGATGCAAAGTGTATTTTTCAAAAGCCCCGGCATGTGCTGCAGCGGGCCTGGAACTCCGTGAGCACAGAGATCTGTCGGCGCCGCGATCATCCGGGCTGTGTGGAAGAGGAATTCACCATCGCACAGGATTCTCAGCTGCCCCGCGTTGTGCTGGGCCCCAAGCTCGCAGCACGTCAGGCCGAATTGGCTGCCCCATGGGTGGGCAAGCGTCCGCGGGTCGCGATCTTAAGGGAGCAGGGCGTGAACGGCCAGGTGGAGATGGCAGCTGCTTTCGATCGGGCGGGATTTGAATCATGGGATGTCCACATGAGCGATCTGATGGCCGGCCGGATTCAGCTGAATCAATTCGCGGGACTTGCCGCCTGTGGGGGCTTTTCGTTTGGCGATGTGCTGGGCGCCGGACAGGGCTGGGCGCGGTCCATTCTCTTTCATGAGTCCCTCAGAGTGCAGTTTGAAAAGTTTTTCCATGACCCAACGCGTTTTGCTTTTGGCGTCTGTAATGGCTGTCAGATGATGAGCGGTTTGTCCGACATCATTCCGGGCGCTGACAACTGGCCGCGATTTGTTCGGAATCGGTCCGAGCAATTCGAGGCGCGGTTTTCCCTGGTGGAGATTCAGGCCTCAGCCTCAGTGCTGACCACTGGCATGGAGGGCTCCATTTTGCCGGTGGTGGTCTCGCACGGAGAGGGCCTTGCCGCGTTTGGCACAGCGCATCCGCCAGCCGCTGCAGTCATGCGCTATGTCGATCCACGGGGGCTTGCCACAGAGGTCTACCCGTACAATCCGAACGGCTCTCCCGGTGGTCTCACTGCGGTATCCAATCAGGATGGACGTATCACCGTGATGATGCCGCACCCCGAGCGCGTATTTCGCCAGGTGCAGATGTCCTGGATCCCCGAGGCACTCCGCACGACGGGCGACGATTCGCCCTGGATGACGATGTTCCGCAATGCCCGCCACTGGGTCCAACACGCATGAAAGCCTAGACACGATGTTATCTGCAGCCAATATTACGATTCAGTTCGGTGCCAAGCCGCTATTTGAAAATGTCAATGCAAAGTTTGATAACGGCAACCGCTACGGCTTAATTGGCGCCAATGGCTGCGGCAAATCTACGCTGATGAAGATTCTGGGGGGTGACCTTGAGCCCAGCAACGGCGTCGTGGTTCGGGATCCTCATGTTCGCCTCGGAAAGCTTCGGCAGGATCAGTTTGCGTTTGAGGATGTCCGAGTGTTGGATGTAGTCATGATGGGCCACGAGGAAATGTGGGCCGCACAGTCGGAGCGGGATGCGATCTACGCCAACCCAGAGGCCACCGAAGACGACTACATGAAAGCTGCAGAGCTTGAAGGTAAGTTCGCTGAATACGACGGCTACACCGCCGAGGCCCGGGCTGGCGAGCTGCTGCTGGGCGTTGGAATTCCGCTCGAGCAGCACCAGGGCCCGATGCGCGAGATCGCCCCGGGCTGGAAGCTCAGGGTGCTGTTGGCCCAGGCTCTTTTCTCAGATCCGGATGTGCTGCTTTTGGATGAGCCCACCAACAATCTGGACATCCATTCGATTCAGTGGCTTGAAGATGTGCTCAATGAGCGCAACAGCACCATGATTATTATTTCGCATGACCGGCATTTTCTGAATTCGGTCTGCACGCACATGGCCGACTTGGATTACGGCGAGCTGCGGATTTATCCCGGCAACTATGATGACTTCATGCTGGCGGCTTCCGAGGCCCGGGCCCGGCTGATGGCGGCCAATGCCAAGAGCAAGGAGCGTGTCTCGGAGTTGCAGGAGTTTGTGCGGCGATTCGCAGCCAATAAGTCAAAGGCCAAGCAGGCGACATCGCGCCGCAAGCTGATCGAAAAAATTCAAGGCGATGCCGTCGAGGTGCGGCCCTCCTCCCGGCAGAACCCCTACATTCGTTTTGAGCAAAACAAGCAGCTCTACCGTCAGGCTGTCCATGTGCAAAGCATCTCAAAGACCTTTGAAGGCCGCAGCCGCCCGGTGGTTGAGCGTTTTTCCATGATGGTGGAAGCCGGAGAGAAAATCGCAATTGTGGGCGCCAATGGCGCAGGCAAGACCACGCTGATGCGTTGTATCGCGGGCGCCTCCGTCAGTGGCATGGATCCGGTTGGCGGCGAAAACAAATGGGCGGAAAACGCCAACATTGGATACATGCAGCAGGATGTCTATCCGGATTTCGAAAAAGAGGTCTCATTGACTGACTGGATCGGCCGTTACACCCAGGAGGGCGATGATGATCAGGCGGTCCGATCGATTCTGGGTCGGCTGCTGTTTTCAGGCGACGATGTTGGAAAGATGGTCCGCGTGCTATCGGGCGGCGAAAAGCATCGCATGACATTCGGCCGGCTGATGCTCGGCCGCCACAATGTGCTGATGCTCGATGAGCCCACCAACCACCTGGATATGGAATCCATCGAGTCTTTGCAGCTGGCACTCGAAAAATTTCAGGGAACGCTGTTTGTCGTGTCTCACGATCGGGAATTCGTTAACGCCGTGGCCAATCGCATTCTCGAGGTCCGCGGTGATGGATCGGTGTCCGACTTCAAGGGATCCTATGATGAATATCTGGCCAGCCAGGGCCTGGCCGTCTGAGGCCTTTTGATGGAGTGCACCCTGCGGCACTAGGCCCCAAGGTCTTCGGGCGTATTCAGGTTGCGAAATGCTGCTTCACCGGTGGGCTCGACTGCCGATGCGCCGACCTCGGCAAGCCAGAGGCCGAGCTTGCGTTGCCCATGCTGAAGAAAATGCTCAAGGTGCGTGCGGCTCGCAATCGGCACCAGGGCGAAGGTGGGGTGCTGCGCAATATAGGCACCGCCCGCGGACCGGCCCGCCCAGAGCTGGCGGACAATATCCAGCGGAAATAGCGGGCAGTCACAGGGCACGGTCACCATCCAGGGCGTCTTGGCCGCCTGCAGGCCGGCCAGTATTCCCGCCAGTGGCCCCTCGTAGCTCGGGGTCTGCTCGCCGAAGACTGGATCTGCAATGACGGGAAGGCCACGCTGCAGATACTGCGCGCGGTTGCGGTTGGCGTTGATGATGAGTGCATTGACCTGTGGCGATAGGCGATCGATTGCGATATCGATCAGCAGCTTGCCGTGAAAACTGATCAGCCCCTTATCCGCGCCACCCATGCGTCGGCCTGCGCCGCCACAGAGCAGCAGCCCCGTGATCGGCTCAAGCGCTGGATTGGATAAGGCCATCAATGAGGGCAGTGACATCGTCGGCGTTGGTTACCCGATGCCAGGATCCCCGCGGATAGACAACGACATTTGGGCCTTGCTGACACAGGCCAAAGCAGCCGGATTTGTTGGCCATGATGCCGCCATCATGATCCAGGCCCCGATTTCGTAACTCATTTTTCATCTGCTTTAAAAGATCGAGCGACCCCCTTGCGGCACAGCAGTCGCCGTTGTCGCGCAGATTGGTGCAAATAAAAAGATGGTGCTGATAGCGCATGGGGTAGGCCAAGGGATCCTGGTGTCGTGAGGCTGCGGCGGGTTACTCGATTTTGAGCAGTTTTTTTGCTGAGCCCAATACCAACATCGCCTCACCATGCTTGTCTTGCTTATGCAATTTCTCGCCCTCTGCACGCAAGGCTCGCACCTTTTTAACTAGCGCAGGATCAAGATTTTTCGCCGTGGACAAGGCCTGGTCAATTTTGTAGATCTCAAGCGGACAGCTGTGCGGCCACACAGGTGCTGCGGCGGCCGTCAACAATAGGGCCAGAAGGTACGGGGCTGCGGCTTGCATTTTTTGGAGACCTCCTTAAGACTTTGACCTGCGATCCATTATGAACCGTCGACACGTACTAAAAGCAGGCGCCGCTGGCGTGGCCCTCGCAGGCGCTTCCACCTTGCCGCTGGCGAGCCTGGCAAGAGGCGGCCGGCTTCGTGATCATATGCTGATCGCGCAGCCCTCGCGGCTGGGTCTTCTGGGCGATGACTATCCCGCTACCGATGTCTGGGCCTTTAACAACATGGTTCCGGGCCCCGTCTTGCGGGCCAACCAGGGCGACACGCTGCGGATTCGTTTTCGCAATCGACTCGCCAGCCTCTCGACCATTCACTGGCATGGCATACGGCTGCCCAATGCGATGGATGGTGTGCCCGGCATCACCCAGGCGCCGGTGAAGCCTGGCGAAGATTTTGTGTATGAGTTTGCCCTGCCGGATGCGGGCACCTACTGGTATCACCCCCATGTGGCCACCTATGAGCAAATTGGGCGCGGCCTGTATGGCGTGATACAGGTCGAGGAGCGGCAGCCGCCGGATGTCGATGATGATGTCACCTGGGTGCTTTCCGATGTGATGCTCACCAAGGATGCATCGATTGCGCCGAACTTTAAAAGCCTGCACGACGCCGCCCACGCAGGCCGACTGGGCAATATCGTGCTGGTCAACGGCCAGCGTGGCCCGGCCATGCTCGATGTCCGCGCCGGCCAGCGGATTCGCCTGCGCTTATTGAATGCCGCCAGTGCGCGACTATTTCGGATCAAGATTCATGGGCATCAGCCGCTGGTGGTGGCCCACGATGGGCACCCGTGCACGCCGTATCGGCTGACCGAGTCGTTTTATTTTTCGCCGGGCAATCGCATGGATTTGATACTGGATTGCACGGGAGCGCCGAATGCACAGTTTGAGATTGAAGATGAATTCTTCCCGGCGATGCGCAACAAGGTTGGCCTGATTCGCTACAGCAGCCGCGCTGCAGTAGGAGCCCGTAAGCCCTTCGGGGAGTTGCCCCCGAATACGCTGTTTGAGCCGGTGCTCGCAGGTGCCGAATCGGTAAAGATGGTGCTCGAGGGCGGCGCCTTATCGAACAAAGCGACCCGTGAAGCCATCTGGCTCATGAATGGCAAAGGCAATGATCATGGTTCGCACATGGATGTGCACGGCAAACATCCTGATCCGCTATTCACATTTGAGCAGGGCTGCACCGTGCGGTGCCTGATTGACAATAAAACCGCCTGGTTTCATCCCATGCATTTTCATGGCATCGTGTTTCGTGAACGTCTGCCCAATGGGCAGTGGGGTCCCTTTAAAGACTCAACGCTGGTCTGGCCGTTTAAGACCCAAGAGATCGCGTTTGTTGCGGAAAGCCCAGGGGATTGGATGATTCATTGCCATGTGGCCGAGCATCAGCACTCTGGATTGATGGGCACGTTCCGTGTTGCCAGCCTCTGCCGCACGCCGGCGGCACCGAAGACCTGAGTGATCTCAGTTATTTCAGCAGTAACACATCGATCGCCGCGCCCTCGGCCAGCGGCCCCGCATCGTGCGGCAGCACTGCAAGGCCATCGGCATCGACCAAGGACTTAATGCTGGCTGCGCCCTGAGAGGCTGCGATCTCGGCGCGCCAGTCGCCTTGTGCATCGCGTGTGAGTTTGCAGCGAAGAAATTCGGTTCGGCCCGGTGTTTTTTTGGTGGCCCTCGCAAGCCGTGCGCGCACGGTGGGCTGCTTGACCGGAGTCGCACCACCGAGCCGCTGCAGGCATGGCCCGACGATGCCTTGAAAAGTCACAAAGGCCGCAACAGGATTTCCTGGCAGGCCAAAAAAAGGTGTCCGCTGACCGCTTTCATTGTGAATCCAGCCTGCGGCCAGTGGCCGGCCCGGTTTAATGGCCAGCTTCCAAAATGCAATTTCACCGAGTGATTGCATGACGGCCCGAGTGTGATCCGCTTCACCAACACTCACGCCGCCGGAGGTAATGACTGCATCTGCAATGGAGGCAGCATGCCGAAGATGGTGCCGCAGGCTATCCGCGTCATCGCGAACAATGCCCAGATCGATGGGATCTGCACCGATCGCACGAATCAACTCCATGAGCAGGGGCCGATTTGCATCGTAGATTGCACCTTCCGGCAGTGGGCCGCTGGCATCCGCAACCTCATCGCCTGTGGAAAGTACCGCCACACGCAGTGACCGCATCACCTCCACCTGCGCAATCCCGATAGAGGCCAGCAGGGCGACTGCCTGCGGGCTGATGCGTGTGCCGGCGGCAAGCGCGACCGCGCCGCCTGCAATGTCTTCGCCGGCCTGCCGGATATTGGCCATGGGCGAGATGCCTTCAGTCGAAAATTCAACCTGTTCACCGGATGTGGATGGGCGGACACGTTCCTGGGGAATGACCGCATCAAAGCCCTCCGGCACGCGGGCGCCGGTGAAGATACGAATGCAGCCTGCAGGGTCAGCGAAACCTTCCAAAGGCCGGCCCGCGAGCGACTTTCCAGTAACCCTGAGTGATAGGGGTTTATCCGTATCGGTTTTGTTCAGGCGACTCAGGGAAAACGCGAATCCGTCCATGGCAGAAAGGGGATGGGCGGGCACGTCTTGGGGGCTGCAAACATCACGCGCCAGAAAGCGGCCCCCGGCGGCAGCAAGCGGTATTTGCTCTGCACTTACTGACTCACTGATCTGGCTGGAGATGGCCTGCAGGGCCATATCGAGGGTCTGTGGGGCAAAGTCGTCGGGCACGTCAATTCATCCAAAAAGGGCGTGGTGTCGTTGATCGGGAGCGCAAAGACTGCGGAAGTCAGCCTCTTAAGTCAAACCGTCGCGGGGTGGGGCTTCGAACCAGAAAGGACAGATGTCTAGTGCAAAACATCGACAGACGACTGTATTCGGGTTCACGAATGTTGCAATGCACCTTGCAACTGTAGGGGAGAAGATCACACTCCACTCAGCAAAAATCCGCAAGGAGTTTGCTCTAACTCAATTGGTACTTGTTCAACGTTCGTTCTGGAGGGACACAAATGAACGCACCGATGTCTCGCCGACAGTTCTTTAAGGTCTGTTCGGCAGGTGTCGCGACTTCATCGGCAGTAGGTCTCGGGTTCGCGCCCGCGTCTGTGCATGCTGAAGTCCGGGCTTTTAAATTAGCCCGCACCACTGAAACCCGTGGCACATGCCCGTATTGCTCTGTGAGCTGCGGCGTCTTGATGTATTCAAGAAGTGATGAAGCCACGAAGAAAACCAAACTCATTCACATCGAGGGTGATCCTGATCATCCGGTGAATAAAGGGTCGCTCTGCCCGAAAGGCGCAGGCCTGCTGGACATGGTGCATTCGCCCAACCGGCTGATGCATCCCGAGGTCCGTGAGGCGGGCTCGAAAGAGTGGAAAAAGATTTCTTGGGAAGATGCGTTGAATCGCGTTGCGCGCCATATGAAGGCCGACCGCGATGCAAACTTTGTCGAGAAGAACGACAAAGGCGTTCCCGTTAATCGCTGGAATACGACATCACTTCTTGTATCAAGCACAACCTCAAACGAGGCAGGCTATGCGCTAGTCAAAATGGCGCGCGGCCTCGGTATGGTTGCGCTGGATACGCAAGCACGTATCTGACACGCCCCCACGGTATCCAGTCTGGGTCCGACGTTTGGGCGTGGCGCCATGACAAATGGCTGGCCAGATATTCAGCATGCAGATTTGATTTTGGTAATGGGCGGCAATGCCGCCGAGGCACACCCCTGCGGGTTTAAGTGGGTGACCGAAGCGATGGAGCACCGCAAAGCGAAGTTTGTGGTGGTGGATCCGCGCTTTACACGCTCGGCAGCAGTTGCAGACTATTACGCGCCGATTCGCGTCGGTACGGACATTGCCTTCCTCGGCGGGGTGATTCACTACCTGCTGTCGAAGAACAAAATCCATGAGGATTATGTCCGGCACTACACGAACGCTCCGTTCCTGATCAATGGCGACTTCAACTTCAAAGATGGTCTGTTCGCAGGCTACGATGAAGAGAAGCGGTCGTACGACAAAAAGACCTGGACTTACCAGATGGGCGATGACGGCTTTGCAAAAGTCGACATGACCATGAAGGATCCTCGTTGCGTGTATCAGCTGATGAAGTCCCACTTCAGCCGTTACACCCCCGAGAAGGTCTCGGCGATTTGCGGCACGCCAAAAGATCAGTTCATTAAAGTCTGTGAGTACATTGCAGAGACTTCACGCCAAGACAAGGTCATGACCATCCTGTATGCCTTGGGCTGGACCCAGCATTCACATGGCTCGCAAAACATTCGCACCATGGCGATGATCCAGATGCTCCTGGGTAACGTGGGCCGTCCTGGTGGTGGTGTAAATGCGCTGCGTGGCCATGCCAATGTGCAGGGCATCACCGATATGTGCGCTTACTCGGAAGTGCTGTCCGGCTACATGCTGTCGCCGATGGAGTCCGATGACACCCGCGAGAACTATCTCAAGGTGCGCACACCGAAGGCCACCCGGCCAAACTCGATGAACTTCCCGCAAAACTTCCCGAAGTGGAACACCAGCCTGATGAAGGCCTACTACGGGGACAATGCGACCAAGGACAACGACTTTGGCTATCACTACCTGCCCAAGCGCGATGCGGCCTACGACACACTGGCCAACTTCGAGCGCATGGTTCAGGGCAAGATGAATGGCCTGATTTGTCAAGGCTACAACCCGCTTGCCGCACTTCCGAATAAGGCCAAGCTTCACAAGGCGCTCTCTAACCTGAAGTACATGGTGGTGATCGATCCGCTGAAGACTGAGTCGGCTGAGTTCTGGAAAAACTTTGGTGAGTTAAATAACGCCAAGCCTGAAGACATCAAGACCGAGGTGATCCGCCTGCCGTCCACCTGCTTTGCAGAGGATCCGGGCACCTTCACCAGCTCCGGCCGCGTGGTGCATTGGCACTGGGCTGCTGCCGATGCTCCGGGCGAGGCGAAGACCGATCGTGAAATCATTGGCACACTCTTTACCAAGCTTCGCGAGATGTATCGCAAAGAAGGTGGTAAGGGCCGTGATCCCCTGATGGCGATTAGGTGGAACTACACCAACCCATCCAACCCCGCACCCGAAGAGCTCTTAAAAGAGATCTCGGGCCGTGCCTTGGTCGACATTAAAGACCCCAAGACCGGCGCAGTGCTCTTTAAGGCCGGCGAGCAGCTGCCCGGCTTTGGCGTGCTGCGTGATGACGGCACGACCGAGTGCGGTAACTGGATCTATGGTGGTTCCTGGTCGCAGGTCGGCAACCTCACGGCGCGTCGTAACAACGCCGATGACAGTGGCATGGGCATTCACCAGCAGTGGGGCTACTCATGGCCCGCCAATCGCCGGATTCTTTATAACCGCGCGAATTCGGATCCGACGGGCAAGTACTGGGATGCGAAGCGTCCGACCATTGAATGGGATGGCACCAAGTGGGCAGGGCCGGATATTCCGGATATCGCACCCGCATTGCCGCCAGCAACTGGACCCTTCATCATGAACCCGGAGGGCGTTGGCCGCCTGTTTGCACCGGCAATGGCGGAAGGCCCGTTCCCGGAGCACTACGAGCCGTTTGAGACACCGGTCGGCAAGAACCTGATGCATCCGAACAATCCGAAGGTCACCAGCAACCCTTGTGCACGCGTGTACAAGGCAGACGCTTCATCGTTCGGCAAGGCAGATGAGTTCCCGTATGCCGCGACCACCTACCGCTTAACGGAGCACTTCCACTTCTGGACAAAGAACGTGCAGTCCAATGCCGTCACGCAGCCGCAGCCGTTTGTCGAGCTGGGCGAGGCGCTTGCAAAGGAGAAGGGCATCCGTAACGGCGATATGGTCCGGGTCTGGAGTAATCGTGGCCAGGTCAAGGCGGTCGCTGCGGTGACCAAGCGGATTCGTCCGCTTACGGTGGATGGCAAAACGATGCACCACGTCGGCATTCCGATTCACTTCGGCTTTGTGGGCGTTGTCAAGAATGGTTTCTTGGCCAACGAACTCACGCCGTTTGTGGGCGATGCCAATTCACAGACGCCAGAGTTCAAGGCGTTTCTCGTCAACATCGCTAAGGTCTAAGGGGGATAACAATGGCTACAGCAACAACCATGAACATTGTGAATCGCTCCGCAACCACCGCGGAGATGCCGATCAAGAGCAATCCGGATATCGCCGTTGCGAAGTTGATTGACGAGTCGAAGTGTATCGGCTGCAAGGCCTGCCAAGTCGCCTGTATGCAGTGGAACGACAACCGGGATGAGATCGGGTCGATGGTCGGGGTGTATGACAACCCGGCCGACCTCACGACCAAGTCCTGGACTGTGATGCGCTTTAACGAAGTCGAGCGGGCCGACGGTGGCCTCGATTGGCTGATTCGTAAAGATGGCTGTATGCACTGCGAGGATCCAGGCTGCTTGAAGGCCTGCCCCGCACCAGGTGCAATCGTCAAATACGAAAACGGCATCGTTGATTTCGTTAAAGACAACTGCATTGGCTGCGGCTACTGCGTCGCTGGCTGCCCCTTTAACATTCCGCGGATCAGCAAGACCGATCACAAGGCCTACAAATGCACGCTCTGTTCAGACCGTGTGGCAGTAGGTGAAGGCGCAGCCTGCGCGAAATCCTGCCCGACCAAGGCCATTCGCTTTGGCAAGAAGAAGGATCTCGTAGCCTGGGCCGATCAGCGCGTGAAGGACTTAAAAGAGCGCGGCTATCAGAATGCGGCCCTATACAACCCGCAGGGTGTGGGTGGCACGCACGTGATGTATGTGCTGCGCCATGGCGATAAGCCCGAGGCCTATAACGGCCTTCCCAGCGATCCGCAGATCAGCCCAACGGTTGGCCTGTGGAAGGGCATGACCAAGTCTGTGTTGTCCTGGGGTATGGCAGCGGCAGTTGCCGTTGGAATCGCCCACTACTTCATCAAGGGTCCCAAGACTGTTGATGAAAAGGAGGTCTGATTCATGAGCCAAGGCAATGAAGTTCAGCGTTATGCCGCCAATGAGCGCTGGAACCACTGGCTAACAGCAATCACGTTTGTGTTGCTGGCCGCCAGTGGCCTGGCGTTCTTTCATCCGACGTTTTGGTCGCTGAGTGCTGTGCTGGGCGGGGGCGAGTCATCGCGCATGCTCCATCCCATCATTGGCGTTGTAATGTTCGCCTCCTTCATGATCTTTGCCATCCAGAAGTTCAGTGACAATGTCATGAGGAGTTACGACTGGAAGTGGCTGGGCCAGATTGGTGATGTGCTTGCCAATCGCGATGATCGGCTGCCGGCGGTGGGTAAGTACAACGCCGGTCAGAAGCTTGCCTACTGGGCGATGCTGCTCACTATGCTAGCCTTGATGGCCAGCGGCATCATCATCTGGCGGGAATATTTTTCGCATATGTTTGCGATTGATACGCTTCGGCTTGCAGCTTTGGTCCATGCCGTGGCGGGTGCGCTGCTGATCATCACGATCATCGTGCATGTCTATGCCGCCATCTGGGTAAAAGGCACCATTGGTGCCATGACCAAGGGCACGGTATCGCGTGCCTGGGCCAAGCATCACCATCCGCTGTGGTACCAGTCGATCGATAAGCGATAATCGGTTTCGGTCAAGTAAGGAAGTGGCAATTGATTCCGGCCCCGCAAGGGGCCGGTTTTTATTTTGAAGTGGATTGCTCAGCAAAAGAGGAAAACGCAGGTATGCCGACCCCCATCATTACCGACGGCACGATGGACCGACTCATCAAGGCCCCGCGGGTGGTGCTACCCGAGCCGCAGGGCCTGTTTCGAGACCGTGCGGCCCGCTTTGATGCTTTGGCTGCACACGACGATTCGGGCGCCTATATGCGGTTTCTCGGCCAAGTCTGCCGCGGCCAGGCCAAGGCCTATGCGGCCCGCCCAGCCCATGCAGTGCCTGAGAAAGCAGTCGCCAACAGCCGCCAGTACGGCATGCCCCCCTTATCGGCCCACGTCACACCGCGGGATGTCCAATGGCATGCCGATCTGCGTGATGTTCTGGCCGAAGTCAACGCCCAAGGCCAGGCCAATGCCCAGCTTGCAGCGGTCATTGCGGAGCTGACCTCTGCCTTGGCCTCTGATCCCGCAAGAATTGAAGCCATTGCTGATCGAATCATTGCGGGCATTCCCGAGCCCGACGACGGCCCCTTGTATCCGCTTATTGGAGCGGCCCTGCAGGTCTATTTCTCGCGGCTGGCCGCCTCGCTGACCGCAGAAGATGTCGGCGCAAGCGATGTGCCAACGGTCTGCCCCTGCTGTGGCATGCGACCGACCGGCAGCCTGGTCAGGATTAACCCCGATCGGATGAATTACCGCTATCTTGTTTGCGCACTCTGTATGACAGAATGGAATATGGAGCGGGTGAAGTGCACCTCCTGCGAAGAAGAAAAAGGCGTGGCCTATCTCACCGTTGAGGTGGAGGGCCGTCTGCCGGCGGATGTGCCGATTCGTGCGGAGACCTGCGATGAATGCAAGACTTACCTAAAGATTTTTATGCAGGAAAAAGATCCGAATATCGATCCGATTGCAGATGACTTAAATTCCTTGGCCCTGGATATGCTGGTCGACGAAAAAGGTTACTCACGGACTGGCCCGAATTTGTTGTTCTATCCCGGCCACGACTAGCCATGTCATCCTCGATTCTGCCCGGTTCGGGCGAATCCGAAATCCAAAAGAATCCCCGCCACCTGCCCTCGGTGGATCGGCTGCTGGCCGCACCGGCGCTTTTGGCGCTGTCTGAAGCCCTCGGCCGCAGCCTTGTAAAACGGGCGGTCCAGGCCGAGCTCGCCAGCGCCCGTGGGCGACCCTCTGGGCCGACGGATCCGCCTTCAGAGGCCCTGCTCATTGACCGAGCGCTGGCCCGCGCCCAGCAAGATGCCGCCTCGCGGCTGCGTGGTGTGATCAATCTCACCGGCACCGTCATTCATACCAATCTGGGCCGTGCGCTGCTGGGTGAAGAAGCCATCGATGCGGTTGCTGCCGCCATGCGTGGATATCGCGCCCTTGAATTTGATATCGCATCCGGTGAACGGGGTGATCGCGATGATGTGATCGAGGAGCTGCTCTGCCGGCTTACGGGTGCCGAGGCTGCAACCGTCGTGAATAACTGCGCTGCGGCGGTGCTGCTTGCTTTGGTTGCACTGGGCGCCCGTAAAGAAGTCCTGATCTCGCGTGGTGAGCAGATTGAAATTGGTGGCTCATTTCGTATGCCCGACATCATGCGCGCCGCGAATTGCAAGCTCATTGAAGTGGGCACGACCAATCGCACCCATTTGCGTGATTATCGTGATGCAATTACCGAGAAGTCATCGCTGATCGTGAAGGCCCACCGCTCGAACTATGCGGTGACGGGATTTACCTCAGAGGTCGGGGATGCTGAGCTCGGTGCTTTGGCGCAGGCCCATGGGCTTTTGTATATGGTGGACTTGGGCAGCGGCGCATTGATTGATCTTAGCCAATGGGGCCTGCCACGCGAACCACTGCCCTCTGATTCGTTATCCAAGGGCGCTGATGTGGTGATGTTCTCGGGCGACAAACTCCTCGGCGGACCCCAGGCGGGCATCATCGTAGGCAGTCGAGTGGCGATCGACCGTATCAAGCGCCATCCGTTAAAGCGTGCCCTGCGGGTATCAAAACTTGTGCTGGCGGCCTTGGAGGCGACGCTGCGTGTCTATTACTCAGGCCATCGGCTGCCCGAGCGGCTGCCGGTGTTGGCGATGCTGACACGCTCACGGGCAGATATTCAGCAGGCCTGCCACCGAGTTGCCGGCCCGCTTGCAGCTTTTGCTGGCGATAGGTTTGAGATGCAGGTTGCGGATTGCGTAAGCCAAATTGGATCAGGCGCGCTGCCCGAAGAGCGGCTGCCTTCGGCAGCCGTGATGCTGCGCCCCAAGGCCGCCTTGCGACGAAGCGGCGGATTGCTGCAGGAAACACTCGCCCGTTTTCGTCAGCTGTCCACGCCGGTGATCGGCCGCATTAGCGATGGCGCAATTATTTTTGACTGCCGATGCCTCTTGCCGACTGAAGAAGCGCTGCTGATTGAAGCGCTGCGTCAGGCCAGGCCATGATCATCGGCACTGCCGGGCATATTGATCACGGCAAGACTTCCCTGATTCGCAGACTCACTGGCAAGGATACCGATCGCCTGCCAGAAGAGAAACGTCGCGGTATTTCAATTGAGCTGGGCTACGCCTATCTTGCGGTCGCTGCGGGGGAAACCTCAGCGGAGAACACAATCGGCCTTATCGATGTGCCGGGCCATGAGCGTTTTGTGCATGCCATGGTCTCGGGGGCTAGCGGAATTGACTTCGCGCTCTTGGTGATTGCAGCCGATGACGGCCCGATGCCGCAGACCCGCGAGCATCTGGAGATCCTTAGGCTAATGGGAATCAGCCGGGGCGCGATTGTGGTGACCAAGATTGATGTCGTTGAGCAGGCCCAAGGGGACCTCGCCATTGCAGCGATTGCCGAGGCGGTCGCGGGTCAGCCCGCGGAGAAGTGGCCTTTATTTCCTGTCTCATCGATGACCGGTGAAGGAATCGAGGCCCTGCGTGAGTTTTTACTTGCCCAGGCAGCCGAGATGGCGCATCGGCAGGCGGGCAGTAATTTTCGGCTTGCTGTAGACCGGGCTTTTTCTCTCTCCGGTGTTGGCACCATCGTCACCGGTACTGCCCACGCAGGCGGGGTGGTTGTCGGCCAGGCAGTCAGCATCGCGCCGCTGTCAGGATCATCACGACTTCAGGCCCGTGTGCGGTCGGTCCATGCCCAAGATCAAATCGCCCAACATGGCAGCGCAGGCCAGCGGCTTGCGTTAAATCTTGTTGGCGTATCGGTGGAAGAGATTCCCCGTGGCAGCTGGATCACCAGTGCTGATCTTGATCACGGGACACAGCGCTTTGATGTTGCGCTCACGATCTCTGCGCTGCACGACCGCAGCATCGGCCAGGGTCTCGAGGTCCATTTGCATCATGGCGCAGCAGATGTGATGGCGCGTATCTATCCTTTGGATGTCGAGCGGGCTCTGCCCGGTGCCGAGTGTTTCGCCTCGGTTGTGGTGAGCGACGGCCTGAGCATCTGCCGTGGAGATCGGCTGATCTTGCGGGATAGCCAGGCCCAGACCACCCTGGCGGGTGCACGGGTTTTGGATGTCCATCCACCGCATCGGGGCCGCCGATCGACCTTGCGTCTTGCCTGCCTCGAATCACTGCGCACCTTAGATGATGCGCAATGCCTCACCGTCATGGCAGGCGCAGGCCCGATTGCGATCGGCCGCCTGCGTCAGGGCTGGAACACGACAGAGCAGGCCTTAGCGCAACTGGCAGACCGGGCTGGAATGCGTGTGGCTGCTGGAATGATTTTTCATCCCGATCAGTGGGCCGGCTATCAAGACCGGCTCATCCTGGCCATTGACGAGAACCACCTGCGTGAGCCCGAGATGCAGGGCCTTGAGGTCAACCGGGCCCGCCGTGTGGCCGCCCCCCAACTCGACATTGATGCCTTTGACGCGTTGGTTGATCAACTCATGGCGCAGCAGCGGCTTGAGCGTCGCGGCGCATTTCTGGCCCGGCCAGGCCATACGGTTGAGCTCAGCAAGGCTGAGGAGAATCTCTGGAAGTCGATTGCGCCGCTGCTGTCTGAGTCGCCCTACAATCCGCCGCGGGTTAGGGATATCGCCAAGCTCACCCACATCCCCGAGGCAGAAATTCGTGCCAATCTTCGCCGTGTTGCCCGAATCGGGGAAGTCACCCTCGTGGCCCTGGATCATTTTTTTCTCACGGTGCACGTGAGCGAGATGGCAAGGATTGTGGGGGAGCTGCAGGATCAGCATGGCGCGGTACGCGCTGCAGATTTCCGCGATCAGATCGGCGGCGGCCGAAAAGTAGCGATACAAATTTTGGAGTTTTTTGATCGAGTGGGTTACACGCGCCGTGTGCGGGATGACCACTTGATTCGCAGAGATAACCCCTTTGTCATGCATTAAAACTTAGACTAAAAATGATGACGCAGGAAATTCAATGGAAGGGTGTCGCGGCCCGGTGGTCCGGTCAGACTTCAAATCTGATAGGGGTTGCCAGCAATCCCTGGTGGGTTCGACTCCCATACCCTTCCGCCAACTACACTGAGAGCGCCTGATGGAACTCGCACAGATTCTGGCTGAATTGCCCGAGAACTGTCTTTATGCGGCTGAGCAGGATCTCTGGCTGCGGCCTGAGGGCGACGAGGTCGTAGTGGGCGCAGTTCGGTTTGTGGTGGCCCATGGCGACTTCATGCTGTTTTATCCGCGGCCTTGTGAAATCCCGGTGATGCGAGAGCGCTCTCTGGGTGTGATGGAGACTGCCAAGACTGCGGTGGCGATCACATGCCCCATCAGCTGCACGATTATCGACACCAATCAGGCCGCTCAGCAAAACATCGATGTTGTCATTCAAGATCCCTATGGCGCAGGATGGCTCTATCGACTCAAGCCCATGGCCTGGCAGGATGAGTCTATGTTTCTGATGGGCGTAAAGGAATACCGCGAGTGGCTGTCGGCCCACCATCATGAGCGGCTGCGTCCTGTCGAGCAGCGGCACGAGGAACTGCCGCCGATTGATCCGCAAAACGTCAGCTACTGATTCATGGCGGTGTCACGGGTCGTGATTGTGATGTGGCAGGCCGGCCCCGAAGCCCCTGCGAAGGCGGCAGCACCACTGGTCTATGCCTTATGTGCGCAGGCACTGGATTGCGAAGTAGAAATTCATCTGACGTCCTCGGCAGTCCGCTGGGCCTTTGAGGGCGTAGCTGCAGCAGCCGTCTCAGATCAGCGCGGTGAGCAGACGATCTTGAGTTATCTGCAGCGCTGCCATGCAATGGGTATTAAAATTTATATGTGCGGCATGGCACTTGCCGAGCATCATCAAGGCGAGCCGATCATCGGTGAGATCACCGGGCAGACGGGTGCGACCTCGGTGATGGCCCAGCTGCAACGGGATGACACCCGAGTACTGGTCTTCTAATGCAAGCGTCGGGCCCGACTGCGCAGGGCCCTCAATTCGAAGTCATCAGCCTGAATATGCACAAAGGGGTGTCGGCCTTGCACCTGCGGCTGACCGCCCATCGCCTGCGTCAGCGGATTCGCGATCGGCATCCCGATTTGGTGTTTTTACAGGAGCTTCAGCAGAAGACCCGTGGGCGGCTTCGGGATTTGCGCGTTGGCGCAACACTTGGACTGACGCCCTACTTGGCCCAGGATTTCTGGCCGGACTGGCATTACGGCCGAAATGCCCTATACGACCGCGGCCATCATGGCAACGCGATTCTTTCGCGACATCCTTTATCGCAGGGCCTGAACTACGACATTTCCGAATATCGGTTTGAGCGACGCGGCCTGCTGCATGCCGTGGTGTTTATTGGCGAGCGGGCGGTGGATTGTTTTTGCGTGCATCTCGGACTGCTGGAGCGGGGCCGCAGGCGTCAGCTCGAGGTGGTGCTCGACTGTATTGCGCGGATTGCGAGCACCGGCCCGGCAATTGTGGCCGGTGATTTTAATGATTGGCGCAATCGGGCTGAAGATCCGATGCGCGAGGCTGGATTTCGCGATGTGTTTGAGATTTCAACTGGCACGCCCGCAAAGACGTTTCCTTCGATTCGGCCGATGCTGCGGATGGACAGAATTTACGTGCGCGGCCTAGAGACCCACGGGGTCGAGCGGCTGACTGAGTGGTCCGGCCTATCGGATCATTTGGGGCTTTCGGCAAGGCTGTCGCTGCCAGCAGCCTAGTTCACTCAAACCAATCGAGAACATTATCCAAGCCGCCATGGCGGATTGCCTGCATGGCCTGTGCGGCGACGGCGGGCTTTGCACGGTGGGCAACCGAGAGTCCGCTGCATTTCATCATCTTTAAGTCATTCGCGCCATCGCCGATAGCGATGGACTGCCGTGTCGTGGCGCCTCGGCTGCGGCAGGCCAGCGCGAGGGTTGTCTGCTTGATGCGGGCATCCACAATACCGCCCAGCAGTCTGCCCGTCAGATGGTCATTGATGATTTCAAGGGTGTTGGACCGTGTCTGGTCAAACCCGATTTTCTCTGCGACAAATCCGGTGAATTGCGTAAACCCACCGGAGACGAGCAGGGTATGCACATGGTGCTGTCGTGCGGTCGCGACAAGTGTTTTCACCCCAGGGGTAAATTTCAGCCGATAGCGGATGACTTCTTCTACGGCGGTCACCGACAGGCCCGCCAGCAGGGCAACGCGCTGACGCAGGCTCTCGGCATAGTCTTTAATCTCACCGCGCATGGCGGCCTCGGTGATGGCGGCGACCTCCTGCTTTTTGCCGCAGAAATCGGCAATCTCATCGATGCATTCGATGGTGATCACTGTGGAGTCCATGTCCATGGCCAGCACGACGAAATCCGGCCAGCGCAACGGGGACTCTAAGAGTGCAGTGTCGACCTGATGCTGATCAGAAAACGCTGTGAGGGCGGCCTGCAGTTGGGTGCGGGCAGACGGACCCGGTGCGACGATTCTCCAGACGACCGCACCCGAGTGACGTGGCCGCCGGTCCTGGGTTCCGAGCAGTTCATCCAGTGCTTTGCATGTCGCAGACGAGATCCGGCCGCGCCGACCGTCGGCGGTTAGTCCGGGAGAGAGCACTACAAAGGCCATAGCCAGTCACCAGCGGGCAAGAAAGCGCTCATCTTAGAGGATTGGGCGACTGCGGCACTACACAGACAGCCGTGACAGCAGCTCTCGAATGGATCGGGCCCGCTGGGCGGGATCGGCAATCGCTGTATTGAGCCGCAGCTTTTCATTGCCCTGGAGTTTCACCTGGGGATCGGTCTGAATCAGCCGAATCACTTTTGCCGGATCGATGGAGGCATCCTGACTGAAGCTGATGACAATTGTTTCGGGCGCAGCATCGATTTTCATTACCCCCAAAGGCTTCGCGAAGATCCGCAGACGATGGGTCTCCAGCAGGGTGCGTGTAGCCTCGGGCGGCCGGCCAAACCGATCGATGAGCTCCTCTTCCAGGATCTCCAGCTCCTCGGGGTCGGCCGCATTGGCGAGCCGCTTATACAAGGTGAGCCGCTCGTGAATATCACCGCAGTAGTCACTGGGCAGCAGGGCCGGCGCATGCAGGTTGATCTCGGTGACGGCCAAAAGCGGAGAATCCAAATCAGGCTCGCGGCCCGCTTTCAGCGCATTGACTGCCTGGGTCAGCATATCGGTGTACATCTGAAAGCCCACCTCGGTGATGTTGCCGGATTGCTGATCGCCCAACACTTCACCTGCGCCGCGTATCTCTAAATCGTGCATGGCCAAGAAAAACCCACTTCCAAGTTCTTCCATCGCCTGGATTGCCTCGAGCCGCTTTTTTGCATCCTTTGAGATGCCGTCCTCGCCCGGTGTGAGCAGATAAGCATAGGCCTGGTGGTGTGAACGGCCGACACGGCCGCGTAGCTGATGCAGCTGCGCCAGACCAAAGCGGTCAGCCCGATAAATCACGATTGTATTGGCTGTGGGCACATCGATGCCGGTTTCAATGATGGTTGAGCACAGCAGAACATTAAAGCGTTGCTGATGAAAATCCCGCATGACCCGCTCGAGATCCCGTTCGTGCAGCTGGCCATGGGCGATTTGAATACGTGCCTCAGGTACAAGTGCGGCAAGCTCATCGCGGCGCTTGATAATCGTGTCGACCTGATTGTGCAGCACATAGCACTGGCCCCCACGCTTAAGCTCACGCAGCAATGCCTCTCGGACAACACTGTCACTGTCTTGGCGAACAAAGGTCTTAATCGCGAGCCGCCGCTGTGGGGCCGTGGCAATCACCGAGAAATCGCGGATGCCCTCCATACTCATCGCCAGTGTTCTGGGAATGGGTGTGGCCGTTAGCGTCAACACATCCACTTCAGACCGAAGGGCCTTTAAGGCCTCTTTCTGTCGGACCCCAAATCGGTGCTCCTCATCAATGATGACCAGCCCGAGGCGATCGAACTTCACTCCTGAGGCAAGGAGTTTGTGTGTGCCAATCGCAATATCGAGCCGTCCGCTGGCCAGACCCTCGAGCGCCGCCTGAATTTCTTTTGTAGTGCGAAAGCGCGACAGCTCGGCAATCTGTACCGGCCACTCGGCGAATCGATCACGGAAGGTCTGAAGATGCTGTTCAGCCAATAGGGTGGTCGGCGTGAGGACAGCCACTTGCTTGCCATCCATGACGGCCAAAAACGCGGCCCGCAGGGCCACTTCGGTTTTTCCAAATCCCACATCACCGCAGACCAGCCGATCCATCGGCTTGCCTGAGACCATATCCTGGGTGACGGCATGGATTGCGGCGAGCTGATCGGGAGTCTCCTCGAATCCGAATCCATCTGCGAAGCGCTCGTATTCCTGGGCATCAAAGCGAAAGGCGTGGCCCTGACGGGCAGCACGCCGGGCGTAGATATTGAGCAGCTCTGCGGCAGTATCACGCGCACGCATGGCTGCCTTACGCTTTGCTTTTTCCCACTGGCCAGAGCCCAATGTGTGCAGCGGCGCATGCTCAGGATCTGCGCCGCTGTAGCGGCCAATGACATGCAGCTGGGATACCGGGATATAGAGCTTGGCCTCATCGGCATAGTCGAGCTGAAGAAATTCGGTATCCCCATCCCCCATATCCAAATGCACAAGGCCACGATAACGGCCAATGCCATGCTGAATGTGCACCACCGGATCGCCAATCTTTAGCTCTGAGAGGTCCCGAATGATCGAGTCAACATTGGTCTCGCTCTGGCGACGTCCGCTGCGCTGCCGGCGGGCCACCTGAGAAAACAACTCGCCTTCGGTGGCGAGCATGAGCCCGCACCATGGCGCCTGAAAGCCATGTGAGATCGGCGCCACATAAAGCCGTACCGGCAGTGGCGCTGCTCGATCGGCAATCACTGACGGGCTGTGAAACGCTTGTGCAATCGACTCAGCATGGATACTGGCAATGCCGTGTTCTTGCAAATACTGGGCAAGGGTCTCGCGCCGCCCGGGGCTTTCTGCCGTGATCAAGATCTGATGGTGGAGCTGGGCCCGCAGTCGTGCCAGTGGGTCCGCCTGCCGGCGATCCACTGAAATATCTGGCAATTTTGGCAGCGGCCCTGCCGCATCCTCAGGCCCAAATCGCAGACGGGCATGGGGCCGCGCGGCAATAAAAAATTCTTCAGCCGTCAAATAAAGACGCTCTGGGGGCAGCACCGGCCGCTCGATATCGGCCTTTAAAAAGCGATAACGATTCTGTAAGTCCCGGTGAAATTCCAAAAACGTCTGATCAATATTTCCGATAATCGCCAGCGCGGCGTCATCCTGAGGCAGGTAATCGAAAATCGTTGCCAATGGATCCATCAAAAGCGGCAAGTAATATTCAATGCCGGCACCGAAAAGACCCTTGCCTGCATCCCGATATAGGCTGCAGCGCGAGGGGTCGCCCTCGAAGAGTTCACGCCATCGGGCCCGAAACTGTTGGGCCGATTCGGGATGGCTTGGAAATTCTCGGCCCGGCAGCAGGCGAATCTCATTGACGGTATGCACACTGCGTTGGCTGTCGGGATCAAATACCCGCAGGCTCTCCACTTCATCGTCCATCAGCTCAATGCGATAAGGCAGGGCGCTTCCGGTGGGATAAAGGTCAATCAGCCCACCGCGCAGTGCATATTCGCCAGGCGTCACCACTTGTGAGACGGGTGAATAACCTGCGGTGAGAAGCTGCTGTCGCAGGCGATCAGCCGAGATCCGCTGGCCTTTTTGAAATAAAAAAGTATTGGCTGCGAGAAAGCTTGGCGGTGCAATGCGTTGCAGGGCAGTCGTTGCGGATAAGACCATTACATCCAGCAGCCCTGTCGAGGCCTCGTACAGTGCGAGCAGCCGATCCGAGACCAGATCTTGATGGGGCGAGAATGCTTCGTAGGGCAGGGTCTCCCAGTCGGGGAAAAGCCGCACACGAAGCGTTGGCGCGAAGCAGGTAATTTCCTCGGCCAGGCGTTGCGCATCCAAGGCGGATTCGCAGATCACCGCCAGGCCTGCCCCAGGTGATGCGCCGCGCTGCGTCTGCCTCTGGCTGGCCCAGTGGGCAATCAGCCAAGCATCACTGCTGCCTGCGGGCCGCGCCAGCGTCAGGCTCTGTCCAGCCTTTGGCGGAACGGCCTGAAGGGCCGAAAAGGGATCGATGGGTGCGTCGGACAAAAGTCGGGGCCGGGGATTTGGGTGAAAAACTGTAAATTGTAGGTTTTATGGACAGCACAAGCAGATCCGGGGCCCCGGGCCAGGCGTCGATTCAGGCGATCGGCGCGCGAATCAACGCACAGACACGGCTAGCGGCGGTGATCCCTGCGGCTGGCCGCGGACAGCGCAGCGGCCTGGCGCTGCCGAAGCAATATCACCGACTCGACGGGCAGACCGTGCTGGCCATGAGCATTCGGGCCTTGGCACAATTGTCAGAAATCGCAGTGATTGTGGTGGTGCTTGATCCCGAGGATCGTCATTGGCAGTCTACTGGCGTAGCGCAGGAGTTAAATGATCTGCAGCAAGTCGTCACAGTGGCTGTGGGTGGGCCGACCCGGGCCGCCTCTGTTGTTGCAGGCTTAAAGTGCATTGCGCAGGCGGCAGGCCATCGGCAGGATCTCTGGGCCATGGTTCACGATGCGGCACGGCCTGCGGTAACTGCGGCTAGCCTGCGGGCCCTATGGCAGCGCTGCCAGGATCTTCGCGATGCTCTCGAGGGTGCGATTCTGGCGATGCCCCTTGCGGATACGGTGAAGCGGGTTGACCCTGCCGCGGCGGCACTGACTGTTGCGCAGACATTGGATCGCAAGACCTTGTGGTCGGCGCAGACGCCCCAAGTGTTTCGGCTTGGTGCACTGATTGCGGCCTACGAACAAGATCCGACGGCCACCGATGAGGCCAGTGCGATCGAGCGTGCCGGTGGCCGTGTGCATCTCGTACAGGGTGATACAAGCAATATCAAGCTCACGACGCCGGGTGACATTGTCTTAATGGAGGCACTCATGACCCATCCCCAGTCTTCGCAAGGAAAGTCTTCTGCAGCAGGCCCAGGGATTGCAATCGGACAAGGCTTTGATGTGCATGCACTGACCACTGGTAGGCCGCTGATGCTCGGGGGTGTGGAAATTCCATTTGAGAAGGGCCTTGCGGGACACTCGGATGCTGATGTGCTGTTGCATGCAATTACTGATGCAATTCTGGGAGCGGCCGGACTTGGCGATATTGGCCGCCACTTTCCCGATACTGATCCGGCCTATCGCGGCGCTGACAGCCGCATGCTCTTGCGCGAGGCAGTCGCCAAGGTGGCTGCCAAAGGCTGGCAGGTTGCTCAGATTGATGCGACCGTGATCGCACAGCAGCCGAAAATTGCACCCTATGCCGAGCAGATGGTGCGATCAATTGCAGACTGTGTGGGCGCCGCAGAAGGCTGTATCAACATTAAAGGAAAAACGACCGAGCATCTTGGATTTACAGGCCGTGGTGAGGGCATCGCGGCGCAGGCCGTGGCCATGCTCAGTCGCCGGATAGCATGAACGGCGCCATGCTTGGACTGGAGTCGGCAGACGCGCTGGCTTCAGTAGCAGTCAGCCAGGAGGACGGCGAGCTTTACACGGCAACAGCTCCGGCCGGCCAGTCGCATTCCAGTCAGCTGCTGCCGCTTGCACAAGAGCTGCTTGGCCGGTCGGGACTCAGTTGGCAGTCGCTTGCAGGATTGGTGGTGGGCATCGGGCCTGGGTCGTTTACCGGATTGCGTATTGTTTGCGGTATTGCGCAGGGATTAAGCCTGGGATTGAATCGGCCGTGTTATCCCGTTACTGGATTTGAGGCGGCCGCCTATGCCTGGTGGTCGACACAACATCACGGCGATCATCAGCAATTTTTAATTGAGTTTGATGCGCGGCTGGGGGAATCATTTGCTGCGATTCTTGAATTTAAACGCAATGGCCTTCAGACTGATGTGGCCTGGATCGTTGCACCGACGGTGGTGCAAAAGGCCGCCGTCTCCGATCTGGGAGCTGGGGTGCGCAATGACCAAGCCCTGCTGATCTTGTCCGATCCAATGGTCAGCACGATGGGCAATGTGCCCTTGCCGATATCGGGCTGGATGATGCGTTATGCCCGCGATTCACAGTTAAACCGGCCCGGCCAGTGGGTGAATGCCGCCGCGCTTGCCCCGCTCTATGTGCGCGAGAAGGTCGCGCAGACAATTTTAGAGCGGCAGCAGGGCGCAGATCTGCAGTGGTCGGAGATGCGCGCCGATGATCTGGATGCCGTCATGGCAATTGAAAATATCGCCTACCCCTTTCCCTGGACCATTGGAAATTTTCGTGACTCGCTCGCCGCCGGTTATCGGCTCAAGCTTTTGCGCGAGCGTGGCGTGTTAATCGGGTATGCGGTCTGGATGCCGATTATTCAAGAGGCCCACCTGCTGAACATCACGCTGGCCCCGCCACGCCAAGGCCATGGGCTCGGTGCCTGGATGATGCGTTCAATCATGCAGGAGATGCAGGCGCAGGGCATGCAACAGATCCTGCTGGAGGTCCGGCCTAGTAATCATCGGGCCCTAGCCTTGTACCGAAGGCTTGGCTTTTCGAGAATCGGGATTCGTAAAGGCTACTATCCGAATTCAGCAACTGCACAAGTGTCACGTGAAGACGCGGTGGTGATGCGGCGCAATTTAGAACAGTGATGACCGAACTCTCCAAAGAAGCCCTGACGGTGCTTGAGCTCATGCCAGCCTGGCGCCGGCGCACCGCACCAGCAGATCCCGCCACCGAGGCCCTGGCACAGCGGATTCAGCAGGTCTGCAAAGAACTTCATTTTTCGGCCGCCACCATTGAAGCGGTGCTGGCCAGCGGTCCTGGCCTTTTGGCCTGCATGTCTCAGCCCAAGGCGAAACGTGAGCTCTGGGCCCGTCTCTGCCAGGCCCGACGCGCGACAGCCTAAGGCGAGTGCTGACGATGAAAACTTAGTGGTGATGTTTCTCAACGCCGATGAGGGCGTCGAGATCGTAGCTGCGCCGATTGTGACGGTAGCGGCGAATCACCAGGGCCATGGTGCCCGCCACAAATAAGCCAAAGATAATGATGATGGTGTTGACATGCAGCTCAAGCTTGATCAAGAGCGCATACAGGCCCAGCATGACCAAAATATTGAGGTTTTCATTAAAGTTTTGAACCGCGATCGAATGCCCGGCCGAGAGCAGTACGTGGCCTCGGTGCTGCAGCAGTGCATTCATCGGCACCACAAAGTAGCCCGCAAGACCGCCGATGATGACCAGCAGCGGGATTGAGGCACCCATGCTGCTCACCAGGGTCATGCCGGGCACCACTAAGCCCATGATGACCCCAAGCTTAAGCACCGATGGTGTCTGCTTCAGGGGCACAAAGCGGGCCGCAAGAATTGCACCGCCCGCAATACCAAGCGCAACGATGCCCTGAAGAATTGCGGCCTTGTCCAGCTGCATGCCCAGCTGATCGCGGGCCCAATGCAGCACGATAAATTGCAGCGTTGCCCCAGCACCCCAAAACAAGGTGGTGACCGCAAGCGAAATCTGTCCGAGTTTGTCACGCCACAGCGTGGTATTGCAGTGCCAAAAATCAGCAAGTAGCTTTATTGGATTGGTATGTTGGCGCTCATAACGGGCGCCGGTATCGGGAATGCGCAGATTAAACAGGGCCGCAATTCCGTAGATCACGCCGATGACCAGAATCGCGGATTCCGCAGGGCTATCAATCGCAAAATCAAAGCCTGGAAAATCAAGCGAGAGTAGCCAGCCGCTCACCATAGGACTAATCAGGGCGCCGCCCACCATGGTGCCCAAGATAATTGAGCTCACCGTCGTGCCCTCGATCCAGCCATTGGCGGCAACAAGCCGCTCGGGCGGTAAAAGCTCAGTCAGGATGCCGTATTTGGCAGGCGAATACGCTGCAGCGCCCAGGCCCACCACCGCATAGGCCAGCAGCGGGTGGATGGCGAAAAACAACAGTCCACAGCCCGCGATCTTGATGGTGTTGGTGATGAACATGACTTTACCCTTGGGCATGGAGTCGGCAAATGCGCCAACAAACGGTGCCAACACCACATAGGAAACTGTGAAAAACAGTTTCAGTAGCGGCTTCATCCACTCCGGGGCAGACAGCTCTATGAGCAGGGCAATGGCCGCAATCAGCAGGGCGTTATCGGCAAGCGAGGAGAAAAACTGCGCTGCCATGATGGTGTAAAAGCCGGGTTTCATGCGGTCCTTTGTGCAAGTGCGCCGTGATTAGAGCACGAACGAATAGAATGGCTTTCCATGCCGCGGCCGATACTGCTTACTATTCGAATTGATGCGATGCGACATAACGTGTCGGTCGTGCGCAAGGCCCTCGGGCAATCCCGAATTTGGGCAGTCGCGAAGGCCAACGGATACGGACAAGGCATTGCGCAGGCTGTGACAGGTTTTGCTGATGCGGATGGCCTTGCTGTGCTTGATCTTGCAGAGGCCCAGCAGGCGCGTGCATCCGGATGGACCAAGCCCATCTTGATGCTGGAGGGCGCGTTTGCTGCCGAGGATCTTGCCGAGATGAAGCGTTTAAGCGCAAGCACTACGATCACCAGTATCGAGCAGGCAGCAATGTTTAGCAGTGCGTCAACAGTGCCTGACAGTGTTTGGATCAAACTCAATACAGGAATGAATCGGCTTGGAATTCCCTCTCGGGAAAACCATGAGCAACTCGTCCGCCTCACGCAGGAGTTGAGTCATCGCACACAGTCACCGATTCATTTCATGATGCACTTTGCCTGCGCTGACATGGCGACGGGCTGGGAATCTCAGTTCGATGAATTTCAGGCGACGTTTGCTGCGCTGAAGTCAGGCCTGGCCAAGCATGTGGGCCAGGCTTCTCTGGCCAATTCCGCGGCGGTGTTTGGGCATCCGCAGACCCACGCGGACTGGGTCCGGCCAGGCATCGCGCTCTATGGCGCGACACCCTTTGAAGATTCGACAGTTGCGCATTCGGCATCCGGCCTGGGGCTAAAGCCCGTTCAGTCGCTCACCACGCAGGTCATCGGCATCCAGTTGCTGAAGGCTGGAGATGCGGTGGGCTATGGCGGGCGTTTTCGTGCAGCCCGTCCGAGCCGTATTGGCGTGATTGCGGCTGGCTACGCCGACGGCTATCCCCGCTGTGCACCCGATGGAACACCCGTATGGATTGCGGGCCGGCGGGTACCTATTGCAGGACGCGTATCGATGGATTTGATTACGGTTGATCTCACGGATCATCCCGAAGCGTTGTTGGGCTCTGCTGTCGAGCTCTGGGGTGAGCATTTGCCGATTGATGAGGTGGCACGATCCTGCGGCACGGTCGGTTATGAGTTGATGACTGCGGTGATGCCGCGCGTACCCAGAAAGATTGTGGATGGCCAAGGATAAGAGTCAGTTTGTCTGCCGCGAGTGTGGCCATGCCCATGCCAAATGGCAGGGCCAGTGTGATGGCTGCGGGTCCTGGAACTGTTTGGAGGAGCTGGCCATGCTGCCCATGTCCCGCAAGGGCCAGGCCCCCACGGCGCTCGCACCATCGGGAAAAGCCGTTCGGCTATCTGAGGTCCAGGCCCAAGAGCTGCCCCGGATTCCGACGGGCAGCGACGAGTTCGATCGCGTATTGGGTGGCGGCTTGGTGCCGGGTGGTGTGGTCTTAATTGGCGGTGATCCCGGCATTGGCAAATCAACGCTGCTGCTTCAGGCCCTGGTGGGGCTTAGCCAGACGCATTCAACGCTGTATGTCAGTGGCGAGGAGTCGGTTGCCCAGGTAGCGCTGCGGGCCCGGCGCTTAGGCCTCGATGAGAGTGCGTTGACCGTGTTTGCCGAGATACAGCTGGAACAAATTCTCGCCCAGCTGGTGGCGCAGCGGCCCGCCATCGTCGTGCTGGATTCGATTCAGACTTTATACAGCGAGGCCTTTACCGCTGCGCCAGGCTCGGTCTCTCAGGTGCGAGAGTGCGCCTCACGGCTTACCCGTTGGGCAAAGGAGCATGCCTGCACCGTGATTCTGGTCGGCCATGTCACCAAAGAGGGCACGCTCGCCGGGCCTCGGGTGCTGGAACACATCGTTGACTCTGTGCTGTATTTTGAGGGCGATGCCCATGCGTCTTATCGCGTTGTGCGGGCAATCAAAAATCGGTTCGGCACGGTCAACGAGATTGGTGTGTTCGCGATGACAGATCGGGGACTGAAGGCTGTCAGTAATCCATCGGCGTTGTTTCTTTCACCGCGCCATCTCGGCGCTGCGGGCCAGGGGCCGATTGCAGGCTCTTGTGTGCTCGTCACTCAGGAGGGCTCCCGGCCCTTGCTGGTTGAGATTCAGGCCTTGGTGGATACCGCCCACGTGCCCAACCCACGCCGACTCTGTGTGGGCCTTGAACCACAGCGGCTGGCGATGTTGCTGGCGGTCTTGCATCGCCATGCAGGCATTGCCTGCTTTGATCAAGATGTGTTTGTCAATGCTGTGGGTGGCGTGCGGATCACCGAGCCTGCGGCCGATCTTGCGGTGATGTTGGCAATTGTGTCGTCAATGAAAAATCGCGCAGTGCCAACAGGTCTGGTGGTCTTCGGTGAGCTGGGCCTAGCGGGCGAAGTGCGGCCCGCACCGCGGGGGCAGGAGCGGCTCAAAGAGGCTGCGAAGCTCGGATTCTCGCGGGCGATTATTCCGGCGGCCAATGCACCGAAACGTGGCCTTGAAGGCATGGAGATTCATCCGGTAGAAAGTCTAGAGCAGGCACTTGAAGTGCTGCGCAGTTAGCGGGCCGAAAGATAATCAATGACTTCGTTGGCGGTCGTCTCTGCAGACCGGACAGCGCTTTCAATCGTGGCAGGGTAGTGTTCCACGAGATCATCCGCGCAACGAAAAAGCCCCGGCAATCCAGTTTTTCCGAGCTGCTCATCTCTGCTGGGCGGCGGCGCATCCACTGTGCAGGCCCAGGTGGCGGCCTTCTCGGTAATCCATTTTGTATCGCTTGGCGAATAGACAAGGTGCAGCTGCTGCTGAAGTTGCAACGCGAGCTGTGATGCAATGTGTTCTCGACCCTGATCAGGCTGATGCGGTTTCTGTGCACTGATGACCACGCCAAGGGTCCCCGCGCGTCGCACCGCCACCTGGCCGCAGTGGGGCAGGCCCGCCACCGGATTCAGCACAAACCATGGCGGCAGGTGGGAGAGTGTGTTTTCTTGTTCCTTGGTGAGTGCAATCCAGATGGTGGTGATCGCGCGGTGCTCAAGCTCGCCCCAGCGGCGTGATGCTGCTGTGGGCCTGAGTGCTGAATCTGCCCAGAGCCTTTCGCTTGCATGAAATGGCAGTGCGATGACCACCGCATCGGCTGCAATCACAGGCGCTGCGTGGTCTGCTGTGGTCGAGACATGCCAAAGGCCGCCCGCAGCGGGTCTTATCGCGTGCACCCGATGGCCCAATTCGATCCGCACACCCTGATCGGCAAGCCATGCGGCGATCGGCGCAACACCATCAATGCTGAGGTTGTGGCGGGGCACGAGGACATCACAGGCTCCCGGAGGGCCTGCGAGCGAATCACGCAGCACACGAATCATTGTGGAGGCACGCGCAGTCTTCAGTTCGGTATTCAGTGCACCCTCTGTAAAGGGCTGCCAGAAGTGTTGAATCAGCCCCTGGGGCACACGCCGCTGCGTCAACCACTGTGCAACAGATGGATCTGCTGTTTCATCCTGCGATGCAGTGGGCAGTGCCCATCCCTGGCGATGCAGTGCAAAGAGCGTCTGGGCCATGCTCAGGCGCCAGGTGTGTGGCCAGCCTTTGGGCCCAAACCCTGGAATCGCTGCCCAGAGGGCCCGGCCGGGCCAGGCCTGTGAGGGCACGGGCCATTGCTGCTCAATCGCTGCGTGGCGGCCGACACCGCACCAGTTCAATGGGGTTCTGATCCAGCCGGGTGCACCGGCTGCCTGAAGCAATGCAAAGGTTTGCCGATAGGCGCCGATCGTTAGGTGTTGGCCGTTATCGATGGTGCGATCATTCCAGAGCAATCCGCGGGCCCGGCCACCGAGGCTTGGGGCAGCTTCGAAAACCGAGATCGGCTGCGACGTGCGGCGTGAAAGGGCGGCCGCGCAGGCCAGTCCTGCCCAGCCGCCACCAATAATGGCCAGCATCTTCAGGCGGGCATCATGCCCAGCGAGGCCTTCCAGGCCAGCCAGAGCTTGCGTGCAGGCGCCACTGAGATGCGTTGATTTAAAACCTGGAAGGACTCTGACTCTACGAGCCTGAGCAGTTCGCGGTAAATCGCCGCCATGATCAGGCCGGGCCGCTGCGCGCTGCGCTGATTGCGTGGCAGCCGCGCAAGCGCTTGGTCGTAGAGATTGTGGGCGCGCCGGGCCATGTCGGCCATCACCGACTGAAAGGCTGCTGAATGTTCAAACCGCAAAATGCCGGCAGCATCGACACCGAATTGATGCAAGGCCTCTGCCGGAATGTAGATGCGTCCGCGCCGCGCATCATCGCCCACATCGCGAATGATGTTGGTGTACTGCAGGGCCCGTCCGAGCAATGTGGCGTACTCCAGCACCGCTTCATTGACCTCACCAAAAATGCGGGCGGATAGCCGGCCGACAGCGCCAGCAACACGATCGCAGTACAACTCCAGGTCTTGCCAGCCGGCATAACGGTTTTGCAGCAAATCCATTTCACAGCCGGCAATGATTTCAAGAAATTGTGATTGGGGCAGACCATGGACAGCAACAGTAGGCGCCAGCGCTTTACCGACAGGATGCTGGGGTCCGCCGTCAAAGAGTCGGCCGATCTCTTCCCGCCACCAAGCCAGCTTGATGCGGGCCAGATCCGGCTCTTTACACTCATCGACAATGTCATCGACCTCGCGACAAAAAGCATATAAAGCCATGATTGCAGCCCGCGGCTGGGGCTCAAGAATCTTGAAGGCGGCGACCAGATTCGAGCCGCTTTCGGCGACCTTGGCGGCGCAGTATTGATCGGGCGTCATGTGCTGTGGCGGCGGGGGTGAATAAACGTCATCATGGCCTGTAACAGTATCACTGCGAGATCGGTCCGCGACAGCACGGGGGATCCGCGCCAGACCGCGAGCGGATCGGCCAAGACCCTTCGAGAAATGGCAAGGCCACCTTCAATGACCATCGCAATCTCAAGGCCGAGTCGAACTCTTGGGCCGCGGGGGGAGCGGCGAATCTTGCTGACAAGCGCTGCGCCGCGAACGATCTGGTCTTGCCCAAGCTGGGCCATCTGCGCGGCCCACTGATGTCTCACTTGATCAGAAAGCGCTTGAGCTCCGGCTGCAGGCAGCCAGCCTGCTGGCCACCACTGTCGCGGCACGTAAATGCGCTGGCGTGCAAAATCCTGGCCCATATCTTGGGAAAAATTCACAAGCTGCAGACCACTGCAGATGGCATCCGAAGCGGCAGTGATCGGGCAGTCGGCATTCGGGTCATCGATGATTTTGGCAGCGGCCAGCATGATGCGGCCAACAGGGTCTGCCGAGTGCCGGCAGTAGATCATCAGGTCTGAAATCGTGGAGTAGGGCTGGTGCAGAACATCCATCTCGAAAGCATCCAGGAGCTTTTCTGCCTGAAGGGTATCGAGCTGCCTGGCCAGTAATTCCAGCCTGAGCGCGCTGCCAATTTCCTGATATTGGGCGGGCTTTATCGATTGCGTGTTATGGCCACGAAGGCCGGCGCGTAGCGCGTTCAGGCCCGCCTGACGGACCTCTGGGTCGAGGTCGCCCTCATCGGCCAGGTCATCGCCGGTGCGTGCAAATCGATACAGCGCCAGCAGGGCCCCGCGCATCTCGGCGGGCAGCAGCCATGAGGCGACGGGAAAGTTTTCGTAGTGCCCACCGCCATGAAAAGCCGTGCCTAGGTGTCCCGGGTCCATGCGGGGATTCTAAGTACAATGCGGCTGGAGCGTCGGGCGCACAGGCGAAGGTGGCGAAATTGGTAGACGCACCAGGTTTAGGTCCTGACGCCGCAAGGTGTGCGGGTTCGAGTCCCGCCCTTCGCACCATCCGACATATTCAAACCCAGCGCGCTGTAATGGGCGTGCGTTTAGATTGAAGAATTGGCTATGACTGCATCTCCTTCGGTAACCCCCAGCTCGCTTGAGCGACGCCTTCAACTCACAGTCTCGATTGCTGAGGTTGAGCAGGAGGCCCAAAAATGTCTGCAGCGCATTAGCCGTTCAGTCAAGATGCCGGGCTTTCGGCCCGGCAAGGTGCCCATGAAGGTGGTTGCCCAGACCTATGGCGCCCAGGCCCAGTCCGAGGCGATGAATGAGGTGATTGGCCGGGTCTATGGACATGCGGTCGTCGAGCAGAAACTGCGCGTGGCAGGCCCACCGTCGATTGAGCCGGCCAAAGAAAGCGCGCAGTCCGATCAGGTCCTGAATTTCGAGGCCGTGGTCGAGGTCTATCCCGAGATCGCCTGCCCGGAACTTGCTGGGGTAGAGATTCAGCAGGTCAGCTGCGACATCACTGAGGCCGATATTGATCGCACGATCGAAACATTGCGTAAGCAGCGCACGGCCTTTGAAGAGGCCAGCCGGCCCTCGCAAAAAGGCGATCGCGTGATGCTGGACTTTATCGGCGAGATTGATGGCGTGCCGTTTACCGGCGGCAGCTCTGAGAATTATTCTTTCGTGCTTGGCGATGGCAGCATGCTCAAAGAGTTCGATGAGGCCGCAACCAATATGAAGGCAGGAGAGACCAAAACCTTCCCGCTGCAATTCCCGCAGGATTATCACGGCAAGGATGTGGCCGGAAAACTCGCCAGCTTTAAGATCAAGATCCGCTCGGTCGGTGAGCCGAAAATTCCTGCACTCGATGAAGCGTTCGTTAAGACCATGGGCATTGTGTCGGGTGACCTCGCCACGTTCCGTGAGGACGTCAGGAAAAATCTCTCCCGGGAAGTTGCGACACGCTGTAAGTCAAAAACAAAAACCGCTGTCATGGATGCCCTGAATCAGTGGGCAAGCTTCGAAGTCCCCAAGGCCCTGGTGCAGAGTGAGTCGCAGCGTATGGCCGATTCGACACGCGAGGACATGACTGCCCGCGGCATGAACATGAAGGATGTGCCCATTCCCGCCGATCTCTTTACCGAGCAGGCGACCCGTCGGGTGAAGCTGGGCCTGCTGGTGGGCGAGATTGTTCGAATCAAAGAGCTGCGTCCGACGGAGGCGCAGATTCGTGCCTTCGTCGAGGAGCTCGGCTCCGCCTACGAGAAACCCGATGCATTTGTGAATTGGTTTCTCGGCCAGCCCAAGCAGCGTGCCGAGGCAGAGGCAGTGGTGATCGAAGACAATGTGGTGACCTGGGCGCTGTCGCAGGCCAAGGTTGTGGACAATCCGATGACCGTTGAGGCCCTGATGGCCGATGCCGGTCAGACGGCCTAAGGAAACGCAAAATATGGCTGCAACAACGTTTGACGGTAATTTCTCTGGCATGAACTCACAGGCCAGCCAGGCGGATCAGCCCCGTGGTCTCGGGCTTGTGCCGATGGTCATTGAGCAGTCCGGCCGGGGAGAGCGGGCCTATGACATCTACTCACGCTTACTGAAAGAGCGGGTGGTCTTCATGGTGGGCCCGGTCAACGATCAGACCGCAAACCTGGTGATTGCCCAGCTGTTGTTTCTGGAGTCAGAAAACCCAGATAAAGATATTTCGCTCTACATCAATTCCCCCGGCGGATCGGTATCGTCGGGGCTGGCGATTTTTGACACCATGCAGTTCATCAAGCCGGATGTCAGCACGCTGTGCGTGGGCATGGCCGCCAGCATGGGCGCCTTTCTCTTGGCAGCTGGCGCCAAGGGCAAGCGCTTTTCTCTGCCCAATAGCCGGGTCATGATTCATCAGCCGCTGGGCGGGGTGCAGGGACAGGCCTCGGATATCGAAATCCATGCCCGAGAGATTCTGGCGCTGCGGGACAAGCTGAATCGGATCTTGGCGGAGCGGACTGGCCAGACCCTGGAGACCATCGCCCGGGATACGGACCGGGACAACTTTATGTCGGCCGAAGATGCGTTACAGTACGGCATCGTTGACAAGGTGCTGACGCACCGTGAGAGCGCGGATGGCGGATAAAAAAGGATCCAGCGAAAAACTTCTGTATTGCTCCTTTTGCGGCAAAAGTCAGCACGAAGTTAAAAAGCTGATCGCCGGCCCTTCAGTGTTCATCTGTGATGAGTGTATCGATCTCTGTAACGATATCATCCGCGACGAGCAGGCCGCCGAGCCCGAGGCGGCCAAAGATGGCCTGCCCACCCCGCAAGAAATCGCCGGCCGACTCGATCAATATGTAATCGGCCAAAGCGCCGCAAAGCGCATTCTCTCTGTCGCGGTCTACAACCATTACAAACGCCTGCGACACCGCGGCGACAGCCGGCCCGAAGGCAAGGCTGATATCGAACTCTCCAAGAGCAATATTTTGCTCATCGGGCCGACAGGCTCGGGCAAGACCTTGCTGGCACAGACACTGGCGCGGCTATTAAATGTGCCGTTTGTCATTGCGGATGCCACCACCCTGACCGAGGCCGGCTATGTCGGTGAGGATGTCGAAAACATCATTCAAAAGCTTCTGCAAAACTGCAACTACGAAGTCGAGAAGGCCCAAAACGGCATTGTCTATATCGATGAGATCGATAAGATCACCCGCAAATCCGATAACCCCTCGATTACCCGGGATGTCTCGGGTGAGGGCGTGCAGCAGGCCTTGCTGAAATTAATCGAGGGCACTGTGGCCTCTGTGCCACCCCAGGGGGGCCGCAAGCATCCCAATCAGGATTTTGTGCAAATCGACACCACCAATATTTTGTTTATCTGTGGCGGCGCTTTTGATGGGCTTGATAAGGTGATTCGTGGCCGCACTGAAAAAACCTCCATCGGCTTTGGGGCCGAGGTCCGCTCGCCCAGCGATCGCGATGTGGGTGAACTGTTTCGCGAAGTGGAGCCCGAGGACCTCATTAAGTTTGGTCTGATTCCCGAACTGGTGGGCCGCCTGCCCGTGGTCGCGACCCTCGATGAACTCCGTGAAGACGCGCTGATCCAGATTCTGATTGAGCCGAAAAACGCGCTGATCAAGCAATACCAGGCCCTATTTGCGATGGAAAACGTCGAGCTGGAAATTCGTCCCACCGCACTGACGGCGATCGCGAAGAAGGCCATCAAACGCAAGACCGGCGCTCGGGGCCTGCGCTCGATACTTGAGCAGGCCCTGCTGGACACCATGTTTGATCTGCCGGGCTTGAGCAATGTCACCAAGGTGGTGATCGATGAATCGGCCATCAATGGGGATGGCCGGCCCCTGCTCATTTATGGCGAGGCCCAAAAGCTTGCGAGCAGCGCCTAGCGGCCGCCAAAAAGCCCCACAACCCCCCGCTTGCCGTGGGGGTGATCACCCGCCACCCCAGAAATCCAAGGCCAAGGCCTTGTTTTTTGATCGGACAGGCCCCATCTTCGAACCAAACCCACTCCCGGAGTCTCCTTAACGTGTCCAAGATCGATTTATTGCCCGAAGAGCCGGTATCGCTGCCAATGCTGCCGCTACGCGATGTGGTGGTCTTCCCCCACATGGTGATCCCGCTATTTGTGGGCCGGCCAAAGTCCATCAAGGCGATGGAGATTGCAATGGAGGCCGGCAAGCACATCTTTCTGGCAGCACAAAAAAGTGCGGCCCAGGATGATCCAGCCGCTACCGATATCTATGAGATCGGATGCGTGGCCAGCATTTTGCAGATGCTCAAGCTGCCCGACGGCACGGTGAAGGTTCTGGTCGAGGGCTCGCAGCGGGCGCGTGTTTTGGAAGTCGAAGATGAAGGCAGTTATCTCACCTCGCGCATCACGCCGATGGCCCCAGAGTCACCTGAAGGCCCTGAGGTCGAGGCCCTACGCCGAACAATCCTGAATCAATTCGATCAGTTTGTGAAACTGAATAAGAAAGTGCCCGCTGAAATTCTCAATAGCCTCATGAGCATTGAGGATGCGGGCCGGCTCGCCGATGCGATCGCTGCCCATCTGCCCATGAAGCTTGAACAGAAGCAGGCGGTGCTTGAGGTCGTGCCCGTGATCGAGCGGCTGGAAAAGCTCTTGGCGCTGATTGAGACTGAGCTGGATATTTTGCAGGTGGAGAAGCGGATACGCGGCCGGGTCAAACGGCAGATGGAAAAAAGCCAGCGCGAGTACTACCTGAACGAGCAGGTCAAGGCGATCCAGAAAGAGCTCGGCGAGGGCGAGGACAGCGAACTCGATGAGCTGGATAAGAAAATCAAGTCCGCCCGCATGCCCAAGGAGGCCCTGGATAAGGCCAATGCAGAACTGAAAAAACTTCGAATGATGTCACCCATGTCCGCCGAGGCGACCGTCGTTCGTAACTACATTGATGCGCTCGTTAATCTTCCTTGGAAAAAGAAAAGCAAGATTAATAACGACCTCTCGGATGCCGAGCAGGTACTCGAGAAAGAGCATTACGGCCTGGAGAAAGTTAAAGAGCGCATCCTGGAATATCTGGCGGTGCAGCAGCGGGTCGATAAGGTCAAGGCCCCCATTCTGTGTTTGGTCGGTCCTCCGGGCGTGGGCAAGACCTCGCTGGGCCAGTCCATTGCCCGGGCGACCAATCGTAAGTTTGTCCGCATGGCCTTAGGCGGGGTTCGTGATGAGGCAGAGATCCGCGGCCATCGCAAGACCTATATCGGCTCCATGCCGGGCAAGGTGTTGTCCAATCTGACCAAGACGGGCGTGCGTAACCCACTGTTCTTATTTGATGAAGTGGACAAGATGGGCATGGATTTTCGTGGTGACCCGGCAAGTGCGCTGCTCGAGGTCCTCGATCCGGAGCAGAACCATGCCTTTGTAGACCACTACGTCGAGGTGGAGTACGACCTCTCGGACGTCATGTTTGTGGCAACTGCGAATTCCTTGAATATCCCGCCAGCGCTTTTAGACCGAATGGAGGTCATCAAGCTCTCGGGCTATACCGAAGAGGAGAAGATCAATATCGCTACCCGCTATCTGCTGCCCAAACAGATCAAACACACAGGCCTTAAAGCGGGCGAGATTTTGGTCGAGGAATCCGCAATCCGAGAGATCATCCGGACTTACACCCGAGAGGCTGGAGTCCGCGGACTGGAGCGCGAGATTTCAAAAATCTGCCGCAAGGTCACACGCATGGTGCTGACCAAAAAGGCGGCCCCGCCGGTGAAGGTGAGCGCGGAAAACATTGAAGAGTTCTTGGGTGTGCGTAAGTACACCTATGGTGTGGCCGAGAAAGAGGATCAGGTCGGCGAGGTCACGGGCCTGGCCTGGACCGAGGTGGGCGGCGAGCTGCTCACCATTGAGGCGGCCGTCATGCCGGGCAAAGGCCAGATCATTCGCACGGGCTCCTTGGGCGATGTCATGAAAGAGTCTGTTGAGGCGGCCCGCTCGGTGGTGCGCAGCCGCTCCCGACGTCTGGGCATCGTCGATGATGTCTTTGAGAAAAAAGATTTGCACATCCACGCGCCTGAGGGCGCGACGCCAAAAGATGGTCCAAGCGCGGGCATTGCGATGACCACCGCCATGGTCTCGGCCCTCACCGGCATTCCGGTTCGGGCGGATGTGGCCATGACGGGTGAGATCACGCTGCGTGGCGAGGTGCTTCAGATCGGTGGCTTAAAAGAAAAGCTGCTGGCAGCCCACCGGGGTGGCATTAAGAAGGTCTTAATCCCAGAGCAAAATGTCCGCGATCTCGCAGAAATTCCCGCCAATGTGAAGGGCGCTTTGGAAATCGTTCCCGTGAAGTGGATCGATCAGGTGCTGGACCTTGCATTGGCAAAAGCGCCGGTGCCGTTGCCTGATGAAGAGGTTCCGCTTGCTGTACCTGCAGCAGAATCTGCCGCCAAGGAGTCCTCACGGAGCCGCAAAACCAGCAAATCGGATCCGCTGCCGCATTAAGAGTTTCCCGAATTCGATTCGCCTTGACACTGTCTCGGCGAATCGAAATAATTCTTGCTCTTTTTCGCAGGGAGCCGTCAGTGAATAAAAATGAAATGATCGAGCACATCGCCAAGCAGGCTGACATCTCAAAGGCGGCCGCAGGCCGTGCGCTTGAGGCAGTCATCGGCGGCGTAAAGAACACTCTTAAAAAAGGCAGCTCGGTTACCTTGGTTGGTTTTGGAACATTTGCAGTCGGTAAGCGTGCCGCGCGTACAGGCCGCAACCCACAGACCGGTGCAGCCATCAAGATTAAAGCCGCAAAGGTGCCCAAGTTTCGCGCAGGAAAGGCCC
>Ga0194119_10000490_pt1 | contig 75783 bp, 71 predicted proteins | sample TA2MahC100mmetaG_FD_148620 | JGI IMG/M metagenome (GOLD analysis project Ga0194119, IMG submission 148620) | Freshwater microbial communities from Lake Tanganyika, Tanzania - TA2015018 Mahale Deep Cast 100m | ecosystem: Environmental > Aquatic > Freshwater > Lake | place: Tanzania: Lake... | reverse complement strand
GCGATAAAAGTCTCTTCCGTTTGGGACTCGATTGGCTAAAGTACGCATTGAAGCATTCGCTAGACTTTCAACCCGTCTTCCTTTTTAGCCTGCCAGAGGTACCAACTCATGTACGGTAGAGAAAAAATACTAATTTTTTATGATTTACATAAAATGCCTATTATCAAAAGCAAAGGTCTAATTTTCAGGAGGTTAAATTATGGGTAGTGGATGGAAAGTAAGTGATGGTAAGATGGACGGTATGATCCAGCCAGAAAACAATTCGCATCACTACTTTGTGACCACTACCGAAATAGGTTCTAGGTTCAAGTCCTAGAGGAGAACAATCAAGCATCACCATGCCAATAAAGACCGCGAAACACACATTACGCTTCGCGGTCTTTTTACTTATTACTTTTTACTATTCTTACACTTCGTAATCGCCCGGGTTTTCTTCCACGGCCTGCATGGGTTCTTCGGCAGGCTTCTTATCGAGAAATTCCAGGGATTGGGCTACGATCTTCGTGAAATACTTCGTTTCGCCCTTATCTTCATACTTGTCAGTCTTCAAGCGCCCTTCAAGGTAGATGAGACTGCCTTTCTTGAGATATTCCTGGCAAACTTCGCCGAGGCGTCCCCAGGCTTCAATATTGACCCATTCAGTAGATTCTTTCGTCTCGCCGCTCTTGTCCTTCCAACGGTTGCTGACGGCCAGGCTGAAATGAGTCACTTTTTTGCCGGTGGGAGTGAACTTGCCTTCGGGCTCCTTGCCCAAACGGCCGATCAGTTGAACGCGGTTTAGGGTAGGCATGGCTGATCTCCTTTCATTTCATAACTTTTAGATGCTTGTGTAAATGTCATTTTGGTCTCCTTTTTATCTAAAAGAACAGTAGGGTTGTGTCTTGCAATTCTACTCACGCTGAGCAGAATTTGTGAACAGAGTTATACTTTACGGCGCGCCGCATAAATAACCAAAAGCGGTAATTAATTAGCCCGCATTTTCTGCGGGAACTGCTTCTAGGGCAGGCGCTTCAGTGGCAGGAACGGCTTCCATAGCAGGCGCTGCTGTGGCAGGAACAGCTTCTGTTGCGGGCGCATCCACGGCGATCTTCTTGAGGACGGGCAGGCCGGTCTTCATTTCAACGACATTGTAACCTGCAGGTACTGCATCGAGAGCGCCTTCCTTGATCTCCTTTGAAAAGAAGAACATTCTGCCTTTGTTGTGCAGGTAGTAGGTATTTCCTTTTGAGTTGGTATGTCCGTAAGCCATTATGATCTCCTTTATGTCTAATTGATGACTAAAGTGTAGAACAAAATTTCTAGTTTGTCAAGCCCTTAAACAAGATTTTGTATAGACATATTTACTGCGGAGCAGACATGAAAACCGTATTCAGCCTCTCTGACCTAAGAACCGCCCGCCTCTCTTTCAAAGGGACGGTTGGTCTTGTCGCGACGATGGGATATTTACACGAGGGGCATCTTTCTCTCATCCGCCAGGCAAAAATGGATTGCGAGCACGTGATCGTGACCATCTTCGTCAACCCGACGCAGTTTGGACCGAATGAAGACCTCTCCAATTATCCCCGGGATATGGAACATGACTTAAGCCTCATCAGCCCGCTTGGTGTGGATATGGTCTGGAATCCCAGCCCTGAGATTATGTATCCGCCCGGCTACCAGACCTGGGTACAGGTCGAAGCGATAACTCGTCCACTGGAAGGCGCACTGAGACCTGGTCATTTCAAGGGTGTGGCGACTGTCGTGACGAAATTGTTCAACGCAACCCAGCCTGACAAAGCGTATTTCGGTCAAAAGGACGCGCAACAAGCGGCGGTCATCCGCCAAATGACGCGGGATTTGAATTATCCAATTGAAATTGTGGTCTGCCCGACAGTGCGCGAATCGGACGGGCTGGCGATGTCGAGCCGCAATAATTATTTGGAAGGCGCTGATCGCAAAGCTGCGACGATCTTGTTTCGCGCATTGAGTGCAGCGAAGGAGATATATGAGGCAGGTGAACGGAATGCAGAGAAGTTAAGGGGAAAGATGAAAGAAGTGCTTGAGAGTGAGCCGCGCGCACAACCGCAGTATGTTTCGTGTGCAGATTATGACACGCTCGAAGAGATGGCTGTGATTAAGGGTAAAGCCCTGCTATCAATGGCAGTATTTTTCGGCCAGACCAGATTGATTGATAATTTTGTGCTGGGGTGAAATCATCAATTTGCGTGAAGCGCCCTCATCGCGGCTGTCGAAGATAAAGCGATGCAAGTTTACAAGGACGCGGCGTATTTACATGCATACGTAGTTGCATCATTTACAGACAAGTGTAAATGTAGCCGTTCGTTCCGCTTTATTTCCTGGGCCCTCCCCGGTCCACTCGGGAATAAAAGTGATCGAGCCGGTTCCCGTTCCTTTCTGCAGGCAATGAATGGACAGCGTTCCCGCATTTCCGGGTCCTGGAACGAAACTACATGCAGCCAGGGTCACAGGGACTGTGCAGCTTGTGATCTCGTGAATGGGCGCCTCTATCGGATCCATGTCGCCCAGATAAATCGGCATCGGTGTGCAGACTGGCAGTTCAATATCGTCCTCCACCACAATATCCGACATTACGGTAAACCATCCATTTGCTTCATGCCCGTAAGACTCACCAGTGATTTTTGTCTCATACAAACCCAACGGGCGCTCAGACGCAACACTGACAGTGCCTTGTAGCGCTCCATCAGCGTTTGCTTGAGATGGGTATTCAACCTCCGTTCCATCGGGCCTGGTGATCTTTACCTTCAAATACTCATTGGGATGATATCCGTATGCAACGAAACCTACGCTCTGGCCGCGTATCACGACCGCTTGTTCAAACTGTATGGCTTTTTCTCCGGACTGACTTGGCACGACCGAAAAAGTTTTTTCCGCCGACTGCCCGCTGGTTTCATCAAGGATGTACGCTTTCAATTCAGCGGGATAATCCCCGCCGGGAGGCGTGATGGATCCGCTAACGACGTTCCCGTATGCATCTGCCTTTAGTTCATAAGTGGACAACTGCTGGTCCTGCGCCTTTAGAATTAACGTCACGGCGCCGTTGGGTGTGAATCCGTCCCCGCTGATCGTTACCGATTTGTCCGGTTCCACTTGTAACGGCGTGATGTAAATTGACGGAGAGCCCTGGGGGACTATTGGCGGAAGGGTGGGGACCGCCTGGGGATGGATGGGGGTATCGGGATTACCCGTTGGATTAAACGGCCTTAATATCTGCTGGTTGCACCCCGTGATACCGAAGAAGGCTGACAGGATTAAAAGTCGTTGAATGCTTTTCATCTTTTGCTTCCTTTCAAGTTGCCGGATATACAACTCAATTCTATTAATATTATAGGGAAATTCATCCTTAAAAGCAACAGACCGCGCAATGTGCAGCCTGTTAATCGTCTACGGTCTATTGTCCACTGTCTGAACTCAATCCAACTTGCCCGTCACCATGGCCATCTTCACTTCACCAATCGCCTTCGTGATCTTAATATCACGCGGACAGGCTTCGGTGCAGTTATACGCTGTGTGACAGCGCGCCGTACCATCCGTCTCGCTCAGGATGTGCAGACGCTGTGAAGCGCCTTCATCGCGGCTGTCAAAGATAAAGCGATGCGCGGTCACGATCGCGGCGGGGCCGTAATAGTCACCATTCGCCCAATAGGATGGACAGGAGGTGGTGCAAGCCGCGCATAGAATACACTTCGTAGTCTCGTCGAAGCGGGCGCGCTGTTCGGGACTTTGCAAACGTTCCTTCCCGTCCGCGGGCGGCGGGTTTTCGTTGATCAAATATGGAAGCATCATTTTGTAGTTATCAAAGAACGGGCCCATATCCACGATCAGGTCTTTTTGAACCTTCAAGCCAAGCACGGGTTCAACGGTGATGTTCGTACCCACATCGCGCACCAAAGTTTTGCACGCCAGATGATTGCGACCATTAATGCGCATCGCATCCGAGCCGCATATGCCATGCGCGCACGAACGGCGGAATGCCAGCGAGCCATCGGTTTTGCCTTTCACCAATTCAAGCACGTCCAACACGCGATCATTCGTGTCGCCTTCCACTACATAGGTTTCGTAATGACCGCGCGTGTCTTTCTCGGGATCATAACGGAAGATTTTGATTGTGATTTCCATTAATTTATCTCCAAAACCCTAAAGGTCTTAAAGACCTTTAGGGTTTGTATATTAATAAACTCTGGCCTTGGGTTGGTGTTTGGTAATGACCACTGGTTTGTAACCGATCTCCAATTTGCCGTTCCTGTTCCATACCAATGAATGTTTCAACCAGTTCTTGTCATCACGGTCGGGAAAATCTTCGCGTGAATGTCCGCCGCGACTCTCTTTGCGATTCAATGCGCTCAACGCAATCACCTCGGCAACATCGAGCAGGTTGCCAAACTCCCACGCGTTCAATAATTCCGTGTTGAAGATTTTTCCCGTGTCGCTCACGGTCACATCTTTGAAACGCACTTTCAACTCGCGTACTTTTTCCAAAGCGGTCTGCATGTCTTTTTCATTTCGATAAATGCCGACGTCCGCGAACATGACCTGCTTCATCTCGTTGGACAGGTCGTACACGTTCTCTTTACCCGACCCTTTGCGAAGCGCATCAAACTCGGCCCGTGAAGCTGATTCAGCGTCCTCTGGCAGTTTCTCAAATTCAGCGGTCTTCGCATATTCCGCCGCGCGCAAGCCGGCATGTTTACCAAAGACAACAATATCCAGCAGTGAATTTGTGCCAAGTCGATTCGCGCCATGCACAGAGACACAGGCGCATTCACCCGCCGCGAACAAGCCAGGGAACACAGTGTTCTTATCGTCAATGACAACTTCGCCAAATTTATTTGTGGGAATGCCGCCCATCGCATAATGCGCGGTCGGCTGGGTCGGCATCAATTGAGTCACAGGATCAACGCCCAGATACACTCGACAGAAATCCACAATGTCGGGAATCTTTTGCAGAACCGTGTCACCAGTTATCAGCAGGGGGGAACCGTCCGGGTTTGTACGTCCATCCATTGCAGCAAATTTATTGACCGTCTCAGGACGAATATCCAAATAGACAAAGTTCTTGCCGCCAATGCCGCGTCCCTCTTTGATTTCGGTATAGATCGCGCGTGAGACAATATCACGCGAAGCCAAATCTTTTACAGTCGGCGCATACTTCGGCATGAAGCGTTCGCCATTACCATTGATCAACACCGCCCCTTCGCCGCGCGCGCCTTCCGTGATGAGAATACCAAGTTTATAAATGCCTGTCGGATGGAATTGGAAAAATTCCATATCCTCCAACGGAATGCCGTGACGAAAAAGGATCGCAGGACCGTCTCCTGTGTAAGCATAGGCATTGGATGTGACTTCAAAAATGCGTCCATATCCGCCCGTGGCAAAGATGACAGCTTTCGCGTGGATGGTATGCAGTTCGCCCGTGGAAAGTTCCACTGCCACCACGCCTGCGGCTTTGCCGTTGACCATGATGAAATCAAGCACCTGATATTCATCGAAGAAATTAACTTTATTTTTCAAGCACTGCTGATACAACGTTTGCAGGATCATGTGACCTGTACGGTCTGCGGCATGCGCGGCTCTTCTAACGGGTTTGCCAGTTTCATTGTTGGTGTGCCCGCCAAACGGTCGCTGTGAGATGCGACCTTCGGGAGTGCGGTCAAATGGAAGCCCCATGTGTTCCAGTTCCAGCACCGCATCAATCGCTTCATTACACATGAACTCGATGGCGTCCTGGTCGCCGAGATAATCCGAACCTTTGACGGTATCGTACATGTGCCATTCGGGTTTGTCTTCTTCGTAGTTACCCAGCGCGGCAGAGATACCGCCCTGCGCCGCGCCCGTATGGGAGCGTGTGGGATACATCTTGCTTATCACCGCAGTCTTCGCGGACTTGGATGCGTACAGTCCCGCCATGAGACCCGCACCGCCACCGCCGATAACGACTACATCAAATTGATGAACTTTTGCCATGCATTACTCCTGAAAAATTGTCACCACAAAGGGTCACAAAGTTTTTTCCTTTTTGGTGAAACGATTTACGAAGTCCAAATAAGATACAAACCTATGCCGATCATTGACAGGATCATCACGCCGCTCAAGATGCGGACGATCTGGCGACCCCTTGCCGTGACGATATAGTCATCCGCGATGACGACCAGGCCGTGTACGCCATGTCCCACCGCAATGACGAGAAGGGCGCTGGCGGTTAACTTCCATAAAGGCGATGCCCAAGGCGTGGTGTCGGGAAGATTTGTATTTTCCACATGGGTGACATTCGGCATGAAGGCCCACCGCATGACATCCGCAAAATTCATGTTGCGGCGCGCGCCCATGATCAACGCGCCGATGAGACCGAAGATGATCAACACATACATCCCCAGCGCGGAGAGACGCGTGAACGCCCACATGATGGTTTCAAAACTCATCAGTCCGCGTTTGGCAATCGAAAGATTTCTTGATTTTGCAGCCATCCTAGCCTCCCAACGCTGTGCGAATAATATTGAAGACCGCGAAACCGTAAATAGCCAGGAACGCCGCCCACTCGATGGTAATCGCCTGCCGGTGATACTCGATCAACTTTGGAAAGAGGTCGAGAATCGTGATCCGCAACCCGTTGATGGCGTGGAACAGCACGCAGAAGAAAATAAATATCTGGAAGGCCCAGTTCTGATAAATGTTGTTAACAAATCGCCCGCCGCTCCCGCCGAGAAACGATGCCAGTAAATGTATTGAGATAAAGACCGCCATCCCCAACCCGCCGATGCGATGAAGGATGTAGGTCAGAAACGGACCTTGTCCTTTGTAGCGCAGAGCCGTCATCAGGCTTACATCTCTTTTCAAACCCATCTATGCCTCCTTAAAAAAATCACAACTGTATTTATTCCACATTTTGTAGAAACCGTGTAATTCTAATCGAATTGCCGCATCATTGCGAAGAACGCAAACAACCGAAACGCCACATCATCAAACTTGAAAAATCACATTTTAGTAGTAATGACGTTCAGATAAGCAATTGATTAGAGTAATCAATCCAGGGTATAAAATTAAACTACAATCCCGTCACATCGAAAGGAGAAGAATAAAATGAAAAGAATTGCTTTACTGGTTACCGTTGTTGTCGCCATGCTTTTTGTAACTGCCTGCGGAGGTTCTGCGCCAGCCGCGACACAGGCTCCTGTATCACTGCCGTCTGTTCAGCCTGTTACCGCCGAGCCCTCTGTTCAGCCTGTTACCACCGAGCCGTCTGTTCAACCTGTTGCTACCGAACCAGCCACTACAGCGAACAGCGCCGAAGTGGCTATCACATTGGATGACAACACCATTAACTCTTCATTGACCACTTTCCAAGTCGGCGTGCCGTACACTTTTGTGATCACCAACGCAGGAGCACGCGCTCATAACTTTAATATTACCCAGCCTGTTTCCGTTGTTGGCAGTCTGGACGCGGCTTTGCAAACTGCTTTGCTGGCTGTTCCAAAGAGTGAATTAAATTCTGGCGCAAAGGTCACTGTTCAATTTACATTTCCTGATACTGCCGCCTCAATGCAATTGGAATTCTCCTGTCTTATCACAAGGCATTATAACGATGGGATGAAGTTAGCCATTACGGTTACACAGTAAAATATTTTCTGCAACCAATTGAATGAAAAAACCGTGCCTTTGCAGGCGCGGTTTTTTTGATTATTTTCCCACTGTTCGCGGCGGCGGAGCGAACTCTTCAATTGCCTTGACCACATCGGCTAATGGCACCACCTTTGCAACCGAAGATTTCTTTTTGCCAAAACCCATGCTATCCAATACAAGCGCGCGTTTGAGCAGTTGGATGCCGAAGGCAGGGTCAACGCCTTTGGGGCAGGCTTGTGAACACGCGCCCGCCAGGTGACATTGATACGGTCCATGAAAAATATCAATCGCTTCGATGCGTTCCTTCATTCCGCAGTCACGGTTGTCGGCGGTGTAGCGGTAGGCCTGGGCAAGCGCCTGAGGTCCAAGAAAGAGCGGATCCGTGGCAACGGTCGGGCAAGCCGCGAGGCATAATCCGCATTTGATGCAGAATGTAAACTGGCTGAAGGCTTCGCGTTCATCAGGAGTTTGCAGGAATTCACCCGTTGGAGAATCAATTTCCATCTGATCGAGATAAATGATGTAGGGCTTGACCGCCGCGTGCTTCTCGATCAACGGTTCGAGATTCGGCACAAGGTCTTTGACGTTGTCATAATTGGGAAGCGGAGCAATCGTAACGACATCCGTTCCCAAATGAAGGACTTGAGTTTGGCAGGCAAGTTGTGGTAAGTCATTGATGAACATGCCGCACGAACCGCAGACTCCCATGCGGCAGGACGAACGCCACGACAAGGTCGGTTCCTGCTCCGCCTTGAGCTGGTGCAGCGCTTCGAGCACGGTCATCCCGTCGTGGACATCCAAACGGTACTCGCTCCAATGCGGCGCAGAATCCGCATCAGGGTCGAAGCGGCGGACGCGGAAGGTGATCTCTCGCGGGGTGGTTATCTTATCGCTCATGTAGATTATCCTCCGATCTTATAACTAAACGTCCACCAGGTGACATAAGCGCCGAGTGCGAAGATAAAGAGTCCAAACAAAAGAATGCCTCCATCCACAAACTTTGCAAGCGCAGGCGTGAGCGGCAGTTCACGGAGTATTCCGCGCAAGCCGTACAGCCCGTGGTACAAACCCGCCGCAAGCAATAAGATGTAAAGCACAAGTTGAGCCACGCTTCGTCCGCGCTCGATCATTGTTTCAAAGTTGCGCGCCTCTTCCACACTGACGCCATAAAAAACGGGCGCATAGTGCATGACAGCGAAGTGCAATCCAAGCAATACCGCAATGATTGGGATGACAAGCAGATGTAAAGACCATAAACGTGTTTCGCGCATAATGATTCTCCATTCCTCGTCATTGCGAGGGTTGGCGGTCGAGTAGGCGGCGTTCTTCCGCCGTATCGAGACCCCAACCCGAAGCAATCTCCTACATAGTAATAAGATTGCTTCGTCGGGAAGAACACCCTCCTCGCAATGACGTCAATGATATTTACGGAAAGAACAAACTCGAACCGCCGAGGATGATGATCAACCCCGCCAGCGTCATGACAATATAAGTCAGCGGGCGGTGTCGTTTGATGGAAGATGAATACGGGTAGACAGGTTCTTTGGGACGCCCAAGGAAAAATCCCAATTCGGTGAGCAGCAAGCGCACGCCGTTCAGCGCGTGAAAGACGGCCGCGGCAAACAGCAGATATTCGATGATCTTGAACGGCCATGAAGCGAAGAGCGCCATCAATCCTTCCCATGCTTCCACGCCGCGCATACGATTTGCTGTTTCAATGATGTGCAGGACCATGTATGCGATCAAGCCCATGCCTGAGAGGCGATGTCCCAAATATAAATATCGTTCAAAGGTATATTTCCCTGCATATATCCAGCCTTTGAGTCCGAGGCGGTTGTTGTAAGCAGTTGGTTCTGAATTTGAATTCATAAATACGCTCCTGCGTAGGGCGCATTCTCTAATGCGCCTTTCGGCGTTTGAGAACGCCTCCTACGCTCAAGAATTTAATACTTCCTCTCCACAGGTTTCCACATGGAGATATCAACAGGGATGTAATCCAATTTCGGTCCATCACTCGTGAAATGCGCCATCGTGTGCTTCAACCAGTTCTCATCATCGCGCGTTTGATAATCGCGGCGCGCATGTCCGCCGCGTGACTCAGTGCGAGTCAAAGCGCCGAATGTCGCAACCTCAGCCACGTCGATCATGTATCCAGTTTCAATTGCGCGCACCAGATCTGTGTTGTAACGCAGGCTCTTATCTTTCAACGAAATATATTTGTATCTTTCCTTCAACTCACGTATCTTGTTCAACCCCGCCTGCATTTCCTCGCCAGTGCGGAAGACGCCCATGTTTTTATCCAGCGTGCGGCGCAACTCAGCGCGGATTTGGTAATGGTCTTCGCTGCCTGTGGATGAAGTCAACGCTTCAATCTTCGACCACGCTTCGCGAGCCTGCGCAACAGGCGCTTCCGCCGCTGGCGCATTCGCGCAATAACGCGCCGCCTCCGCGCCAGCCACTCGTCCCCACACGAGACATTCCGCAGTGGAATTCGCGCCGAGTCGATTCGCGCCATGCAGCGATACGCAAGCGACTTCCCCCGCCGCCCAAACATTTTCGATTTGAGTATGTCCCTTGATATCCGTATGCACGCCGCCCATGGAATAATGTGCCACCGCGCGGATCGGGATCGGCTTTTCGATGGGGTCAAGCCCGATATGTTTAATGGTCACTTCACGGATGAGCGGGAGTCGTTCAAGGATTTTCTCCCTGCCCAGGTGACGCAGATCCAAATGCAGATAATCCAAACCATCCGGCCCGGGGAAGCCGCGACCGGCTTCGATCTCGGTCATCTCTGAGCGCGAGACCATGTCACGCGGCGCAAGTTCCAATTTGCTGGGAGCATAATTATTCATGAAACGCTCGCCCTTGTTATTGAGCAAATATCCGCCCTCGCCGCGGCAAGCCTCCGTCATCAAAATGCCGCTGGGAATTAATCCAGTTGGGTGAAATTGTACGAACTCCATATCCTTGAGTGCAAGTCCCGCGCGGTAGGCCATCGCGAGGCCGTCGCCTGTGACGGTTTCGGAATAAGTGGTAAAACCAAATATCTGACCCGCGCCGCCCGTGGCGATGATCAGCGCCTTGCCGCGGATCAAAATATAACGGCCATTGATCATGTCAATCATGGTCAAGCCTGCGAAACGTCCGTCCTCGATGATGATCGAAGTGACAAAGCCTTCATCGTAACGGTTGATCTTCCTGGTGTGCTTCATCAACGTGTCGTACAAGGTTTGCATTTCGAGAAAGCCCGTTTTGTCAGAGGCGAAAACTGCCCGGGGATAGGTGTGCCCGCCAAACGGTCGCTGTGCGATGCGCCCGTCTTCCGTGCGCGACCAGGGAACGCCCCAGTGATCCAGATGCAAAATTTCCTTCGGCATTTCATGGACAAAGAAATCAACTACATCCTGGTCAGCCAAAAAGTCAGAGCCTTTGACCGTGTCCCAGGCGTGGAGTTCGAAACTGTCGCCTTTGTCCTGGCGCATGACGGCGGCTGTGCCGCCCTCTGCCGCCACAGAATGCGCGCGCATCAATTGAAGTTTGGAAACCAAAGCGATATCCAGTTCCCCTTTGCTTTGCTGTGCGGCCTCGAGTGCGGCGCGTAAACCTGCCAGTCCGGTGCCTAAAATGATCAGATCGTGGTTGTAAACTTCCATTGGTTGTTATTCTCCTTGCATTCATCAATTCGAGATTTATTGTAGCCTTTATCCCCTTTTTGCCTTAGTGATGATTGTCATGGATTGGGCGGAGTGTAGTCACGGCAATCAAAGAATCAAAAAGTCGAGACTTTCACATCCCGACTTTTCATATCTACTTCTTGGCTTTCTTCTTTGCAGCGACTTTCTTTACAACTTTCTTCTTCGGTGCGGCTTTCTTTGCGACCGTTTTCTTTGCAACTGCTTTCTTCACCGCAGGCGCAACTTTCCCAACAGCCTTCACGACGGGTGGGGTCTTGTCCATCCAGTTGATGATCGCATCGCCGAACTCGGAGCATTTGATCTCTTTCGCGCCTTCCATCAAACGGGCGAAATCGTAGGTCACAGTCTTGGCGGCGACTGCGCCTTCCATGCCCTTCACGATCAAGTCCGCAGCTTCGCCCCAGCCCATGTAGCGCAGCATCATCTCACCTGAGAGGATTACAGAGCCAGGATTGACCTTATCCAGATCGGCATATTTTGGCGCGGTGCCGTGAGTGGCTTCAAAGATGGCGTGACCCGTCACATAGTTAATGTTCGCACCCGGAGCGATGCCAATACCGCCAACCTGCGCTGCCAAAGCATCGGAGAGATAGTCGCCATTGAGATTCAAGGTGGCGATCACATCATAATCGCGCGGGCGGATGAGTGTGAATTGCAGGCTCACATCGGCAATCGAGTCCTTGATCAGGAGCATGGACTTCCACTTGCCATTGCCGTGTGTGAACCATAACTTCAAGGCTTCCTCCACTTCTTCCTTGATGTCATTCTGCTGGGCAGGGCTCATCATGTCGAAGCCGGGATCAATCATCTTGGCATTTTCTTCCACGCTCAGGTCAGGCCGGTATTCTTTGTTAGCCAAAATCCACGTCTCACGCTCGGTAACGATATCGTTGCGGAACTCGCGTTTGGCAAGCGCATAACCCCAATCCTTGAACGCGCCTTCAGTGAACTTCATGATGTTGCCCTTGTGTACAAAGTTCACACTCTTGCGGTTGTTATCCAACGCCCATTGAATGGCGGCGCGCACGAGTCGCTCAGTGCCTTCCACTGAAACAGGCTTGAGGCCAAGGCCTGCTGTTTCCGGAAAGCGCATCTTGGCATATTCCTTCGGGAAGGCTTCCTTGAACAATTCGTTAAATTTCCTGTTATCTTCCGTGCCAAATGCGAACTCGATACCTGTGTAAATATCTTCGGTGTTCTCACGGAAGATGACCATGTCTACATATTCAGGATGCTTCACAGGCGAAGGCACGCCCTTGTAATAACGCACAGGGCGCAGACAAACATACAAGTCCAATAATTTGCGTAGCGTCACATTCAATGAACGAATACCGCCGCCAATGGGAGTCGTCAACGGACCCTTGATACCCACCAGAAATTCCTTGAATGCATCAACTGTTTCATCGGGCAGCCAGCTCTGGAACATCTTGAATGATTTCTCGCCCGCGTACACTTCCATCCAGTGAATTTTGCGCGTGCCGCCGTAAGCCTTCTCCACCGCCGCATCAAACACGCGCACCGAAGCGCGCCAGATATCGCGTCCCGTGCCGTCGCCTTCAACAAACGGGATGATCGGATTATTGGGAACATTCAATTTCCCGTTTTCAATTGAAATCTTCGCCCCACCTGCGGGGACCGTAACATTTGTGTAAGCCATTTAACTTTCTCCTTTGAATTATATTGTTGAATTATAACAGCGGACTTTTCCCGCCTTCAGTGACGATTGTCACTACATTTCGCTTCTCGCTTCCTTCAACGCCCCCGCCTGTTCCCGTTAAATTGATATTCGCTGTACCTTGACGCTCTTAAAAATCGGCGTAAAATTCGTCCCAATATGCCCAAAATGGATCGAAACAAAGGCCCGTTGCACCATCACTTCTGTGGAATTTCTGTGTTGTTATTGGTGTCGTAGAGAGTCGTTTTTTTAGCGGCTCTCTTTTTTTTATCAATTCATCGAGAGGAGAATGTTATGGCAACAAAGAGCAAGCCAAAAAAAGCCGCGCCCGCAAAGGCCAAGGCGACAAGGTCCCCGAAGGGGAAGAGTCAGCCCGTGGTTCAGAAGCAGGTAATGGGGTATCTGCCCAATGATAGGCCCCCGATGGGTCAATTAATTCTATTAGGCTTCCAGCATATTTTGACCATGTTCCCGGCTACGGTTTTCGTTGCACTGCTGACTGGTTTTCACGTCAGTACAGTCTTGCTGGGATCAGGCATTTCAACCATTGTTGCGTTGCTTTTGTCCAAGCGCGGCATTGGAAAGTTTATTCCCTTGTACTATGGTTCCAGTTTCAGTTACATCGCATCCTATTTGGCAATTACGAATGCCCAGTTCGGCGTACCTGCCAGTGACGACTTAATTCGCCAAATGCAGGCAGGCATTATCGTAACGGGCGTTCTCAACATCCTGGTTGGATTGTTGATCCAATGGTTGGGAAAGGCTTCCATAGACAAAGTGCTTCCGCCTGTTGTGACTGGTTCAGTGGCCGCGATCATCGGTTTTGGGCTTGGCTTTGCAGCGCTTGGATTAGCCACAGGAACCGCGCGCGGCGGTGATTTTGCAAACGCCGCGGACATGAATTTTGTCCTGGTTGCGGTCATCACACTGGTTTCGACTGTCGCATTTTCTGTTTACCTGAAAGGGCGGGGGTTTGTTGGAATGCTACCCGTGCTTTTGGGCGCGATTCTAGGTTACCTCATCTCAGTACCCTTAGGCTTGGTAAACTTTGGTCCAGTGACTGAGGCAAAAATCCTGATACCTCCTCATGTCACTTTCCCCAGTTTCAGCGGTGAACTGGTAGGCACAGCCATCTTCGGCATCGCGATCATGGCGATTGCCACCATACCAGAATCTACTGCTCACCTCTATCAGATCAGTCTGTATGTCGATCGGTTGGCAGAAGAACAGAAACGCGAAGCCTACGGACTCGATAAGCACATCGGCTTTAATCTGATTCTGGATGGCATAGGCGATGTGCTACATGGGTTGGTAGGTGCGACCGCGGGCACAAACTACGGTGAGAACAACTCGCTCATGGCAATCACACGCAACTATTCCGGGCCAGCGCTTATCGGCGCAGGGGTTATCGCCATACTACTCTCGTTCGTCGGTACGCTTGCGGCCCTGGTTAGTTCGGTCCCGATGGCGGTCAGCGGCGGACTAGCCATCTACTTGTTCGGTGTGATCGGCATGCAAGGCATCGCGCTGATGCAGGAACACAAGGTCAGCATGTTCGACCCGCGCAATCTGGCAGTCGGCGCAACAATCATGGTAGTTGGAATCGGAGGCCATATCGGCTATGGCGGTTTTCTGCCAATAAAGGTCGGCATCTTCCCGAGCGGTTTACCTGCTATCGCGACCGCGGCCGTGCTTGGCATCTTGATCAACGCCATCTTCCTGATCTTCAAGCCGAGAGAATAGTAAGCGGGGTCTCGAGTAAATAAGTACACAAGTAAACAGGTAAACAGGGATTGCGTAAACTGCAATCCCTGTTTTCTTGTCTACATGCTTACGTGTCTACCTGTCTACGTTTATACTTGCCCCATGCTCAAACTCCCCGGTTTAATTGACCCGCACGTCCATTTGCGCGAACCTGGCGCGACGCATAAAGAAGATTTTGATTCAGGCACATCTGCCGCACTTGCCGGTGGATTCACCATCGTACTTGCAATGCCAAATACCAAACCTCCGATTTTTGATTCGGGTACTCTTGATCTCGCATTAAATGCCGCGAAACAAAAAGCGCGCTGTGACTACGGACAATACCTGGGCGCGGGACCCGATAATGCGGATTGGAAATTACACAAGTCGCTGCCATCACGCGCGGCGGGACTTAAAATGTATCTCGATTCGACCTTCGGTGAACTGCGCCTTGATGATATGACACTATGGCACCCGCATTTTGAAAATTGGCCGAAAGATATGCCCATCGTGGCACATGCTGAAAGCAGAAGTATGGCAGCGGCGATTCTATTTGCCTCCATTTACGACCGTTCCCTTCACATCGCGCATGTTTCATTAAAAGAAGAGATCCTGCTGATCAAAGCCGCAAAGGAAAAAGGGATCAAGGTGACTTGCGAGGTTTGTCCGCATCATTTGTTTATGACCTCTTCCTCTCCCGAGGGGAGAGAGTCGGGTGAGGGAAGAAAAGATGTCCGCCCGCGCTTGGCCTCCCAAAAAGATGTAGATGCTCTCTGGAACAATCTCGATGTTATTGATTGCTTCGCCACCGACCACGCGCCCCATACAAAAGAAGAAAAGGATTCAGATAATCCACCGCCCGGCTTTCCGGGCTTGGAAACAGCGCTGCCTCTTTTGCTAACGGCTGTTTCCGAATCCCGACTCACAATTCCCGATTTGATCGCGAAAATGTATACCAACCCTAAAAAAATCTTCAATCTTCCTGAACAAGCCGAGACCTGGGTCGAAGTGGACGAGAACGCAGCCTACGAGATCAAAGCCCCTGAGCAATTTACACGCTGCGGCTGGACTCCCTTTGAAGGCTGGAAGGTGAAAGGCAAAGTCTGCAAAGTAGTCTTGCGCGGCAAAACCGCCTTTGAAGACGGAAAAATCCATGTGGAAGCCGGCTACGGCAGGGATATTCGGGTATAAAAAGCAGATTGCTATCCGAAATAACCCGATGAAAGCCCACATTTAGGTATCATTGTTTAGACAAGTTATTATTTTGGCCGTCCTTTTCTGTGGATAAGTGGCACTTAACTGTGGAAAACCTCCTCTGCCTGTGGACAATAAGCCTAATTCCCTAAATAATTGTCTAGCAACTTAAAAAGGCAAACCCCCATATATGGGGGTTTGCCTTTTGTATATACCAAAATATGGACGTCTCCAAAAAAGAAATAACCATTTGCTGATTTTGTGGATAAGTTGTCCAGAAACTCTCCACAGCAAGGGTCGTGTCTGAAAACAGAATCAGGCTCAGGCCTGGTGGGAAGCGGGGCAAGTCATCCCGTCTGTAGTGGAGAATCTGTTTTGTCCACACTATCAACACCCCCTACTAATATTACTAAATCATATTAATATATAGATACTTCTTGAATCTATTAAGTGAATCCTGTACAATCCATGTATAGAAGGTTTGTCCCCACTTTGCCAACCCTGGGAGGTTGCCATGGATATAATCAAAGTTTCAGCCAACTCCCGTACCTCTGCAGTTGCCGGGGCTATCGCAGGAGTGATGCGCGAGCACAAACATGCAGAAGTGCAAGCCATCGGAGCCGGCGCAGTGAACCAGGCTGTAAAGGCCCTCGTGCTTGCCACCAGTTACCTCAAGAATGATGGGATGGATGTGGTCTGTGTCCCTGAGTTCGTGGACGTGGAAATCGAGGATAAGGTTCGCACGGCCATTAAACTGGTGATCGAACCTCGTAACCCGAATCCGTAAAGCAGGTGACTGTCACTTCCAAAGTGACAGTCACCTTATAGCGAATAGGGTGGCGTATAATCTTCGCAAGTGGATGTTTCGCTATGCGCTTAACTGTAAGTTGATTCTGCGCGCCGTGCAGTTTCCACGCCTTTTCATAGTCCATGCAAAATTGGAAGAGTTTTCTGCGTGTAATGTTATTCCTAGCCCTGTTGATAGGTATGCTGGCAGGTGTTTCCGCACCTGCGTTTGTGAATGAGTCTGTTAGTGCGGCGCCGATGCAAGCAACTGCTTTGGATGTAATTATCAATGAAATTGGATGGGGAGGAACTGCGGCGTCCACAGCAGATGAATGGATTGAACTATATAATCCCACAGGGTCAAATATTAATATTACGGGCTGGACTCTCATCACTACAGGCGGAACACCTAATATTCTTCTTTCTGGAACTATTCCTGCAAATGGTTATTTTCTTCTTGAACGTACAGATGATACAGCAACTTCTGTACCAGCTGATCAATTTTTTACAGGTGCAATTGCTAACAATCCAGCAGGTGATGGTTTTACCTTAAGTGACGAGTTAAACAACATAATTGATACTGCAAATATCAATGGTGGGTCATGGCCCGGTGGAAGTGCAGGATCAACTTTTTCAACCATGGAAAGAATAAGTATTGGTGTTGATGCAGATTCCAATTGGGGTTCCAATAATGGGGTAACAAGAAATGGTACCGATGTTGGCGGTAATTCGATTAATGGTACACCCAAACAACAAAACTCAATCTATGCTCTTCCAACACCAACTCCAACAAATACAAACACGCCAACAAACACATCCACTCCCACAAACACCCTTACCCCTTCGCTTACCCCGATCTTCTCCCTCACTCCTTCTCTCACCCCCTTCCCCGGCGAAGTCATCCTCAGCGAAATTGCCTGGTCTGGAACACAAGCCACTTCCAATGATGAATGGATAGAACTTTACAATACCCGTTCCACGCCAATTGATCTAACAGGCTGGCGTTTGGTCAGCAACAGCGGCGGTGTGGATATTGTCTTGAGCGGCACGATTTCCGGTAACGGCTATTTCCTGCTTGAACGCGCTCGTGAAAATACGGTAAATGATGTCAGTGCAAATCAAATCTATACAGGGTCGCTTTCAGATGCAGGCGATATATTAAGTTTAAGCAAGCCCAATGGAACAGTCGTGGATACTGCCAACAGCGATGGAGGTTCATGGCCTGCTGGAAGCGCTTCCCCCAATTTCTACAGCATGGAAAGAGTGTTAAGTGGTGGTGTCGCCGCGCCGGATAATTCCTACGGCTGGATAACCAATAATCAGCCAGCCACCTGGACAACGCATGATGCGGCAAATAATCTTATTCATGGAACACCCGGAAATCCCAATTGGGCATTTTCAGTAACGCCTACTTTTACGCCAACGATTACATTATCACCTACACTAACCCTCACCCCCACCCTTACATTGACTCTCACACCCAGCATCACCCCCACACCAGCGGGATTAAGATCCGTGATCATCAATGAGGTGGCCTGGGCAGGCACAACCTCCGGGCTTAGTGACGATGAATGGATCGAGTTATACAATCCTGGAAGCGCAGCCATAAGTATCATAGGCTGGAACCTAAAAGCCGCCGATGGCGCGCCAGACATCGTCCTGAGCGGATACATCCCTGCCGGCGGATATTTCCTGCTCGAACGCGGCGCCAACCTCTCGGATGACACCACCGTGTCCGACATCCCTGCAGATCAAATATACACTGGTAACGCGCTGTCCAATAGCGGAGAAGAGCTCACTCTGTATGACGGCTCCAACAAAATCATAGATACTGCTAATGGCAATGGCGGTAGCTGGCCCGCGGGAAGTTCATCCACTTACGGCACGATGGAAAGAATTTCAGGAACCGCCGACAGCGACAGCGCATGGATCACAAACACAGGCGTAAAGAAAAACGGAAAGAATGCAAACGGCGGCGATATTTTAGGGACGCCAAAGAACAGCAATAATGTAGGTCCCACTCCCACACCCTCAAAGACAGCCACACCCGTAAGCACCTCAACCTCCGCAGCGTTCGAGATTGACCCCCGTCCCATCATCAACGAAATCCTCCCGCGCCCGGGCTTTGATTGGAACCAGGACGGCAAGGTGGATGTCTTCGACGAATTCATCGAGATCAAAAATCTCAGCCCCATCGATATTAATTTAAGTGGCTGGATACTGGATGACGAAGCAGACACAGGCTCAAGCCCGTTCACATTGCCGGATGTCACCTTGAAACCCAGGCAACGCATTGTCTTCTACGGATCCCAAACCAACCTGTTGCTCAGTGACGGCGGCGATAGCGTGCGTCTCATCAACCCCAAAGGGAAAATATACGACAAATATACCTATCCCATCGCAAAGTGGGAGGATGAATCCATTTGCCGCCTGCCCGACGGGAATGTCTTTGGCGCATGGTTCGCAGATTGCACTCCCACACCAAACCTGACCAATACGCGCGAAGGAAATGTCCCAGCCATGCCGGACGTCAATTATGAATCTCCCGTCTGCGATTTACCCGATACCATCCCCGTCGATTTCTTCCTCGCCGAATGTCACGGTTACGGAGCGAATGTCTGGAATCCGTATTATTGGGACCAAAACGGCTGGCAGGGCGCGCTAACCATTCCACAAAAAACGAGCAAATGGGAATCTTTTGTTGAATAAGACAGGTACACAGGTACGCAAGTAGACAAGTACACAAGTCGTGTCTACCTGTCTACGTGTTTACCTGTTTACTTATTTCCCTGTATACTATTCCCCATGGAAACCTTCTTCACCTTTCTGGAAAAAAGAGTCGCTGACTCAGCTTCCCTTTTATGCATTGGACTCGACCCGCACATCCCTGATCTCAAAGAACCGAATGCCGCCTCCGCGCTGGACTATTGCCTGACTCTGATCAAGCAGACCACTCCCTACGCTGCGGCATTCAAACCCAACGCCGCCTTCTTTGAAGTCTTCGGCGCCGAAGGTTGGACCGCGCTCAAGCAGGTGATCGAAGCCATCCGCGAAGAATCAGATCGTTTGGGTTCACGCATCCCCATCGTCCTGGATGCGAAGCGCGGGGATATCGCATCCACAGCGGATGCTTATGCCCAATCCGCGTTTGAAACTCTCGGCGCAGATTGCATCACCCTGAATCCATATCTCGGCAAAGACTCAATCGAACCGTTCTTAAAGAATCCAGAAAAAGGCGTTTTCCTGCTTTGCAAAACATCGAACGCAGGTTCCATGGACTTGCAAAATTTGTTCGTCCTGCCTTCGGGTTCTGACAGTCCCATGCCCTTATATCTTTATGTGGCTTTTATGGCTCAGGAATGGAATGTGAAGAAAAACATCGGACTCGTCGTTGGCGCAACACATCCGCAGATCATGGGCATGATCCGCAACGCAGCGCCTGATCTGTGGTTTCTCTCACCCGGGGTCGGCGCGCAAGGCGGCGAATTGGAACTGGCGCTCAAATCCGGATTGCGCGCCGACGGACAGGGACTTCTGCTGCCTGTCTCACGTGCCATTGCCCGCGCAGAAAGTCCCGCTAAGGCCGCGGCAGAATTACGCGACCAAATAATAAATATCAAAAGAGATTTAACCAGGGATAAACGGAGATAAACAAAGAGTTATTAATTAAATGAATCTTTGTTTATCTCTGTTCATCATAGTGAATTAAAAAGGAATCATCCATGACCGATATATTACGTATCGCGAATCACGAATTATCCTCCCTCGCCGATGAACTGCTCGCTGCAGGCTGTATCAAATTCGGTGACTTCACCCTCAAGTCTGGTTTCAAATCCCCCATCTACATTGATCTGCGCCGTATTATCTCATTTCCAAAATTACTTGAACAAATCGCGGCGGCATATTTGCCTATCATCCGTCCTCTTTCCTTCGACCGTCTCGCTGGATTGCCTTACGCCGCCATTCCCATCGCCACCGCCATCAGCCTGGCGGGAAACTATCCGATGATCTATCCGCGCAAGGAAGTAAAAGACTATGGAACGAAAGCAGAGATCGAAGGCGAATTCCACGCCGGTGAAACGGCTCTGGTTATTGACGATCTCGCCACCACTGGTGGAAGCAAATTCGAAGCCATTGAAAAATTGACAGGCGCAGGGCTGATCGTGAAAGATGTTGTTGTGTTGGTGGATCGTCAATCTGGCGCAAAGGAATCCCTCGAACAGGCGGGATACTCCTTGTACTCGGTTTTCACCATCAATCAGCTGCTGGATCATTGGGAAGAGACAGGGAGAGTGTCCAAGGATAAGATCGAAGTCACGAGAGCGTTTCTGAAGCGCTCAAATGTTTTAACGCCAGGAGATTGAATTTCCTATGCCCCAAAAACATACCTTCACAGCAACCATCCAAAACGCAGGCGGAGACGGGACGCCTAATTTTCTACTTCGCTAAAAACCCATCAAAATTTGATTGGTTCACTACTTGAAAATGGCTGTTCGGATAAACGCTGGCGAACTCTTTTGCCGACTTCGTGTTTGCTTCCCCTTCCCTCCACTTGAATTCATAAGCGCTTAATTCACCCTGTTTTTCCTCGATCAGGTCAATTTCTTTTTGGTCATAAGTACGCCAGAAATAAAAGTTGGCATAGCGGCGCTGGTGATGGAAAGTTTTCATGCGTTCAATGATCGCATAGTTTTCAAAGAGCGCGCCGATGTCGGAACGGATCTTAAGCGGGTTAAAATTACGGATCAATGCGTTACGCAAGCCGAGGTCTACAAAATAATATTTGGAAGATTTCGAGATTTCCTTGCGAAGGTTTCTGCTAAAGCCGCGCAGGTTGACGAGCACAAACATTTTCTCCAGCAGGTCGAGATATTTTTCAACCGATAATTTGGAAATGGAAAGGCGCGAAGCCAGTTCTGAAGTGGAGACTTCCGACCCGATCTGTAACGCCAGCAGGGAAAGCAGGTCTATGACCTTTTTCGGCTTTTTCACCTGCTCAAATATGAGAATATCACGATAGAGATAATTGTTGATCAGGTCGTAGAGATAGTTTTCCTTGTCTTCATATGAATCATAACTGGCTATTTTGGGATACATCCCGAATCTCAAAAATTCCTCCATGTGTTCGCTGTTTGACGTAACGGGCGGGTGGATTGGCAGTTCATTATATGAAAACGGATATAAAGTAAATATGGATGAACGCCCTGTCAGCGGTTCATTAACCTTAGTTGCAAGGTCAAATGAAGCCGAACCAGATGCGAGGATATGTATCTTATAATGGTCGAAAATCAGTTTTAGCGTCAGCCCGATATTCTCGATGCGCTGGGCTTCATCAATCACCAGTAATTTATTTGCGCCCACAACTGTTTTAAGTTTGTCTAAATCTGCGCGGCTCAAAAGTTCCTGCGTGCGCAGGTCATCCCCGTTCAATTGGACATACGGCAAGTCTGTTTTTGCCAGCAATTGCCCGATCAGTGTGGTTTTTCCCGCCTGTCGCGGACCATATAAAATGATCGCTTTGGGCTCAGATTGTAGTTCTTTTTGAATATGGTAAAATAGACTTCGCTCAATTTCCATAAATTTAGTATATTACACTTTACTTAATTTGTCAAAATATGGCAGGAAACATTTTTTCGCAAAAAATGGAAATTTTCATACCCAAAAAACACACCTTTACCGCAGTCATCCAAAACGCGGGCGGAGGCGGCGCATTTGTGGAAGTCCCCTTCGATGTGGAAGCGGCTTTTGGCGCGAAAAAGCCCAAAGTCAAAGCCATGATCGAGGGTATCCTCTATCGCGGCATATTAACACGGATGGGCGGCGAACGTCATATCCTGATCATCCTCAAAGGCATCCGTGAGCAGATCGGGAAAACGTTCGGCGATGAAATAAAAATCATCGTGGAGGAAGATACCGAGCCGCGCGTGATCGAAGTCCCTGCGGAGTTGAAGAAGGCGTTCAAGACTGAAAAGGAAGCGAAGGCCTTTTTTGAAAAGTTGGCTTACACACATCAACACGAATATGTGATGTGGATCAACGAAGCCAAACGAGAAGAGACGCGCCAGACGCGCGTTGCAAAAACAATAGAGATGTTGAAACAAGGCAAACGTGGAAAATAAGAAGTAAATGAAAATTATTCTTATGCTCCAGCAGCCGTCCCCGGCGGCAATAGCTGGATCAATCTTACGCCGCTGCCGACTTGACCTGCACAACATCCCAAATTAAATCCGGGTGTATTGCTGCAACTTGCAGCAATACACGCGCGGCTCCTTCGGGTTCGCGGCGTCCCTGCTCCCAATTTTGTAGTGTTTTAACGCTAATTCCCATCAATGCCGCGAATTCAGTTTGTGTAAGCTTATAATTTTTGCGTATCTTTTTGACATTCGGCGTCTTGATCACAAATGTGCGGGATGGTTTTTCCTTGCCGCGCAGGATTCTACCGCCTTCGCGGACGCTGGCAACCAATTCATTGAACAATTCATCTTTCATTTGAACTCCTTTTCCACGATCTCACGCAACACCTTAAGTTGAAGAGGTGTCAGATCGTCCTTTTCATTTTTCGGATACATGAAGAGCATTAGGATTTGATCCTGCGCAACGACCCAGTAATAAACGGCTCTTACGCCGCCGCGTTTTCCTCTTCCGCTCATTGACCAGCGCATCTTTCTCAAACCACCGCCATGAGGAATGACAGCGCTTGTGCCTGGATGAGCTGATAACGCGACCTGTAATTGGCTGTATTCATCATCCGTGAGCAGGGATGTGACCTGACGGGTAAAGATGCTGGTTTCAATGAACTGCATAGATAAAGTAAATATACGCCATTGGCGTACTTTCGTCAAGGGATTGTGCTTTGCCCGTGATAGAATTCGACAAGAGGTATTTTGTGAAGAAGGGTAAAAAGGCGCGTTAGTGTATCCATTCCTTCGTTCGTTTCTCTTTCGTTTTGAACCTGAGCGCGCCCATGCGCTTACGCTTCACGCATTACGTATTACGGGGAAATTCGCTCCTTTGCGCTGGCTCGTCGCGCAGCAATTCAAAGCCCCGTCCAAACCTGTCGAGGCGTTTGGATTGAAATTTAAAAATCCAGTTGGGCTCGCCGCGGGCTATGATAAGGATGGCATCGCCATTCGCGGACTCTCGGCTCTGGGTTTTGGTCACGTGGAAATTGGAACGGTCACACCCAAACCTCAGCCAGGGAATCCATCTCCGCGCGTTTTTCGCCTTTTGGAAGATGAAGCGCTCGTCAACCGCATGGGATTTCCCTCGCGCGGCGCTGAGTTTGCGCAAATGCAATTGAACCCAAACCTGCGCATGAATTGGATCGAACAGGCTGCAGGGTTTTCACCGCGAAAGAGGCAAGTCGGTCAACGGAAATGGAATACGATCCTCGGTGTAAACCTCGGCAAGAACAAAGATACGCCGAATGAAGAAGCCGCGCTTGATTATCTTGCCCTGTTGCAAAACTTTGCAGGTTGCGCCGATTACTTGGCCATCAACGTCAGTTCGCCCAATACAGTCGGGCTTCGTAATTTGCAGGGACGTGAAGCGCTCGAAGGTTTGCTTGTACAATTGAATCAACAACGCTTGATTGGACAAATGGAATATAAAAAACATCTGCCGATCCTCGTTAAACTTGCGCCAGACCTGGGTGAATCAGAACTTGATGATGCCATTGAAGCCATCCTGCGCGCAGGCATGGATGGAATCATTGTTACGAATACAACTCTTGCGCGCGAGGGGTTGAGATCGAATCTAAAGGGAGAATCAGGCGGGTTGAGCGGCAGTCCGCTCAAGGTTAAGAGTGAGGCGGTTCTTCGTCAAACGGTGAGGCGCGTGAATGGAGAAATCCCGATTGTGAGCGTGGGCGGCATCATGAGTCCCGACGACGCAAAACGCCGCCTCGATTGCGGGGCGGCGCTGGTGCAGTTGTATACGGGCATGGTCTATCGCGGGCCGGGTTTGGTGAAAGAGATATTAAGTTTTATATAGCATGGTGAACAAGTTGTGCAAGAGGCTGAAATAGGAGGTGGCGGATAAAGTGATGGAGAAAAGGTGCTGACTATCCTAAAGCGGAGGCGCATTTACTCGTCAACCACTTCCACTAATACCGCTTGGACAACAGTTCGCCAGCGATAGAACCCAGTGGATTCGTTGTAATCCTTGCAGGTAATGAGCGTTATCCAGCTATAGTCTTTGTTGTCCAAAATGGAAGAATCATTCGGGTCAACCCTTTCGTTCTTGTAGCGTACACTATAGATATATTGTTTTCCCCAGGCATGGATGATGATCTTATCATCCCATGACAGCTTACCCAGATCCACGAATGGCCCCGGGCTGCCATCCGCGAGATAAACGTGTCCAGTGATCGCCGTATTACCGGGTTGGGTGGGGAATGTCGTTCCCGACAAATACCCCACTTCGTTTGCGCCCAGCCAATCCAAATTCCAGCTGTTTCCGTCTTTTGGCACCCCAGTAATGGAGAGCAGCTTGCCAAGTTTTGGAATTTCCAAAGTCAACTGATCGTACGATTGATATTCAAGTCGAGCAGGCTGCTCCGGTACGTTGGTCTTGACGCGCGGGGCGAAACCGGTTGATGGTAACGCTCCCGTAGAAATTTGCCACAGCTCCGTACCTGTGCGTCCGTCATTCGCAGTGAAGTAGATCGTCCAGCCACTGCGGATGGAATTCGAAATGGAACCAACGTAACCCCCGCTGGTGAACTCGGGGGTGGAGCCCCTACTTCCCGTGCGAATATCCTTGAGCAGGAAAGTCTTGTAATGGGGGAATTCGGAATACCACACTTCCTCGCCGTGTATGCCATCATTAGCCGTAAAGAAGAGGGTTGTACCCATCACACCCAGGGGTTTGGGATTGGCATTCCTTTTTCCTGGATTAATATCAGATACTTGATAGGCATATTCGTAGGGAGGTTCCGTCTTCCATAACTCAACGCCTGTTTTGCCATCGTCGGCACTGAAGAACATCTCCCAGCCGACGCTGCCAATGGCGGCCGGGTTAGAATCCTTTTTTTTGTCGTTGATGTCAGCAAGTAAATAAGCGCCGTGTTGCATATCGTAACGCCACAATTCATTTCCATATTTGTTTGTTTTGGCCGGGAAGAAAATCACGGAGTCTCCCAACCGGTTAGACCATCCCGGATCCGATCCGTCACTCCCCGGTTCGATGTCTTTGATCATCTTCGTGGTGGTTTTGCTTCCATAACTCTGCCAGAGTTCTTGTTCATGCACGCCGTCGTTTGCGCTGAATATTAACATGTCGCCAAGCATATTGAAACTGGAAGGTTCCGAGCTATTCACGCCATCATAGATGTCCTTGATCATGGTTGTGCCGTTGATTGTGCCGTCGCTGCGCCAGGGTTCTCGGCCGTGGCGTCCATCATCAGCGGTAAAATATAGAATATCGTAATACCCGTACAGGTATTCCGGGTTTGAGTCACCCAATGGGTTGATATTCTTCACAAGTTGGGATTTTCCCGTTTCAGGAAAATAGGCATATAGCTCTCTGCCATCCAAAGAAACAGCGTTGAAATACAGCGTGGAACCGACAATCTGTAGCCACCTTGGATCGGATCCAGATGGGTAATTCCCCAGGTCTACAACCATTCTGGCGGTACCGGCGACAGTATTATATTTCCAGAGTTGACGTCCATGAGTCGCGTCAGTAGCGGCGAAGTAGATATCATTCCCGTAGACAGTCAGCCATTCCGGTTTTGAGCCTGCGCTGCCGGCATTGATATCGCGCACCTGCATCGCTTCGCGCGTAAGGTGAGAGTATTTCCAAAGCTCGGCGCCACTCTCTTTTGTCTTGGCCTGGAAATAAAGCGCTTCGTTTTTGATGGTGAACCAGGCAGGGTCTGAATCATCAGCCCCTGCGGCGATATCCGCGACCTGCTCAACGTAATACGGTGCCCCATAAGCGTTGGCTTTGGCCTGTGCAGAGGGGCTGCTGCCCATGTTCATAAGGAATAAAAGAGCGATCCCTGGTAGAGCCAGTATTTTCAATACGCGCGGTATATTTCTCAATGCTGAGACTCCTTATGGAACAGAGCAGATGAGGAGATCATCATACCAGATCGTCCCCGCCAGATTTTCCAGCCCGATGTTGCCGGGGCGGAGCGGACTGGCATCTTCATAGGATACCATCATCTTGCCGTCCAGCGCAACTTCGATAACCCCCTGCGCTCGGCGATCTGGTAGCGGATGTTGAAAACTTGGCCGATCATGGATACTCTATGTTGGGTGCGCTGTCTGTCACCGAATGGGGAAATCCGCTCCGCGTAAACGAATTTGCGCTGTCTGTGCCATTCGTTTATTCGTTGCCATACGTTGACAACAACTTCTACGGCGTCCGATCTCCATTCGCATCAAAAGTGATCTTTCCCGAAACGCCGTCATAGCCCGACGTGCTTCGCACGGCTTGCGCCAGTGCCTGACGCGGAATCACCAACTGGCCTTTTTCGTCCACCACTGCAACCGATTCGATAGCCTTCAACAATATTGTTGCCGCGTCGTAGGCTTCGGCAGCGAATGGCTGGCAGCATTCGCGCCCGACTGCCGCTTTGAATTTCGCCGCAAACGATTGATACTCTGGTGACGACGGATCGGCAACGGGATTGTCGCTGGGGTTGACGTCAATCGTAAGTCCGAGCCGGTTGAATGTCTGCGAGCCTTGCTGCGAAAGTTCGCTACGGGTGGCCGAAGGCGAGATGAAGACGATGTGACCGACATCGAACAGCGGCATGGCCGCCGTGAGCGCCGAGGAGCAAGTTGTGCCGACGACTGCCGCCAGTGAGTCGGTCTTCAGCAATTCTTTCGCGGCGGCCTGCCCGCCCTCCGCAGTGCATTTGTCATCCGCCGAAACCGGTTCGATTGGGAAACCGGCCACGTCACCAGTTTCGGAAATTGCCAACTGCGCCGCGTCCCGCTGATCCTGTCCCATCGACGCCAGATCGCCCGTGAGCGAACTGGCAACGCCGATCAGAATCGAGTCGCCTGGCGCGATGACAACCGTTCCCCACGGATCGGCCAGTGCGGCAGCAAGCGCTTCCGGACTGCCCGGCGCGGCGGTGGGGGCTTGCGTCCCGCCCGCAATGATCTCATTCACGCGGAAGTTGTCTATCGCCAGTCCGACTTTGTTATCTAAGTCCAGTGTGACGCCGCCGTCGAGGTGCGGCGACTCGGAGTCGGTGTAGTCGAAGTATTGCTCACCGTCGATCAGCAGTCGCACGCGGTTACCAATGGCGATGACCTGAGCCGTGTGCCAACCCTCCGCGCTGATGTTGCGATCACTCTGCGCCACCTGCTCCTGCATTTGCGTTTCACAGCTTTCATCGCGGAGTTCGACGATATCGGTCGTGATGAGAGCGACGTAATTGTCCATCGCCTGCACCGTCGGCGGGCAATCGGTGGCGCGGAATCGCAGATAGAAGTAGTAGGCGTTGTGCTCGTCGGGTTTGAGGAACTTGAAGTCGAACTGAACGGCATAGTCGGTCCAGCCATCGGCCTTCAGGCCGACGAATGCGGTTGACTCCGAGGTGTCGCTCAAAAGCACGGTGCGTCCGTCCATAGTTGTGGTCTCCCACCTTCGCGGCTGGAAATCCCAGCGCATGGAAGGCTCGCCATCGAAATCGTCCTGGAACAGGATCGAGCCCAGCGTACCCTCGGTAATCATTGGTATGGGAACGCTCGTTGCCGACCCTCCGCCGAAAGTAGGCAGTTTATAAGGTGAGCCCGGACACCAGGGTGGCTGCGGCCACGGCCCCACAGGCGGGCAGATATCGAAGATGCCCATCACGACCACCCCAAGGAGACACACCCCAAGGAATCCGAGAATCACGTTTAGTGCCTTTTTTGCTATGGGCGGTTTCACGGGGGACAGGCGCTCAGGCTTGATTTTCTTCGGCCGGACCTCCTCGACAACTTCCTCTTCCTTGATTGCCATAGCCAGCCGATTCAATACGCGTTCCATGGCTGTGGCCATTTCCCCGGTCGTTTGGTAGCGGTCATCTGCATCCTTGGCGGTGGACTTGAGGATGATATTCTCCACTTCTGCCGGGATGTTCGGGTTCAACTGGCGCGGCATCGGCATTGGGGCAGTCATGTGCTTGATGACGATGGCCATCGGCGTGTCAGCGCGGAAAGGTACGTCCCCGGTCACCAATTCGTACAACATGATGCCCAGCGAGTAGATATCGGTGCGCGCATCCACCTGGTCGCCGCATCCCTGTTCGGGTGACATATACATCGGCGTCCCCAGTCCCACTCCCGTACCGGTCAGTCTCATAGAGGATTCAGCCATCTGCGCCAGTCCAAAATCAGCCAGCATTGGCCAGTTGCCCTCCGCCATCAGGACATTGCTCGGTTTGATATCCCGGTGGACAATCCCGCGTCCGTGTGCATATCCCAGGGCGCGGGCGATGGGCAGCAGCAAGCGCAGCGCTTCTTCGGGGCTGTGCGTTTGACCGCGTTCGTGCTTGAGCGTGCCACCCTCGACGAACTGCATTACCAGGTAGGTAATCCCGCTTTGCTCACCATAACTGTAGATTGGAATGATGTTGGGGTGGTTCAACTGGGCGATAGCCTTAGCCTCGCGGCGGAAACGCTGGGTGAAGTTGGGATCGCTGGCGAAGAACTGCGGCAGCACCTTGACCGCCACGTAGCGGTCGAGGGCAGCTTCGTAACCTTTGTAAACCGTTGCCATGCCTCCTTGGCCTAATCGCTCCACTAGGCGGTACGCGCCCAGCGTCTGCCCAACCAGCGAGTCCTCCATCCCGATCATTGTGGCCTGGGCGCCTTCCGCCATCCCGCGCTGAACCTCTGTAACCCGGTTCAGGAATTCGGCCGCGCTCTGGATGCGCTTGGCAGGAACGGGATGCAGGCACTTGGCGACCAGTTCATCCCATTCGGGCGGGATACCCAAGCGCTGTCGGCTGGGCAGCAAGTCTGTGATCAACGAGCGATCAGATGCAATGGCATTTGCATCCAGTTCCTTGCCGGTCAAGATCTGGAACAGCAAAGCGCCCAGCGAGTAGAAATCAGTCCTGGGGTCGGCTTTCTCGCCGCGCAGTAATTCGGGGGCGTGATAAGGCTGTGCCTTGGCTTTACCTTCGGCCAGCAGTTCGCCAATGTTCAAGCCCTGCGCCATACCCAGATTGGTCACACGAACAACACTGTCGCTGGAAAGCAGAATCTCTCCCGGGTCGAAGACTACCTGGAAAACACCAGCTTGATGGATCGCCTCCACATATTCCCCTAACTGCCGGGCGATATCGAAGGCAATATCCAATTGGAGACCGTTCCCTCCCGTCACCAGGTTAGCCAGTGACTGGCCCTCGATGCCTGCGCGGACGATGACAGCCTGCCCCTCCACCTCGCCATAATCAAGGATAGGAACAGTGTGGGGCGACTCGATCTTAGTGATTGCCTTTGCCAGCGATTCGAATCGCTCCAGGAAATCCAGAGCAGCGACCATGTTTGGTTTGATGGCGGTGACGTTCACGGTCAGGCCGGTTTGGGTATCTTTGCCATTGTAGGTAAGGAAAAGATCATTTTCTCCGGCTTGTTCTGAAACAAGGAATTTTTCCAGGACGGTTTTATTTAGCATAATTATTCCTTTGTGAGTTCAATTACGATTATTTTATAACTTTTTTCTAGCGCCCATTGATCTACCTCGGATTATTGAGATATCCCGTGATGAATGGGATGATGCAATCTTAACTTCTGCCTTGTAGTTGTCCTTTTTTTGCGTAGAGTCAGGAATCCAACCAGGGCTGTAAACGCTATCAACAACAATCCGATCACAATCAAGAACACCAAGCCTTTCAAGGTTAATTCTAGATCCCGACCACTTTGGAGAAAATCTGGTGTCTTTGTACCGTAGAATCCTATCAGACCAAGGAAAACAGCAATCATCCCTGGTAATCCGCATAGAAGGATTGTAATAATGGTGGCAATTATTCCTCTGGTTCTTTTATTCTTTCTTTCCCCTTCCTCTTGAACTGTGTGTACAGGTCGAACGACTTCCGCCTTGGACACAGCAGACGGACTGCTCATTGCTTGTTCTATGCTTGTGGCCATCTCATCTGCAGATTGGTAACGGTTGTCCGGGCTTTTGGCTGTCGCCTTCAGGATAATCTCCTCGACTTCCTTTGGAATATCCTTCTTTACTTGACGCGGCAGGGGCATCGGGGCACTCAAGTGCTTGATGACGATCGCCATCGGCGTATCGGCGTGGAATGGAACATCGCCTGTCACCATCTCGTAGAGCATAATGCCCAGCGAATAGATGTCAGTGCGGGCGTCCACTTTGGCGCCCTGTCCCTGCTCGGGCGACATGTAAGCGGGCGTTCCCATGCCCACCCCGGTGCCGGTCAGTTTAGTGGAGGACTCGGCCATTTGCGCCAATCCGAAGTCTGCGAGCACAGGCCAGTTGCCATCTGCGAGCAGCACATTGCTGGGTTTGATATCGCGGTGGATAATGCCGCGCGCATGAGCATATCCCAGGGCGCGGGTGATCGGCAGCAGCAGGCGCAAGGCTTCTTCAGCGCTGAAGACTCTGTCCCGGCCATGCTTCAGTGTTCCACCCTCCACGAACTGCATGGCAATATAGATGACATTCCCCTCTTCCCCGTAGGAGTGAATCGGGACGATGTTGGGATGGCTGAGTTGAGCCACGGCTTTGGCTTCGCGGCGGAAGCGCTTCAGGAAGTTGGGGTCGCGGGCGAAGAATTGGGGCAGCACCTTGATGGCCACATAACGACCAAGTGCAGCCTCATAAGCTTTGTAGACGGTTGCCATGCCGCCCTGTCCCAACCGTTCCACCAGTCGGTAAGCACCCAGGGTCTGGCCGATGAGAGAATCTTCGATACCGAGAATCGTTTCCTCCGTCCCGACAGCCATCCCGCTATGTACTTGCTCCACCCTGTCCAGGAACTCGGCCGCGCTCTGGATGCGCCGGCTCGGGTCAGGGTGAAGGCACCTGGCGATCAATTCGTCCAGTTCGGGCGCCAGGCCGGGGCGTACATGGCTGGGATAGAAATCTGCTAATGTTGGCGTCTTCCCCACTGCAACTTGCGCATCCGGTTCCTTGCCCGTCAGTGCGGTGAAAAGCAGCGCGCCTAAAGAGTAGAAATCGGTGCGTGCGTCTGCCTTCTCACCACGCAGCAATTCGGGCACGTGGTATGGAGTGGTTTTGACCTTGCCGTTGGATAACAGTTCTTCGATGTTTAACCCTTGCGCGAGGCCCAAATCCAGGACGCGGATGACATTTCCAACTGTGAGAATGATATTGGCAGGATCGAAGACTCCCTGGGTCATAGCGTGCTTGTGGAGTGCATCCAGATATTCCCCCAACTGAGAGGCGATGCTGAGGACAACATCCAGAGGGAGGTTGTCTCCTCCTGTCGTCAAGCTGGCAAGAGTCCGGCCCTGCACCCCCTCCGAAACAATGACCACTTGCCCATCAACCTCTCCGAAATCGAGCAGCTTCACCAGGTGGGGAGATTCGATCCTGGAGATTTTCTGCGCAATCGGGGAGAAAAGGGAGAGAAAATTCGCTGGTTTGGTAACTTTAACGTTGATTACAAAGATGGTGATTGGTCTGTCTGTCTTTACCTCTTTTCCAGTATATAGGATGTAAATATCGGTTTCACGAATTTTCTCACCCAACGTGTATTTTTGGAGGAACAATGCTTCAACCATTATCTCTCCTTGATCATGAACTCGAATTCGGTGTTCCCCATCCTGATTTTGTCACCGTGCTTCATGATGGTTGGCTGCTGGATTATTTGGTTGTTGAGGTAAGTGTGGTTCCCTGAACTGAGATCACGCAGGAGATACTCAGTGCCAAAAACCTCGACGCTGGCGTGTGAACGGGACATGCGCGGGTCGCGGATGATGATCTCCGCGTTATCACGACCGAGGATCTGTTTCATGGCGAGTCTGTATTGCTGCCCGGCGCGCTCGCCTGACCTCAGGATCAGGAAGGCGGGTGGCGGTTCGACCGGCGTGGCCTTGAGTTCCACCTGAGTGGCGGCGAACACATCCACATCCTGCGACGCCATTCTTTCGATAAGCGCACCACAGGCTTGGCAGTCCGCTAGTCCGGCCTGGATTTCCTTGCCGCAATGAACACAAACTATTTTCTTTTCCAACAAACCCCTCCCTCCCCAAAAATTACAATGTGTCTTTCCGTTTCTGCAATCCCAGGATGGCGAAGAACATCACCGTGATCTGGATGCCCAGGATCAACCATCGTTCTCCAGGAGTGCCGTAAAACGCTCGTCCATAACGATTCATAATGGTGCCGAGGATGTTTTCCGCTGCGCCAATGGCTTTCTGGCGGTTGCGCTGCCAGTCGGCAAGGTCATTGCCGTATAAGTCAATCTGTTGCGAGTAATCTGTGAATTGCTGCTCGCTGGCGTCGCTGTAAGCCTCCAGGGCCGCCTTTTTGGAAGTCGAATATTCTTCAAACTGCTGTTGGGAAGCGTCATAGTATTCGCTTAACTGGTCTGACCGGCTTTGGAAATATGCCTCGTTCTGCGCAACACTGTCGTCCCGATATTGATTGAGTTCGTAAAGTAGAATAGGTGTCGGCAAGGGGGTAGGGGATGGATATGGCGTGGGCGTGGGCAAGCGAGTTGGCGTCGCCATCGGTGTGGGTGTCGGCAGGCGGTCGGGTTGGACCGGCTCTTGCGGTTCAACCTGGCTGAGGGCTAGTTTCGCAACGTCATCGTAGTATTCCTCAGAGAACAAGCCGGGTATGCCGGGACACTCCTGGAACAAATAGGTTCCCATGCAGGGGCATCCGGGTTGGTTCTTTTGCACTTCGGTTAAAGCACTGCGCTGATCTTTAGGCAAAGCCCAACATGCATCCTGCACAAGCGTGTCGCCCATGCCGGTTGAGACCACAAAGGCTTCGAATGTCCAGCGCGCCGGTGTGATGTAACTGACCAGTTCGCCCAGCGGCACCTCCTCGAGCGGGATCAGGACACCTGTGTAGAGGAATTGCGGCACGATCACTGCGATCAGGGCGATCAGGGCCGCGTTCTGATTTGGGACAGCGGAGGAGATTACCAGTCCCAGCAGATATCCGGAGAGAATGCCCAGGACGATGGTGATGAATAATGCGCCATAAATCCCCGCGCTCGAAGCCGGCGGGTTGATCAGCAGAATTACAGTGAGCAGGATAACACCGCCCTGGTAGAAAGACATCACAAAGCCCATCCACAATTTTGAAAACACATAGGGGAGAATTTTCAACCCCACGGCGCGTTCGCGTTTGTAGATATCCGCTTCTTTGATGATCTCACGCACGCTGGTCATCGCTCCGACCAGAAGGGCAACGATGGCTGTCATAAACCACATACCCATGACGTTGTTCATGCTGCCGTCGACTTCATCGAAGATGTTCCTGCCCCAGATGAAGTTCATCAGGCCCAGGATCGGCGCCAGGGCCAGCATCATCGTCAGCGAAACCTTATCCTGGAACAGAATCTTCAGGTTGCGCGCGGAGAGTATCCGCAATTGCTCGAATGCGGATGTTTTTTGAGCTTGCTTCTGGGAGGGAGCGGCCGACTTGGCGTTGCGGGGTTTAGCGGACTGGAGCGGCCGTGCGGCTTCCAGTTCGCCTTTCACCGGCTTGCAATATTTGCTCGCCTGGAATCGTTCTCCCCATTCCTTCGGCGTTCCGCGTTCATGATCGGTCAGGAGGCGGTAGATCTCGTCGAATTCCATTTCCTTTTCCAGCCGTTCGCGCGGCGTGCGGTAGGAGTCGAAATGCGCCAGTGCAGCTTCAGGCGCGCCAAAAAAGACCAGAAAGCCGCCCGTGCCAAGAATGATTACCTTGTCGCACAACATGACGTTCTTGGTCGTATGGGTAACAATGATGATCGTGCGCCCCTGGTCGGCCAGGCGGCGCAAGAGGCGCATCATCTCGTACTCGGTGCCGGGGTCAAGACCGCTGGTGGGTTCATCCAGGAAGAACAGGCGCGGGCGGGTAAGCAGTTCGACTCCGATCGAGACACGTTTCAATTGACCACCTGACAGGCGCCAGATGGGTACATCCTTGCGCTCCCACAGCCCCAGGTCTTTAAGCGTCTGTTCCACTACTCCTCGCCGTTCATCCGGTGAGGTATCGGCCGGCAGTCGTAGCTGGGCGGCGTAATCCAGCGCCATGGTCGGGGTGAGCTCCATATGGACAATATCCCGCTGAGGCACGTAGCCGATCTCATCGCGGAACATGTCGTAGTTGTCGTACAAACTGGTGCCGTTAACGAACACCTGTCCATCGGTGGCCGGGCGGAACCCATTCAGCGTATCCAGGAAGGTGGTCTTTCCCGAACCACTCATCCCAACCAGGGCGACGAACTCATTCCCGCCGATGCTCAGATTGATATCCTTGAGAAGGTTGAGGCTCTTTGATACCCATTTGTGGATATGGATGGCATCAATGGAGTAACCGGTCTCCGCCTCCATCTGGATGCCCGCCCCTGAGAAGATGAAAGAGTAGGGTCCGATCTTGACCCGGTCACCCGGCTTGAGCCACGATTCGCCTTTAATCAGGGCACCGTTGACGTAGACACCGTTGGCGCTCTGCAGGTCGAGAATGCGAAAACGCTTGCCCATGCGCTCGAGGACTGCGTGATAGCGGCTGATTGCCGGGTGGTCGAATTGAACAGTATTCTTTTCGGAGCGTCCGATGGTGACTCGCTCCTTGCCGCTCAAGTCCAGGAATCGGACATCGGCCAGTATTGAAAGCCGGGTCGCGTCCTTCTGAACGGCAGAGAGAGCGGCAATATCCTCAGGCTGTGAGCTGACAAATTGCGTACCAAGGCCGGACAGCGCACCCTTATCTGATATCTCCGCAGCAACCTGCGCAGAGATCATGAAGGTTGTTTCATGGATGATGAAAGGATGGTCAAGCTCAATCGGATGAGGTTGTTCCGCATCGATCTTCTGACCGTTAACGATCACACCGTTGGTGGATTTCAGGTCGGTAATCCAGAAACTATCGCCTTCCACTTTCAGACGGGCATGCTGACGCGAGATCCCCAATGATTTGATCTGTACCTCGCAACCCGGTTCGCGCCCGATGACAAACTCGCCATCTGGCAGATGCATGCTCTTCTGATGTTGTTCCTTATCACTGTAGATTAGGAAATAATTGCGGGCTGGGGGTCTTTCGGGTGCATTGAACGTGAAACTACCCAGCATGGTCTTATCGGAGCTGATGAGGGGAAGCGCACCAGGCGCAGCATCCATCTCGTGGCGCAAGATGATCTTCCCGGACTCCACCGTTTCCCCCATTTGGCAGGTCCTGACTTCGAACTGGAAGCCTGCGATTTTAAAGGACTGTCCCGGCGCGATAGGGAAAGCCTTGCGTGGCGGCAGGGGAATGCCATCCAGGAACGTGCCCTTTGCTGAGCCAAGATCCATGAGCATGCAGTGCTCCCCGGTCAGCTGGATCTGGGCGTGTTTCCGGGAGACATCGTTTTCAGCTAGGACAATGTCACAATCTTCCATCCTGCCGATGATGGTCTTTTCGCTTGTGAGAAGGTATTTCTTCTTCTTGCCCCCTGAATACTTAATTTCCAACAACATTTCGGTAGCATTCTTCTTCATTATCTCTCTGCCTTAATATCATCGTGGTTGATAGAGAATAATTGTTGTATTATAAATCATTATAAAACTGATGGAATTGAAAAACAAGGGGTTATAAAGTAGTATGGTGTTCCGTTTAGCAAGGTGTTAATAATATTCTAAAATAAATTCATACCAATTCGGTGGTATATACTTTGTAATACAGATAATCATATGGAAGATAAAAATCACGATCGTAGCAGGTCCCCCGCGAAATTTTCACGCCTGCGAACTTTCAACGGGGCAGCGCTGGTGCAGTTGTATTCAGGTATGATCTATCGCGGGCCTGGTTTGGTGAAAGAGATTGTAAAAGCGATATAGTTATTTTTGCGCGGGACGCAGCGCAGGCATGGGAGCATCGTTGCGGCGGGTGAAAAATCCATCCGGCAAAGGAAGGGATTCAAGGGTGCGGCTGGTGGATAGTATGTCGGCGGGCAGGTAATATAAATTGATGGAGCTGTCGGTGCCGAGGCGGATATCCTGGAAGGCGAAGATGACGAAGGTTCCATCCGGGCTGAAAGTTGCATCGCGGTAACAGCAGTTACCTTCAATGGGGGCGAGTTTTTCAAATTTATGCGTGAAGGTGTTGTAAAGTCCCATGTCTCCAAAACCGCCGTTGCGCACATTGCTGTTCAGGAAGAAGAGCAGGTCTCCATCCCAATCGAAATTAATGATCTCGTTATTGAATCTGAAACGCGCGCCTGGGAATTCATCCAATCGTACGGGTTCAGAATCTTGGCAAAGTTTTATATCCAGGATGCGAATGGTGTCGGCAAACACACCGTTGGAGGGAGCAAGGAATTTAATGGCGAGATTTTTCCCATCTTCAGACCATAAAGCATCCTTCACGGCAATTTTATTGTAGAAAAGACAGCCATCCATGGCGAGCAACTCTCTCTTTTTGGTTGCGCTGCTTAATTTCTCAAGATCAAAAGGAACCACAAACAGTTCGCGCGCAAGGCTGAACGCGGCTTGTTTTCCGTCAGGGGAGACGTGGAAGGATTCAAAATATTCAGCAGAGATAAAACTGAAAATGATCTCCTCGCGCAGGCTATCAATATCCACTGTCTTTACGGTCTTGCCAGCCATGTAAAGGAGGGTCTGGCCGTCGGGCAGCCACTCAAGGTTGAACTTTTCCACGCCATCGTTGGTAACGGATCTCAAGTCACTGCCGTCCACGTTCATGATCCAGATGTCGTTGTTTCGTAAAAATGCGATCTTATCTCCGCCGCCAATGACAGGCAGTGAGGGTAAGGTAACTTCGGTGGGCGCTGTGGCGGCGGTCTCACCAATGGATGATGTTGCTTCGATCAATGGCCTGGAAGTTTCGATTGGCAGGGCGGCTGTGGAAGTTGGGAAAGGCGCTTCAAACCCAAGCGGGAGCATGTTCCTGAGCAAAAAGAAGACTCCACTTCCAAACAGCGCCGCGAGGAACAAGCCTCCAATCACAAGCGCAGGAATCGGATTGCGGCGTCTTTTCCTCGCTCTAATTGTTTTGTTATACCGTGAGACTTTGAGCGTCGTGCTCGACTTCCTCTCAGGCGGCGCTTCGCCGCGTAGAAAGGATTTAATGGCCTCGATCATTTCAACGGCGGTGGAGAAGCGGTCGTCCCTGTTCTTTGCCATGGCTGTGGCAATTACCTTTTCCATCCACTCGGGCAAGTTGGGGTTTGCCTCCAGAATGCGCGGAACAGGCTCCGTAATATGCTTGATTGCCACCCCCAGCGGAGTATCCGCCTGATAGGGCTGTTTACCTGTCAACATTTCATACAGAATGACGCCCAGCGCGTAAATGTCGGCGCGTCCGTCAATGGCGATCTCCCCGCTTGCCTGCTCTGGGGACATGTAAGCCGGCGTTCCGATGATGGCGCTGCCTGTCACGTTACCGGCCTCGCCTTGTGTAAATTTGGCGATCCCGAAATCGGAAATGAGAGGCACGCCTTTATTGGTGAAAAGGATATTTCCCGGTTTGAGGTCTCGGTGGACAATGCCTCTAGCATGGGCCTCGTCCATGCCCGGCGCGATCTGCTCGAGAATTTTTACCGCTTCCTCAATAGTGAACACAGCGCCGGTTTTAATCCGCTCGGAAAGTGAACCTCCGCTCATGTAGCGCATGACGAAATAAGGCTGGTTATTTTCCTCGCCCACGTCGTACACCGGCACAATGGATGGATGCTCCAACTGGGCGATGATCTTAGCCTCGCGCTCAAATCGTACGCGGAATTGCGGGTCTGCGTGGACGAACTCAGGCGGCAGGAATTTGATCGCAACCTCGCGTTCAAAACGCGGATCATATCCATGATAGACGGTTGCCATGCCCCCGCGCCCCAATTCCGTTTTGATTTCGTAGCGGCCGATCTTTTCAGGTTGCATAAGGCCAAGTATACCTATTCAAAAGAGTGCGTGCAAGAAAGAAGCGTTGCAAATTCACGCCATTGTTCTTGATACAATCCGCAATTATATTCCCCAAGACAGCCCATTCGTACTGTTACGGAATTCTAATGAAATTCTGAAACGATTCAACCATGCGGGTGTGGTATATTCCGCATACAGGTAATCTTATGGACGATAAAATCACGATCATTGAAGGACCTCCCCCAATCTTTGAGCATGTTAATGACGGTTGGGCAATGGGCTTGAACGAAAGTCCAACTCTCTCCGTTCCCGCGCTGACGCGTTTGCGAACCTTTAACGGACCCGCGCTCGTGCAAAGATGCTACACCGCTTGGCACAACAAGTCGTCCATCCACTTGCTATATCGCAACGACATGGGCCTTGAGCAAACGGCCCCCATCCTTGCGGCTCGCAATGTGGAAACTCTCGAAGGCCATGTTCTACTGTTGTGGGTCTATCTCGATGGCGAGAGCGTGGAATATGAAATGGATGCAGGCGACGACGACCAGATTGAAGATAACCCGGACGAATAGAAAGGAATCGGGTGACAGTCACTTCCAAAGTGACTGTCACCTGATTTAATTCACATGCCAATGCTTCTTTCTTCGGTGCAAGCTGGCTCTGTTATCCTGACACTTAACCGCCCCGCACGCGCCAACGCCTTCAACTTTGAAATGACCAATGAACTTCAACGCGCCCTCGCTGAAGCGGAGACGAATCCACAGGTGAGGTGTGTGGTTATCACAGGGGCGGGCAAAGTCTTCAGCGCAGGCCAGGATATCGGCGAAATGAAAAAGGGTGGATCCATTTCCTACCGCGAGCATTTGAACAAAACCTATAACCCATTGATCCTGCAAATTCGAAACATGGGCAAACCTGTCATCGCTGCAGTCAATGGACCATGCGCCGGCGCGGCCTTTGGCATTGCACTGGCGTGTGACTTGCGGATTGCCAAAGCCACTGCCTATTTTGTGGTGGGATTCAGCGGCATTGCCCTCGCGCCTGATTCTGGCGTCTCGTTGTTCCTGCCAAAATATATCGGACTCGGACGTGCACAGGAATATTTTTATACCAACAAAAAGATTCCAGCCCAGCTTGCTTATCAATGGGGCATGGTCAATCAGGTAGGTGGATTTAACTATCAGCGGCAGGTCAGGCAAACTGCGGCTGAGCTGGCTCGAGGTCCGCGTGAAGCGTTTGCGGCTGGGAAGAAGGCGTTCAACAGGGCGATCCTGCCCAATCTGGAGGAAGTCCTGAATTACGAAGGAGTCCTGCAAGAGAAAGCGGGAGAATCTGAAGACCATCAGGAGGGTGTGACGGCCTTCTTCGAGAAACGCGCTCCAAAATTCGGGTAGCGTATCTTTTCAGCAATAAGGAGGGTTATTAAAAGGGAGCAAAAAATGTCATAAATTATCAAAAATTATCGGAAATTTGTCATATTGACGCAAAATAAATATTCGTGTAAAGTTACCTGGGTAATTGTGAATTATTGGATTAATCATATGACTCAGTGTGTTGATATACAGCGTGCTTAAAGCGGGCAACCCGTCCGGGGTGCCCGCTTATATTTTCTCTAAAACCTGCTTAGGAGAACATTATGTCAGGACCGATTAATGCTTTTGAAATGGCACAGAAACAATTTGACGGCGTAGCCAGGCAGTTGAAATTGGATGCTGGTGTAGCCGAGGTTTTACGCTGGCCCATGCGCGAATTTTCCTTTCGCATTCCAGTGCGTTTGGACGACGGCTCTCTCAAAGTCTTTCAAGGATTCCGCGTCCAGCACAACGATGCGCGGGGTCCCAACAAAGGCGGTATTCGCTTCGCCGCAAATGAAACGATGGATACGGTGCGTGCGCTGGCTACATGGATGACTTGGAAATGTGCTGTGGCTGATATCCCTCTCGGCGGCGGTAAAGGCGGCATCATTGTTGATCCGTCCACATTGTCTGTGAATGAAAAAGAAGAAATGTGCCGCGGATGGGTGCGCGCCATGTGGAAGAACATCGGTCCACGCAACGATGTGCCCGCTCCGGATGTTGGCACCACTCCTCAAATGATGGGCTGGATGATGGACGAATACTCCCGCCTTGTGGGTCAGTATACGCCCGGCGTGTTCACCGGCAAGCCTGTTGGCGGCGGCGGCTCGCTCGGACGCACCGAGGCCACCGGCTACGGCGTAATCTATACCGTGCGCGAAGCGATGAAGCACCTCAACATTGATTCCAAGAATTCTGTTGCGGCAATTCAGGGCTTTGGCAACGTTTCACAATATGCCGCAGCCGCTTTTGTGGAGATGCTCGGTGGTACGGTGGCTTGTGTTTCCTGCTGGGATCGTCATGACAAGAAAGCCTATACCTACAACAAGAAGGACGGCGTTGATCCGCGCTTCCTGCTCTCGATCGTGGATGAGTACGGCACGATTGACAAGACAAAGGCGCAGGATGCGGGTTACGTTGTCGAAGACGGCGATGCGTGGATTTCCAAGGAAGCCAATGTGTTGATCCCTGCCGCGCTCGAAGGTCAGGTCAATAGTGATACGGTTGCCAAGATGTCCAGGAACATCAAGATCATCGCCGAAGGCGCAAATGGTCCGTGCACACCCGAAGCGGATGAATACTTCAGGAAGAATAAGATCTTCAACATCCCCGACTTCCTGTGCAATGCGGGCGGCGTGACCACCTCCTACTTTGAACAGGTTCAAAACGATATGAACTTCTATTGGTCAAAAGGCGAAGTCCTTGAAAAACTTGACCAAAAGATGACATCCGCTTTTCACGGCGTGCTCGAACGCAGTGAGAAGGAAAAGGTCTACATGCGTGATGCGGCCTACATGGTGGCGATTGACCGCGTGGTGAAAGCCATGGAAATGCGCGGCTGGTTGACGGGTAATGCGTAAGTAAGAGATTAGAGAATTAGAGATTAGTGATCGGACATTCGTAGTTCGTAATCAGTAAAAGAGGATGTGCTGAAAGGCGCATCCTTTTTTTGATACAATCACGACAAATACTATTCTCCATTTTCTATTCTCTAATATGAGGCACGCATGTCAAAACAAACTTTCAAATGGGACGACCCCTTTATGCTCAGCGACCAACTCACCAACGAAGAGCGCATGATCCGCGACACGGCGCGTAAATATTGCCAGGATAAGTTAATGCCGCGCATCCTTGAGGCGAATCGAAATGCGACCTTTGATCGCGCGATCATGGATGAGATGGGGGGTATGGGATTTTTAGGTTGTACTCTGCCCGAAGAATATGGCTGCGCGGATTTGAATTATGTTTCCTACGGATTGATCGCCCGCGAAGTGGAGCGCGTGGACAGCGGCTATCGCAGTGCGATGAGCGTGCAAAGTTCATTGGTTATGCATCCCATTTATGCCTATGGCTCTGAAGAACAAAAGAAAAAATATCTACCGCAACTCGCCAGTGGAAAACTTGTCGGCTGTTTTGGTCTGACCGAACCCGATCATGGCAGTGACCCCGGCAGCATGGAGACCCGCGCCAAAAAAGTGGATGGTGGTTGGATTTTGCATGGCAACAAAATGTGGATCACCAATTCACCCATCGCGGATGTGTTCATCGTGTGGGCAAAAACATATTACGCTCAAGGCGGCGTCCCCGCCGCTGACTCTTCCGCCGGGGACGGCGAAAGGAGCGGTGGTGAGATTCACGGTTTTATTTTGGAAAAAGGGATGAAGGGGTTAAGCGCCCCGAAGATCGAAGGTAAATTCAGTTTGCGCGCAAGCATAACAGGCGAGATCGTGATGGAAAAAGTCTTTGTGCCTGATGAGAATCTTTTACCGAATGTCTCTGGTTTGAAAGGTCCGTTTGGTTGTTTGAACAAGGCGCGATATGGAATAGCATGGGGCGCATTGGGCGCAGCGGAATTTTGCTGGCATGCGGCGCGTCAATATACTTTGGATCGTCCGCAGTTTGGCAGGCCGCTGGCGGCCAATCAGATCATTCAACTAAAACTGGCAAATATGATGACAGAGATCACCCTCGGTTTGCAGGGCGCATTGCGGGTGGGACGTTTAATGGATGAGGACAAGTCCACGCCTGAGATGGTTTCACTGATCAAACGCAATTCATGCGGCAAGTCACTTGAGATCGCGCGCACCTCCCGTGATATGCACGGTGGCAACGGTGTATCCGATGAATTCCATGTGATACGACACATGATGAATTTGGAAGCAGTTAATACTTATGAAGGCACGCATGATATCCATGCGTTGATATTAGGCAGGGCGCAGACGGGAATCCAGGCGTTTTCATAAATAGTAGGGACACAGCCGCCGGACTGTGTCCCTACGAAGTCTATTAAATCTCGCAATAACGTTCTACGCGCTTGCCGATGATGGCGAGACTGTCTGCCCAGAATTTCTTTGTGCGGATATTGATGCCAAAGCGGTCGGCGAGTTCTGCCGCGCGGTTTTCGCCTGTTGAAGCAAGCAGATTTTTGTAATCAGGTACAAAGTCAGCGCCGCGTTTTTGGTAGATGGCATACAAGCCTGTTGCAAAGAGCAAGCCAAACGCGTAGGGATAGTTGTAGAAGGAGAAGCCGCTGGAATAGTAGTGAGGCTTCCAGGTCCACATGAATTTTTGCAGATAGCGTTCATCCAGGCCTTCTCCGTAGGTGGCTTTCTGCGCGCGTTCCATGATGTCGTTCAGATCATCGGCGGAGAGTTCTGATTTTGTGCGGCGCTCGAAGACTTCCTTCTCGAAAAGATAACGTGAGTAAATGTCCACGATTACGCCGGTGGCATTATTCATCTGCGCTTCGAGTACAGCCAGTTCTTCCTGCGGATCAGTTACCTGTTTCAATACGGCCTCGGTAACGACGGTCTCGCACATAATGGATGCGGTCTCGGCGAGGGTCATCGGTGTGGCTTGTTGTAACTCGGTTTTGCCAGCTTGATAGGCGCATTCATTATGGAAGGCGTGACCGAGTTCATGCGCCAGCGTGCTAACCTGATCGAACGAGCCGTCAAAATTGCTGAGGATGCGGCTTTCTTTTACGCCTGCAACACCCATGCAGAATGCCCCGCCGCGTTTGCCATCGCGTTGTTCGGCGTCTATCCAGTTATTGTCAAAAGCGCGTTGGGCGAATGCGCCGAGTTCGGGGGAAAACTTGTTGAAGTTGCTGATGATAAAATCGCGCGCTTCCTCGAACGAATAAACCTTGTCGGTCTTTCCCATCGGAGCGGAAATATCCCACCAGGCGAGTTTTTCCTTGCCGATCAATTTGGCTTTGTGTTTGAAATATTTCTGGAACATCGGGAAGGAATCTTTCATCGCGTCGAGCATTGTATTTAATGTTTTGCGATCCATGCGACAAACATCTATGGATGCGTGGATGGCATCTTCGCGGCCGCGTTTTTTATCGAGTGTCAACGTTTCACCCTTGACCCCGTTCATGCACGCGGCTAATGTTTCTTTGACAGCCTCCCACGCAATATTCTCCGCTTCGTACCCGCGGCGGCGTGTCCCCTCGTCGGGATGCGAGCGCAGGTTGATCAGCGCAGGCATGGGTATTTTCTCAGTTTTTCCACCCAGCTCAAAGTCGACGGAAAGCTGCGAGGTCAACGTCCCCTGCAGTTTGCCGAAGGCATTGCCTCCGCTCAAGGTTAGTTCAGCTGCGAGAACTTCCTCCGCTTCACTCATCATGTATTTGGATTGTTGGACGCTTTCGTTGAGGGCGAACTCATGCGCTTTTGCAGAGACGTTTGTTTTTGCGGCTTTCTTCACTGCGGCTTTGCCCAGCTTGCCAGCCCACGCCTGGAATTTGGTATTGAGGATGCTCGCCTGCACAGACATCTGCTCAAATTCCGAGAGGGCGCGCATGGCATCTTTATTGCGCGAGTCGGTGGTGACGAAGGATTCGATAAAGGGGCTAATGGTGTGGGAGAGTTCAAAGAGGGCGTTGAAGCGGTCTACAGATTCGCCGAGCAATTTGCCGAGTTTCTTCGGCTCAGTCTTTGAATTTGCCTTGCTGGCTTTCTTGAAAAATACTTCCATTTCATCCAGCATGGATTTGTACTTCTTAACGGCACTTTTGAATTCTTTGGATTCAAGCGAAGGATAGACGTTGGTCATATCCCAACGAGGTGCAAAAACGGTCATTTTATTCTCCTTGAAAGTGAATTGAGGCAAGTATACCAAAGGCTTCCTTGCTTGCTATTTCATCTTTAACCTTATACAATCAATTCATATTCGGAGGTGTTCTCATGAAACAGGATAAATTTCTCACAGGCATTCTGATCGGCATCGGCGTGCTCATTTTGCTCGCGCTTGGGCTGTTTTTCACGCGGCAGGATAAACGTGATTACGTTGCGGATACCAGCCCCGAGGGTGTTGTGCATAATTATGTGCTGGCTGTTTTGAACAAGGATTATCAAAAAGCCTACGGCTACCTCGCAGATCTTAAACATAAACCTACTTATGAAGAGTTCAGGCAATCCTACTTTAATGGCATGATCAATCCCGGCGATGTCGGCCTGGATATTGGCGCAGTGGAAACCAATAATGATGAGGCGGTTGTGTATCTTTCCATGTATTATTCCAATACAGACCCGTTCTCAAGCCGGTATGCCAGCGAAGACCGCGCTTTGTTGGTGGAACAGAATGGCGAGTGGAAATTGAGTTCCATGCCTTATAACTTCTGGGATTACAACTGGTATCAAGAGCCGTATAAGCCGTAACGACCATGTCATTGCGAGCCGCGATCTTGTACTTGGCGGCGAAGCACTCCCCAGTGGAGATTGCTTCAATCGCTGCGCTCCTTCGCAATGGCGGAAGGTGAACCTATGAAAACCATTCGACGACTTTACTTTTACGCAGTGGCCTTCATCAGCATCGAAGTGGTGATGTGGGGCATCATCAGCCTGCTCCGTTCGATCTTCAATGCAAATAAAATTGTGGATAGCGCCTCCACGCTGGCACAGGCCCTGTCGCTTATCCTCGTGGGTGTGCCGATCTTCCTGGTGCATTGGTTATGGGCACAGCGTGTATCTGCAAAAGATGACGAGGAAAAAACAGCAAGCGTCCGCGCAGTTTTTTTCTACGGAATTTTGCTCGCCACGCTTATTCCCGTTGTGCAAAACCTGCTCGCGTTGATTGACCGCACCTTCCTCGCCGCCGCAAATCTTTACACCTATCGCGCCATTGTCGGCGGTTCGCAAACGTGGATAGATAACCTGATCGCCATCGTTATCAATTTACTGCTCGCGGCCTATTTTTGGAACATCCTTAAAACTGAATGGCGCACACTTCCCGAAACTGAAAGCTTTGCAGAGATGCGCCGCCTCTATCGTTTTATCTGGATGCTGTACGGTTTGCTGATGATTGTCTTCGGAGCACAGCAGGCACTCGCTTATGCCTTCACATTGTCCACCGAAAATGTGCTTGGAGCGATCGGACGTGAGACCGCCGTCAATGCGATCGCTTTGCTTGTGATCGGCGCGCCGATCTGGTTCTTCTCCTGGCGCGTCTTGCAGGACGTTTTGCCTGATCCCGCTGAAAAGGAATCTTATCTCCGCCTCGGCATTCTTTATCTGCTTTCACTTGGCGGCGTGATCGTTGTGTTGACGGCTGGCGGAAGCTTGATTTACATGATTCTTATGCAGCTGTTTGGCGATGGTAAGGATTTCGCCGAGTTCATGCAGAATATTGGCGGTCCCATTTCCATTGGACTGCCGTTTGGGGTCATCTGGGCATACTATGGAAAATGGCTCCACCATCAATTCGCATTTGACGAAGACTCTCCGCGTCGCGCAGGCAAGCAGAGACTGTATATTTATATTCTCTCATTCCTCGGTCTTGCGGCAACATTCTTTGCAGTTGCATCCTTGTTTTCAATTGTCATTGACCTGGTAACTGCAAGGACCTACTTAAGCAGTGGCGGATTCAGTTCATCGCTTTCCAGGGCATTTGCCGCTCTTGCCGTGGGGCTTCCACTTTGGTTAATGTCGTGGCGTCCCGCGCAGGCAAATGCATTGGAAAATGGATCTGTTGGTGATCATGCGCGGCGTTCGGTGATTCGCAAAACTTATTTGTATCTGGTCTTGTTCGCTTCCGTCATCGGTGGGATGGTCTCGGCTGGCGGCTTGATCTTTACTTTAATAAATGCCGCATTGGGCGGAGACACGGGTAATTTTGCAGAAACCATCCTCGACACCCAGCAGATATTGATTCTGTTCGTGGTGCTGTTGCTTTATCACCTGTCCGCTTTGCGAAAAGATGGCGCGGCGCGCGCCGATATGCTGGAAGCCAAACAGGAAAGCTTCAAACTTGTCGTGCTGGATAACAGCGATGGCAGGTTTGGAGAATCCGTTAAAGCCGCTTTTGTAAAATGCGCGCCTAAAGTGCCCTTGACAGTGGCAAATATCAAAGATGGTATCCCTGCTGATATAAAAGCGGATGCTGTCCTAATGCCAGGTTCGCTGGCGGTCAACATGACGGCTTCGCCAAATGCTGAGGCGTGGATGCGCTTGTTTAACGGGAGCAGGGTCATTATCCCGGATGATGCGACAGGCATTTATTGGATGAATGATTTAAGGCAGGCGGCTGAATCAGTGCGCGCATTGGCTGAAGGGCAGGAACTCCGCCCGCAATCTGCATCAAAAATAACGCCTGTCTGGACGTATGTCGCTTATGTATTTGCAGCATTGTTCGCGTTTCAGTTGTTGTTTATGTTATTGGCGTTTGGTGTTTCGATGGTGAGTGGGTTTTAACCTGTAGGTCACGCTTCAAGCGTGACCTACTTAATGATATACTTTTGAAAATTAATCAAAAGAAACCGAGGGCGAACACCATGAAAGTTACGGTCCTTCAAGAAAACCTGGCACGCGGTTTGGGCATTGTCTCACGCGCGGTGTCTCCGCGCAGTACGCTACCTGTGCTATCCAATATTTTAATTGCAACGGATGAAGGCCGCTTGCGGCTCTCTGCTACCAACCTTGAATTGGGCATAACTTGTTGGATCACGGCGCGTATAGACGAAGATGGTTCAACCACCGTGCCTGCGCGCACCTTTTCTGATTTGGTGAACGCCATGCCGACCGACCAGGTGCATCTGACCCTCGATGTGAAAACACAAAGCCTGCATGTGAAGGGCGGCTCTTCGAACAATGATATCAAGTGCATTGACGCGCAGGAATTCCCGCCATTGCCCACACCTGAAATGGAAGACGCGGTGCAATTAAATGTGGCTGATTTCAAAGAGATGATCCACCAGGTTGCTTTTGCGGCTTCAACCGATGAAGCCCGCCCGGTCTTGATGGGTGTGTTGATGAATGTTGAAAAAGACAAGGTCACAATGGCGGCGGCGGATGGTTTCCGCCTTTCGGTGCGCAAGGCAGAACTTCCACAAAGTGTTACACAACCCATCAATGTCATCATCCCTGCGCGCGCTTTGAATGAACTCGCGCGGGTTGCATCCGATGGCGAAGAACCGCTTTACATGATCGTGCCAAAAAATCGCGGACAGGTTCTGTTCCGCGTGAAGGATGTAGAAGTGGTTTCGCAATTGATCGAGGGCACTTTCCCCGATTATCATCAAATCATTCCGCGCAATTACAAATCGCGCACGCTGGTTTCCACCGCCTCGCTTCTCAAAGCCTGCAAGCAAGCTGAGATCTTTGCGCGTGAAGGTTCAAACGTGGCACGTTTTGACATCAAACAAGCCAACGGCGAGATGCAGCCTAGTGAAGTTGAGATCTCTGCGGTCTCCGAAGAGACAGGTAAGAACGAAACCATCGTCGAAGCCACAGTGGATGGTGGCAGTGTGCTGATCGCGTTCAACGTCAAATTTTTACGCGAGGCGCTGGAAGTCATCAAGACCCCGAACGTCGCGCTTGAAACCTCCGCGGCGAATGCTCCCGGTGTTGTCCGTCCGGTGGGCGATGATAACTTCCTGCACGTCATCATGCCGATGCATTTGGGCTGAAACAGGTTATCGAAAACCGCCGGACGAAAACAGTCCGGCGGTTTTTTTGATTTGGTTTACTGAACAAATATTCTATATTTATTTCCGCTTCGTTTTTGACTGTCAGCTGGTCACCCTTTCATTGAGCAGATTCTGCGCTTCGATCCCCTCCAGTTCCGAGAACTTGGGTTTCATCCAGAAAACGATCCCCAGGCTGATGAGCGCGAATATGCCGACGATTCCCTCCAGCGCCAACATGCTGATCTGCTGTCCAAGATAAACGGCGGCGGCATCCACAATGGCATGCCACAGCAGCGCGGACCAGAACCATAACGGTTTTTTACCGATAATGCTGTATAGAACCATCACAGACAAGCTGACATGCAGGCAGATGGCAAAGATGCGTTCGACCATTCCAAGCAATCCCAGATAAATTGGCATTGACCAGTACGCCGCGACTTGTTGCTTTGCCAGCGCAAGTTGATCGGGTGGAATGCTTGGAACCGTGGACAGGTCCATGTTGCGGTAGATCAGCATGTTAACGAATGTGAGTGCTGTCAATACTCCCAAGATGATGGCTTCGGTCCCGCCGTGTCCGAGCCCGATGAAAACACCCTCGTCCCAGGTTTTACTGTCCTTACGGATGAACTTGAACAGGATGTAACGCGCGGTCTCTTCGAAGATGCCAGCTAGCAATCCGAGCACAATGGCGTAGGCGACAATACCCCAGGATTTGAAAGTTGAGGTCAACGCCATCACCAGCGGAATATGCAGCACCTGCGATGCAATGAATGTAATTCCGCCCGCCAGGAATAGTTTCCATGAAAGTTTGAATTTTCGGGAAACAATGACCGCAACAATGACCGGTATGACGATCATCCCCAAAAAATTAATCACGTATACAGTTTCAAGCATGTTATTCTCCGTTGATCATGAATATTATTGCGGCATCGAGCGGGACCGCCTGACTTCGCGTGTTAGCGGGCGCTTGGCGACGATGGTCACTTTCCCGCTGCCTTCGGGTGTGTAAACGTGCGTCACTTCCCAGCCTTCAATTCCCCATTCGTTCAGCACGGCTTCGATGTTCTGGTCTTTTGTCCCGAACATACTGCCAATGGTCTGCACACGGTATTCCCATTGTTTAAATTCTTCGGTCATTTCTGCCTCCTACAATTTTGCGACTAATGCGCTGCGCTTGAAATTTATCACACTGATATAGATCAACGCTGCATCCACCAGCCAGATGATCGTACCGATCACCAGCGTAGTGCCAACTCCCAGAAACAGCACGCCGCTTACTTGTCCAGCCACGAGCGCGAGCACAAGCACCACCAATGATGCACTCATCTGGTAGGCTTCCATGAATGTGCGTACACGGGATGAGATCAGCACGGTTGCGGAAATTCCCAAGACCGCCAGCGCTGGAGTCAGCCACAATATCAGAGGCCACCACGTGGGCAGTGGAAACCAGATGCGCTCAAAGAGCGGGTAACTGGCAGTGTTCACAATAATAATGTACACCACATATGTGATCCACGATAAGCCTATGGCTGGAATGACCGCCGCTAGCACCTTACCGAGGAACAATTCCATGTCGCTGGTCGGTGTATAAAGCAGGGCCTCCATTGTCTTGCGTTCGCGTTCGCCCACGAATGAGTCCGAACCGATCACCGTTGAAAATATCAAGGGCATGATGAGGAACAATGGCGCCAGCATAAATCCTGTCATATATAACACGAATATTTGTTCTAAATCCTTCCCTTCAAACAACACTTGCAGCGCGGGCGGCATGGCGCGCAGCATTCCGTCCAGATCGCCCAGCTCCTTTTGCACATCCTCAACAGGAATCACCTGCGGCAAAATGATGAACAGGAGCGGCATGAAGACCGCGAAGACCAGCGGTACCACAATAGCGGGACCCCAGGCCATCTTGTTCTGACGGACTTCCTTTAAATCTTTTTTTGCAATTGTCCAGATCGAACGCCAGTTCATTTCTCACCTGCCTGCAAAGCAAAATAAATATCTTCCAATGTGTAATCGCGCGGATTGACTTTGAGAATGGAGACCCCGCGCCCTGCCAAATGTTGGACGACCTGCGGAATCACATCCTTGCTCTCGACCTGCACTTGCAACACCTCCCCCTGACCCGTGATCTGCATCACGCCCCGTTGGGCTTTGAGACTCCCTGTAACAGTTTCCGCGGGTGTCTCCCAGAATGTGATGTCTACCCAGGTGACCGGCCACAACTTGCGCGTCAATTCGTTGAGGCTGCCCATTGCAAGGATACGCCCCTTGTTCATGACCGCCACGCGGTCACACAGGCGCTGCGCTTCGAGCAGGTTGTGAGTCGCCAATACGATCGTCTGCCCGCTGCGCTGACTGAGTCCCGCGATCAACTCGTTGACGTGTTGCGCCGCTTCGGGGTCCAGCCCTGAAGTTGGTTCATCCAGGAACAAGAGCGGCGGCTCGTGAATCAGGGCACGCGCCAATGCGAGCCGCTGCTTCATTCCTTTGCTGTAGGTTTCAACCTTGTCGTTCAAACGATCTTGCAGACCGAAAAAACTCAAAATATCCAGTACGCGCTGTGGGAGTTTCTTAACAGGGATCCCTGCCAGTGCGCCAAAAAACTCTAGATTCTCACGCGCCGAAAGCCGTTCATAGAGGGCGGGCGTTTCCGTCAGCACTCCCGTATGTTCACGGATGCGCTGTCCATTTATCGAGGGATCCAGCCCGAAGACTCGCGCCGTTCCACCCGACGGCGGCAGGATGCCGTTCAACAAGCGGACCGTGGTGGTCTTGCCCGCGCCGTTGGGCCCAAGCAATCCGAATACCTCGCCTTGTTTCACGTGAAACGTCATTCCGTCCACGGCGCGGTTCTGTCCGAAGATGCGTTCCAATCTGTTGACTTCGATGGTGTTTTCCATTTGCTTTATTAACCTTTTGTCTCGCTCCGATACAGTACATACGAATAGACCATGAGAAATACAGAGGACCCGATTAATGGGACGAACATCAGCCAGAAGGCCGCCATGCCGCCGAATAATCCGCCGAATACGGCAAACGCGCCTGATACCATGAACAGGATCGAGCCAAGTTGATGTGTCTTGTCCCAGACCGAATCGCTGGAAAGAGTCCAGGGAGTCCGAATCCCAATAAACCAGTTGCGTTTTGCCTGTCTTAACATGTAGCCGATAAAGATGAACAGGATGCCAAGGAACGGCAGCATGGCGGCGCTCATCTTGAAGTTTTGAAAACCGAGGTTCCAGACAAAGGTCAGTCCGTGCATGTAGAGCATAAAGGCAACGATCAGGGCGATGAATAGATTGAAAGTTGGACGGAACTTTGCGATGTTCGCTTTGAGCGGGTCAATATTTGGGATGAGGAGGAATAACCCGAACATCCCCAGCGTGACCAGCGGCATCATCCACACGCCCCAGAATTTGGACATGCTTCCGTCCACCTGATTGTTTTCGTTCCAGTGCGAAGCCATTTGTTCGGGGAGTTGATTCCACAGGAGCGCGCCTGCGATCAGGGCGATGGCAATCAAAGCTAGTACAATAATGGATGTAAGTCTTGTTGTCACTTTGTTTTCCTTTCTAAAAACGTTTCACGTGAAACTGATTACTGGGTCATTGACCACTGAATTACTTTTCTTCCTTGGGCAGATTATTCTGCGCCATTGCGACCATGCCGCTCAATCCGCCGAGATTCATTGAATCCACAGCAGACGATGGGACGATTACCAGCGCACCTTTTTCTTTCAAGCCTTCAAACAGCATATTCATCGCGCGCAAATGTAACGCGGTGGGATTGTTGATATATGCCTGTGAAGCTTCCGCGAACGAAGCCGCGATCTGCTGTTCAGATTCGCCGAGGATTACACGTGCTTGTCGCTCACGCTCAGCCTGTGCCTGACGGGACATGGCATCCTCCAAATCCTGTGGGATGACAATGTCGCGAATTTCCACGGATTGCACGGTGACCCCCCAGGGTGTTGTGCGCTCATCGATCACAGCCTGAAGCTCTTTATCAATGGCGCTGCGGCCAACCAGAATATCTGCCAGCATCTTTTTCCCGATGATGTCACGCAGGGCGGTTTGAGCGGCCCAGTCCACGGCGGCGCGGTAGTCTTCCACTTCCAGCGCGGCTTTCTCCGCATCCCACACGACCCAGAACAACACGGCGTCCACGTCCACGGGCACGGTATCTTTCGTCAGTGTTTTCTGCGCGGCAAACGGCGTCACCATCACGCGATGATCGATCCATGATGGTATGGCATCTACGATTGGTATGATCCAGAACAAACCCGGGCCTTTCAGCCCCACGAACTTGCCCAAGCGCAGCACGATTGCTTTTTCCCATTGTGAAGCGACCTTGATCGCGAACAAAAAGTATGTGGCGATGCCCGTCAGCGCAAGCACAGTTGCGCCGATTACCAGGTCAGAAACATTCATGACGTCCAGTAACAGCGCCACTTTTATGGCTCCGATCAAGATGATGCCAAATACAAAGCCTGCAATTGGCGGGATGCGCTGGTTGTCTTTCCTTACTTTGATTACTGATTTAAGAAGTCTTGTGTTCATTTTTCATTCTCCTGATTAATAACTATTCGTTATCTTCTTCATTCGCTTCTTTCCACGACTTGAGGCTGTCTCTCACCATCTGGACGACTTCTCGCTCTGAGAAGCCCAACCGAAACGCCTCGCTGATGAATCGATGTGTGAGTGCTGTGAGTGATTCATATCTTAACTTCTCGCTGATTTCCGGCGGTGGTACCTCTATGATGTAAGTCCCACGTCCCTGCTGAGTGGAGATGATCCGCGCCTCATCCAATATGCGATATGCGCGCGCCACCGTATTGAAGTTGACCCTTAACTCCTGGGCCAGCGCACGGACTGTTGGTAACTGGTCTCCAGGTTTGAGCATCTTGTTTACTAATTGACTTTGTATCTGATTTACGATCTGGGTGTAGATAGGTAAGCCGGAGTGGAAATCAAGATGCAGGGAAAGTTTTTTATCTGCCATAGGTTATCCCGAATATTGTACTAATTGTATCATTGTAACAATTGTATTCAGAAAAGGGATTTTGTCAAGTGGTTCCCGGCAGTTTATTCGAAGGGTACCCGACGGGCAGGCAGAATCTAGAGCCACGATTCTGTTCCCGTTGTCGCATCAATTATCGGTTAAGAATGAAGCGGCGCCTGTTTACAGTCCTCTTATGATTTAAATATATCTGCATGGTAAAATCCTTCTGCATTTGATAAAGGAGTATTAATATGGAAATAAAGATTGCTACATGGACTGAGAAAAAAGGCTTGGCCCAAATGTTAAAAGGTGGTGTCATCATGGATGTGGTGAATGCCGAGCAGGCCAAAATTGCGGAGGACGCCGGCGCATGCGCAGTGATGGCGCTGGAACGGGTGCCGGCGGATATTCGCGCAGATGGCGGTGTGGCGCGCATGTCTGACCCGGATATGATCTTGAAGATCATGGATGCGGTCAGTATCCCAGTGATGGCGAAATGCCGTATTGGTCATTTTGTGGAAGCGCAGATTTTGGAAGCCATCGGCGTGGATTACATTGACGAATCTGAAGTGCTCACCCCCGCGGATGAAGAACATCATATTTTGAAGCATGCCTTCAAAGTGCCGTTCGTTTGTGGATGTCGCAATATTGGCGAGGCTTTGCGCCGCATCGGTGAAGGCGCAGCCATGATCCGCACAAAAGGTGAAGCTGGTACAGGGGACGTAGTGGAAGCGGTGCGCCATGCCCGCAGTGTCATCGGTTCGATCCGTCAGTTGCAGGGAATGAATGCTGAAGAATTAATGACTTTTGCCAAGAACAACGGCGCTCCGTATGAATTGGTAAAGGAAGTGAAGACTCATGGGCGAATGCCTGTTGTGAATTTTGCGGCGGGCGGAGTTGCGACTCCCGCTGACGCGGCTTTGATGATGCAATTGGGTGTGGACGGTGTCTTCGTTGGCTCCGGAATTTTCAAATCTGGCGACCCTGCTAGGCGTGCCGCAGCCATTGTAAAATCTGTAACACATTATCAGGACGCCTCCATTCTTGCGGAAGTGAGCAGGAACCTCGGCGAAGCCATGGTGGGGCGCAACGTTTCACAGATGCCCGAGGCGGAACGACTCGCGGGACGAGGCTGGTAGTTTGATGTAAATACGTAAACAGGTGTAAAGCCTTGTGTGCTTGTTTACCTGTCTACTTGTATACTTGTTTACCTGTGTGCATAAACCATGAAGATTGGCATATTAGCCTTGCAAGGCGATTTTGCAGAACATATTTCCATGCTCAAACAGATCGGGGTGGATACGGTTGAAGTGCGTTTGCCAAAACATCTCGATGGGCTGGATGGGCTGATCATGCCTGGCGGTGAATCCACAACGATTGGAAAACTTGCTGTTGCGTATGATTTGATGGAGCCGTTAAAGCAATTCGGTAAGAGCCATGCTGTTTGGGGAACGTGCGCGGGTGCGATCTTTCTTTCAAAAGATGCAAGTTCCGACCAGCCCTTGCTTGGATTAATGAATATCAAAGTCCAGCGGAATGCTTTTGGCAGGCAGGTTGAATCGTTTGAAACCGACCTCGAAATCGACGAGTTGATGAAAGCCACTGGCACGGAGCATCCTTATCATGCTGTCTTTATCCGTGCGCCGATCATTGAGTCAGTTAGTGGAAATGTGAAGGTGCTGGCTGCATTGGATGATGGCCGCATTGTTGCGGCACAGGAAGGTCGTTGGCTGGCGACTTCCTTTCACCCTGAGTTGACAAGCGATGCACGCTTTCACGAATTTTTTATTTCGTTGGTATCGTAGGGACACAGCGTCGCTGTGTCCCTACAAAAAATAATGACCATTCGCTCCCTTGACCTGCTCGACATCCCCACCCTTGCGCGTTATCGAAATGATGTGCTAACCCTCGATAGCGCACGTACCCTCACGCGTGGCCATCCTTTGGGGACGATGGGACTGCTGGCATACATCAACCCTGCGCGTCATTTATATGCAGCCATTGAAAATGGCGGCGAGTCCGCTTTGCTTGGCGGGATCATTCACACGCGCGGAGAGTTGTTTGCCAGGTTGTTGTATCTCGCGCCTTTGTCAAATTTGCATGACCCGCAATTGCCGGCCTTGATCGAGCATCTTGCGATTCAAGCCGGAGAGTGGCAGGCTGTTCACGTCCTTGCTGAAGTAGATGAGACCAGTGATGTCTTCCCGGCGTTGCGGATGACCGGGTTCTCCGTCTATGCCTGGCAGAGGATGTGGGATGTGAGTCTGCTTGAGCAAACAGGAGCAAATTCGAATTTAAATTGGAGGCGGATGCAATCGTTGGACTTGCCTGCGGTGCAAAATCTGCATTATCAAATTGTGCCGCAATTATTGCATCCCGTTGAGCCTGCCCCGAATCGTGTAATGGGATTTGTGCATCAGGGCCTCAAATGCTATGCGAGCATTACATCTGGAATGTTTGGTGTGGTCTTGACGCCGCTCATTCATCCCGATGAAAACGATGTCAGTGAAAAAATCGCATATCTCATGGCGAGCCTGCCAGACCGCCGCGGACGCCCCGTTTATTTAAATGTACGTTCCTATCAAGCCTGGCTTGAACCGGTCTTGGAGGACCTCGGCGCAAAAGCTTCGGCGCGGCAGGCGGTGATGGTGAAGCACCTTGCACGTTTGGTGAAGAATGGTCAGCCTGCGCGCGCGCTGCCGGCAAATGCCGGGGTGCAGCCTTCGCGTATGAGTAGAATGGATGTGGATGATTAAGGCGCTGTTATTTGATTTCGATGGGTTGATTCTCGATACTGAGACGCCCGAAGTTTTGGTTTGGCAGTCCATTTATCACGAACACGGATTTGAGCTTCCCGTCGATGAATGGGAAAAGACGATTGGCGGATACGGCCTCTCGAACTTTGATGCGGCGGAACATCTCTCGCTTCTTTCTCAGGGACGGCTGGATCCTGTTTCGATGCGCACTCGCTACCGAAGAGAATCTGATTTGCTCATCCAGTCCAGTTCCATCATGTCGGGTGTGATTAGTATGATCGAGCAGGCGCGGGAACAAGGCATACAGACTGCCATTGGATCCAGTTCGCCGCATTCATGGGTGGATACGCACGCGAAACGGCTTGGCATTTTTCATTACTTCAAACATATCATCTGCCAGGAGGATGTCTCCCCAGGCCGGACAAAGCCCAACCCGGATATCTACTTGAAGGCGTTGGAACAGCTCAAGGTCCCAAATACGGAGGCGGTCGTCTTTGAGGATTCGGTCAACGGTGTGGAGTCGGCCCGTCGTGCAGGTATCTTTGTAGTGGCTGTCCCCAATCCATTAACTGCGAAGATGGGCGTTCGCGGTGATCTCACTATTTCATCGCTGGCTGATTTGTCCTTGCAGGATCTGCTGGCGAAAATTCCTTGGGCTTGGGAATAATGATGAAACACTTCGACACGGTGAACCGCAAAGCGAGTCGAACCGTCAGCGCGCCGCCTGTTAGGTCTTTACTCTCACCCGCCCCGCCCATGTGACATGGACAACTCCTCCGCAATCTCTTTCCCAATCATATCTTGTCCCAATGTGTCATGCGGGTGCGTTGATATTCAACGCCTGCTTCATCAAAAGGTGGGTTTATATTCATGGCGGGCTGATTTTACCTGAATATTTTCTTGAAATTGAGTTTTGTGAATTGCATGTTTTAATTTCATATTTGTAATTTGACAAAAGAAAATGGGGGGGGGTAGTATTCAGGTTGTCATTACAAAATTCAATATTCCCAAACAGGAGGGATGTTCATGCGAAATAAAGTAAACCTGACCCAAAAGACCATCAGTTATACATTTGTAGGATTATTAATCGTTGTTTTCCTCAGTAGTATTGCATTGCCTTCACAGTCAGGGGAAAGCGTAGCTGCCATGAATGCATTGGATGCAGGAGATACAGACACTCCTACAGTCACCCTGGAAAATACGCCAACGCCTACTACCACATTTACTCCCACTGTTACGCCCACATTTATTGGCGGGGTCTTGACGTGCAATACGGTTGCTGCAGGTGTAACCTGCACCAATTATGGAACCTATCTGGATTACAATATCAATATAATAGTTACAGGTCTGACAGGCGGAGCCACGGCTTCGGGAATCACAATCGGCACCTATAAACGTAGTACCAGCGGCGGTTATCTGGGGATGATGTCTGACTTTGTTCATTCTGAAACTTCGGGTTATTCACAGAACAAGGTATTCTCCATGGTGAGGATCCAGACCTTTGATGCGGGGAGAGTGGATTATGCTTCTTTCACCAGTGGGGCGGGTACGAATGTAAGTGTTATAAATAGAGTCACAGACTGGCGCTATATGGGCGGGACGAAGAATTACCCGAATACGCTATCTGTACGCGGGAATGTGGATTGGCCCATAACGGGGTATTCCGTTATTGGACATATTTATTTATATAGCAATCAGAATTTTATTACGGTTACGCCGACCAACATTCCAACTTCAACGCCCACACAGACGCCTACAAGCACGGCTACTTCACTACCTACTAGTACGCCTGCGCCTAATTCGGGACTCACTAATGCATACCGCTGGTTAGCTGAGGCTAATAGCGGAGCGTACAGTGCGATTGTCACTGGAGACCCGACTATCCGAACTGGTTCGAATGGAGAATGGTCTTATATGCGAGTCGCGGTTCAAAAAATTATTAATGGCAATGTGTATTATGCTGAGATAGGTTGGTTAAAGGGATCGCGACTAGAGTCAAATTATATTCCTAGAATTTATTCAACTTATCGCGATATAAACGGGGATGTAAATAAGGATTGGGGAAGCTATCCTGGAGTGGGTCTAGCATACAACTACAAGGTAGAGCGAACATCAAGCAATACATGGAGTCTATATTTTAACGACTTAAATACTCCAGATGTAACTATATGGCTCGGCTGGGACGATGCAGATAGAATTTTTAGTGGAGGAGAAGTTCCCAATGGATCTCAAGGGATGGGTGATTCTGATAATAACAATGTTCAATATTTAGACCCAACAGGCACAACTTGGTTTAATGCCTGTAATACAAATTTATTCAATGAGGATCCTAGTAGATATTTTGTGGATGCTGGTAGTAATTGTAGTTCTTGGAGAGTTTATGGAAACAATTAGTCTTGTTTTTTGGGCTATGTTTGCTCAATACATGGAGGCATAAGATGAAAAAAAATAATTTGCGATTACTTTTAACGATGGTGCTGATTGTATTAATAGCAGTGAGCTTTTCTTCGCGCGCTGAAACTACCAAGGCTCAAACAATTGCCATTTCTGGCGACGCGGCTTTGGAGCTTGCCCTTTCTTATTCTATGGATGATGGTTTAATGGGTGGAAGGTTAACACTGCCTGAAAAAGTTTATGGTGAGGTAATGACATACGACGAGGCTGTTCAGTTTGTTTCGAATAGGCCAATTGACCCAAATACGAAAAAATACGAAATGCGAAATAAACTCGTTTGGCTGATTGTACTTGAAGGCAAGTTTGTAGAGTATGTGCCTTCATCCCCAGATGGTGCTATTCCTGCAACAGAAATCCTTCATAATCAAATGGCAATAATATTGGATGGTAAAACAGGAGAAATTATGAGAGAGATTTTGGTCTCCCCTCAAAGAAAATTACCTGTAACCAATTTGCCAGTTTTGCAGAAGTCTAATAGCGCGGCCTCTGAATTACCTACTAGGAATCCGATTTTAACAGAAATCCCTTATCCGACGTTGGTACCTTCATTAAATGAAATTATTAAAGAAGTCGTAACTCCAATACCTACGGAAATTGTCACTCCCACTCCATAAAATATACTGAGATAACTGCTCAACCGCACGGCTTGAAAAGTCGTGCGGTTTTATTTTGAAAGCAAGCTTGGATTGTGTAATGCTATTGGCGAGTCGACCTCATAGAAATTCTCGGTTATAATTCAGTGACTGAATTTTGAATTGTACCCATGGAATCAACAAACGACGAACTCCGCGAACTCTCCCTGCTCGAACAGATCGAGAGCGACCCAAATGTCAACCAGTCCGCGCTGGCTGTGCAACTTGGCGTTGCAGTTGGCACGGTCAATTGGCATTTAAAACGTCTCATAGCGAAAGGTGCGGTCAAGGTCTCGCGGGCCGAGCGCAAGAAACTGCGCTACATCATCACGCCTGAGGGACTTGCCTTGCGCGCCCGCCTCGCGGTGGATTTTGTGGAGCGTTCGTTTTCTGTTTATCGCCGAACACGTCAGCGAGTGAAAGATCACGTTTTAAAAATTCGCCATGCAGGGCTCGATCGCGTGCGCATCGTTGGCTCCGGTGATGTGGCCGATATTTGCAAACTCACCTGCCTCGAACAAGGTATTTCAGTTGTAAACGATAAAACTGCACCCGCCTTAATTTTGGATGGATATAAAGTGAGATTGGAGGGCTTGGAATGACGGATCATCATGTGTTGATCACCGGCGGCGCCGGATATATCGGTTCACTCCTAGCCTCGGAACTGCTGCGCGCCAATTACAGAGTCACCGTCCTTGATTCTTTACTGTTCGGTGGTGAAGCCATTGTCCCGTTTCTTCATCATCCCAACTTTCACTTCATCAAAGCGGATGTGACCGAGCCGCGCGCCATACGTGATGCGGTCAAACGCGACTGGCAAACCCCGAACGCGGTTGTTCATCTTGCCGCGATTGTCGGTTTCCCCGCGTGTCAAGCGGTGGGAAAACAGGTTTCATGGAAATATAATTTCGATTCCACAAAAATAGTCTTCGAACAAGCAGCAGACCTGGGTGTGGAGCGATTCGTATTCGCATCCACATACAGCAACTATGGCTTATCTGAAGATGGCAAACCCGTAACAGAGGAAACTCCGCTGAACCCGCAATCGCTGTATGCAGAGACAAAGATCGCGTCGGAGGAATATCTGCTCTCGCAAAAGGATGCAGCCTGCGCGCCGTTAGTTTTTCGCTTTGCAACGTTATATGGACTCTCCCCGCGCACGAGATTTGACCTGATCGTGAATCAATTCGTCCTCGAAGCATTCACCAAGCGCGAGTTGATCATCTACCAGCGCGGATACTCGCGCTCGTTTGTCCACATCCGCGATGTGGTACGCGGCGTGATCATGGGACTCGAAGCCGAGCAATCCAAGATCCGCGGGCAGGTTTTTAATCTGGGAACTGAGAACGGCAATTACACAAAAAATGAAATCGTGAATCTTGTCCTCAAACGCATGCCCGAAGTGGTCGTGCAGTATAAGGACATGTCCTTCGGCGGCGATATGCGCGATATTACCGTCTCTTTTGAAAAGATCAAGCGTGTGCTTGGCTTTGATACGACATTGGACGTTGACGATGGCGTGCGCGAAGTGTTGTTCGCGTTGAAAACAGGTCTGATAAAAAACCCGACAGATGACAGATACAGGAATGCGCAGTTTATAGTGCAGTAATATTTTACGAATCACGTATTACGCATTACGTAACGCGTGATTCGTAATACGTAAAATGCAAGGAGACCTAATGGCAGAAAACTTTTGGCAAAACAAACGTGTAATCGTCACAGGCGGCGCAGGCTTTCTCGGCTCTTTTGTGATCGAGAAACTCAAGCAGCGCGGCGCAACCGATATTTTCATTCCGCGCATCGAGAACTACAACCTTGTTGATGCGAATGATATCCGCCGCATGTATGACGACACACTCCAAGGTGTTGACCCGAAGAACGTGGTCATCATCCACCTCGCCGCGAACGTTGGCGGCATCGGCGCGAACCGCGAACATCCCGCCGATTTCTTTTACGATAACTTGATGATGGGTGTTGAGTTGATGCACCAGGCATACAAGAACGGTGTCGGTAAATTCGTGGCGATCGGTACCGTGTGTGCATATCCAAAATTCACACCCGTGCCCTTCAAAGAAGACGACTTATGGAATGGTTACCCCGAAGAGACCAATGCTCCCTACGGACTTGCCAAGAAGATGATGCTTGTGCAGGCGCAAGCCTATCGCGCGCAATATGGTTTCAATGCAATTTTCCTTTTGCCTGTGAATTTATATGGTCCGCGTGACAACTTTAATTTAGCGACCTCGCATGTCATCCCCGCGTTGATCCGCAAAGCTGTCGAAGCAGGCGAGCGCGGCGATAAAGAGCTGCAGGTCTGGGGCGATGGTTCTCCCACGCGTGAATTTCTTTATGTGGAAGATGCCGCCGACGGCATTGTCACCGCTGCAGAAAGATACAACGGCGACCTGCCTGTTAACCTCGGTTCAGGCTATGAAATCTCGATCAAAGATTTGAGCGAGATGATCGTCAAGCTGACAGGTTTCCAGGGCAAAATCGCCTGGCAGACCGATAAACCAAACGGTCAGCCCCGCCGCGGACTCGATGTATCCCGCGCAAAAGAATTATTCGGCTGGAGCGCACAGGTTTCCTTTGAAGAAGGCATGCGCCGTACGATCGAATGGTTTAAAACCAATCGAGACAAGATTCGCTAATCACCCTTTACGCATTACGGATTACGTAATACGTGATTCGTAATGCGTAATATTGAGACAAAATGACCGAACTCACAAAGCACGAACCCACCACCATTTACATCAAACCATCCAAAGGCCTTGCCGCATTAAATCTGCGCGACTTGTGGATTTACCGTGAACTGGTTTTCTTCATGGTCTGGCGCGATGTGAAAGTTAAATATAAGCAAACCCTTTTGGGTATGGCCTGGGCTGTCATCCAACCCTTGATGACTATGCTGGTTTTCACCTTCCTTTTTGACAAAGTGGCCAAACTCCCAACTGATGGGATTCCCTATCCGGTGTTTTCATTCACAGCCTTGCTGCCGTGGGGACTCTTCGTCACAGCGCTCAATCAAGGCAGTCGTTCGCTCGTGGCGCACAATAATATGGTGACGAAAATCTATTTCCCGCGCCTGATCCTGCCCATGGCCTCGGTCTTTGCAGGGCTGGTGGATTTTGCGATTGCATTCGTTATTTTGATCGGTTTGATGTTCTACTATCAAGTGACGCCCGCGTGGAATATATTTTGGACTCTCCCGCTATTCCTTCTGTTGGCGATCATCACAGCCCTGGGCGTGGCACTCTGGCTTTCGGCGGTCAACGTGAAATACCGTGACGTGAATCAAGCCCTCCCGTTTCTGACTCAGTTTTGGCTGTTTGCCACACCTGTGGCATATTCTTCCTCTGTCATTTCTGAAAAATGGCAGATCCTGTATTCCCTTAACCCAATGGCAGGCGTAGTCAACGGATTCCGTTGGGCTTTGCTCGGCTCAGGCAACGGACCTGATATCACGCTTTGGGTTTCCGCCACGATTGCCATTTTGATTTTGATTTCAGGTCTTTTCTACTTTAGAAGTATGGAAAAGACTTTTGCGGACACGATATAACCTCGTCATTGCGAGGAGCGCACTTGCTCTTTGCGACGAAGCAATCCCCAATTGTGTAGGAGATTGCTTCGTCGGGAAGAGCGTCCTCCTCGCAATGACGTCAATGAGAGTTTATGACAACAGCAATTAGTGTAAAAAACCTCGGTAAGCAATATAGGATCGGCGCGGCGGAGATAAAGTTCCGCTACAACATGCTCCGTGATGTGATCATGGATACAGTCTACGCGCCTGTGCGAATCGCAAAGGCAATGATAGGGAAGTCTGACCGCAGAAGTAATCAGAATTTTGTCTGGGCGTTGAAGGATGTTTCTTTTGATTTGGAAGAAGGCAAAGTGCTTGGCATTGTGGGGCGCAACGGCGCGGGCAAAAGCACCCTGCTCAAGATCCTCTCCCGCGTCACTGAGCCGACTAAGGGCACAGTCTCTGTGCGTGGACGTGTCGGCTCGCTCCTCGAAGTGGGCACAGGCTTTCATCCGGAACTTACTGGACGCGAAAACATCTACATGAACGGCGCCATCCTTGGCATGAGACGCGCCGAGATCGACTCCAAGTTTGACGAGATCGTTGACTTCTCCGAAGTGACACAGTTTATTGATACGCCTGTCAAACGTTATTCATCGGGCATGTATCTTCGCCTTGCGTTTGCAGTCGCCGCACATCTTGAGCCCGAAATCCTCGTTGTGGATGAAGTGCTGGCAGTGGGCGATGCGGAATTTCAAAAGAAATGCCTCGGCAAAATGGGTGACGTTGCTCAGCAGGGACGCACGGTTTTATTCGTCAGTCACAACATGTCTGCGATTTTGCGATTGACTCAGGAAGCGATTGTTTTGAACAAAGGTCAATTACTCATGCGCGGCCCCACGCAGGAAGCCGTTGATTTTTATCTTTCATCGGGGCAGGCGCAAGCAGGCGAGCGGGTTTGGGATGTGGAAGATGTCCCAGCGGCGAGCGCTCCATTTAGACCGATCAGCTTGAAGATTAAGAATGGAAGCGGAAAGGTTGTGGATACTGTCCGCTCCACAGAACCAGTCACCGTCGAATTTGAATATCAACTCGATGCGCCCGTCACAGGTCTGCGCGTTGGTTTTTATCTCAGCACCATGCGCGGCGAATATGTGCTCACTTCGTTTGATACCGATGCGCCGAATCTTTTTGAAAAATTTGATTCGCGCAAAGCAGGTCGTTACGTCAGCCGCGCCGAAATCCCCGCAGATATTTTCAACGAAGGCCGCTACAGCATTGGCGTGAACGCGAGTTCGTTTGGCGTGCGCCGCTATTTCATGGATGAAAATGCAATCGCATTCAACGTGGATATTTCCGGTGCGCCTGGCACGCATTGGCCTGAGCCGCGTGTCGGCCCCGTTCGTCCGCGTTTGAATTGGAAGATCGAAAAGATAAGTGAATAGTAATTGGTGAATGGTAATTGCCATTCACCAATTACCAATTACCAACATGGCAAAAACAAACACCCTCCGAGAACTTCTGGGCGACCTGCCCTACACTGCCGAAATCGATTGGATGCTTCGGTCGAAGAGTCGCCCTCGCAAAGATCATTTCAATCTGGATCGTTTGCAAAAATCATTGCCTGCGGCGCGTGCGGTGGTCGAACCGTTTGCACTTCGCGCTGAGCGCAGTCGAAGCGGCGGCAAGAATGTTTTGTTCTTCGCCACGCTTCATTATTGGATCGAGCAATCTGCATATCTCGGTTTGGCTCTCGCGGGTCTCGGACATAAAGTCACTTTATTGACATTGCCCTATTCCGAGTGGCACAAGCAAAAGGATAACTTTACACAGCGGCAGCGTGTGTTGCACACACGGGATGCCTTTTCGGTATTATCCCCCTTAATCGAGCACGCATCATTACTTGACCTTCGACCTGCGACAGTTCTTCCAGACATTCTCTTGGCTGACGTAAAAGAGATTTCGCTCTGGGACGCGCAATACACCCTGATGCGTGAAGAAGTGGACATGAGCGACGCGGGTGACCGCGCGTTGTATGACTTGCGGATTCAACGAAATACATTCGCCGCCAAAGCCGCCCTCGAATGGATGCAAACCAAAAAGCCTGATGTTGTTTTGATACCCAACGGCTTGATTTTGGAAATGGGCATTGTCTTTCGTGTGGCGCGTTACTTGAATATTGACGCTGTCACCTACGAATTCAATGACCAGCGCGAACAAATCTGGATTGCACAAAATTCATCCATCATGCAGCAGAATACAGATTATATTGTTGACGCGCGTTGTCATTTGCCAATCACCGATGAAATGTTCGAGCGCGTAGCGGATTTGGAAAATGCACGCCGTGGCGCTCGCGTGTGGGGAAAGTCCAAACGCTTGTGGCAATATGTCTCTTCGCAAGGCGCGCAGGAGACACGCAAGTTGCTTAACCTGGATGACCGTCCCGTGGTTATGCTCGCCGCGAATGTTTTAGGTGACAGCCTCACCCTCGGACGCGACATCTTCGCCGCCTCGATGACTGAATGGATCACGAAGACCGTCCAATATTTTGCCAGGCGGACCGATGTCCAAATGGTGATCCGCGTTCATCCTGGCGAAAAACTCGTCCCGCAAGCCAAGTCCATGGGGACAATTGTGCGGGAGGCATTGCCTGAAATGCCAGGTCATATTCATATCATCGGCGCGTTGGATAATATCAACACTTATGACTTGATCGAGATCGCCGATGTAGGTTTGGCGTACACGACCACCGTTGGGCTTGAAACTGCCATGAACGGCCGCCCTGTCATCTCGTGCGGACAAACCCATTATCGCGGACTGGGCTTCACCCTCGATCCAAATTCATGGGACGAATATTACGCCTCCCTCGACAAAGTTTTGGCAGATATTCCTGCATATCAATTGAATGAAAACCAGATTGAATTTGCCTGGAATTATGCCTACCGATTCTTTTTCGAATATCCGCGCCCTTTCCCGTGGCGATTGATGAATTTCTGGGACGATCTGAAAGTTTGGCCTTTGGAAAAAGTATTGAGCGAAGAAGGCCAGAAATTATTTGGAGATACATTTGGTTTTTTGGTGAATGAACCGTTCACGTGGAAATGACATGAACGGACAGAGATAAAATGACCAACGACACTAAACAACAAGTGCGCGAATTTTATGACGAGATCGGCTGGCAGCAGGAGAATGACGGGCTGTATCAAAACGCCCGTTATGAAGACCTGCGCGCCGTTACACGCGACTACATCCACAAGACACGCCTGCGTGTGATGAAAGGGCTCATCCCAACAGGCAAATTTATTTTGGATGCAGGTTCCGGTCCTGTGCAGTATGAAGAATACAAAGTCTATTCGCAGGGATACCAGAAACGTGTTTGTCTGGATATCTCCATACAGGCTTTGCGTGAAGCGCGTGAGAGAATCGGTGAGCATGGATTTTTCGTAGTAGGTGATCTTGCGAATTTGCCCTTCAAACAAGAGTCTTTTGACGGCGCAGTTTCCATGCACGCCATTCATCACCTCGCTTTGACAGAACACCTGCGTGCATATGGTGAAATCCATCGCGTGCTCACATCTGGGCGGACAGCCGCCATTGTCAACGGCTGGCATGAGCCGTTTTTGAGCCGTATGGCAGAGCCGTTGATCGGTCTCATGCGTAAGTTGTCAGGTCGTCCCGCGAAGAAGAAAAAAGAATGGCTGAACGAAGAAGATGCCACAGGAACCTTCGTCCAAAAGATGACCCCCGAATGGCTCAAGCGCGAAATTGGCTCGAAGATGACGATTGAGATCAAGCCGTGGCGCAGTATGAGCACACGCATCTTGCGCTGGTTTGTACATCCGTTTGGCGGAAAGACATTCTTGAAAATTGTCTTTTGGCTTGAAAGTGTATTCCCGAAATTTTTTGCCGAGAACGGACAATACCCATTGATCGTGGTGAAGAAACCATAATTCTTAATGTTGACGTTCATTTTAAAACAGGATAAAATCTAGCTAGAATAGACAGATTTTTGAGAGGAGCAGCCATGAACGGCATTTGGCAAATTCAAGATGCAAAAAACCAACTGAGCGAAGTCATTGCGCGCGCTTTGAAGCAGGGCCCGCAGGTAATCACACGGCATGGACAGAAAACAGTCGTTGTAGTGTCTTATATGGAGTATAAAGCATTGCGAAAATCACAAGTAAAGTTTTCCGAGTTTTTTCGCTCATCCCCTCTGGCAGGCGTGGAAATTGATGTAACACGTGACAAAAGCCTGCCCCGCAAAGGGATCGAACTATGAGTTTTTTACTTGATACTTGTGTTCTTTCTGAAGCGCTTTCAAAAAAACCAGACCCCAATGTCCTTGGCTTTGTAGATGATCTTGATTCTGATGATGTTTATTTAAGCGTCATTACCATTGGCGAACTTTTCAAAGGAATTGAAAAATTACCCAATTCCCGCCGAAAGAACGAATTGCACGAATGGTTTAATGATGAGTTGCTGATTCGGTACGATGGAAAGATTTTGCCTTTGGATACAAGAATCCTCATGACCTGGGGAACGCTCATCGCCCGGCTTGGATCAGATGGATACACCATGCCTGCCGTCGATTCTTTTATTGCTGCGACTGCCATTACCTACGAACTGGTTTTGATCACGCGCAATATTGGCGATTTTGAAAGATCAGGGATAGAGATCATTAATCCGTGGAAATAGCCGAATTCATTTTTACTGAAAACGGACAGTATCCATTGATCGTGGTCAAGAAGTAGAGACTCGAGACTAATCACTAGTCTCCAATCTCTAATCACTGGAGAAACTTATGAACTGGAAAGATCAAGTTGTATTAGTCACTGGCGGAACGGGCTCGTTTGGCAAGAAATTTACCAAAATCCTGCTCGAAGAAAAACAACCGAAAAAAGTGATTGTCTTCAGCCGCGATGAATTGAAACAGCACGAAATGCAGGTGGGCGGATATAACCAGGAAAACCTGCGTTATTTCATCGGCGATATTCGTGACCGTGAGCGACTCGTGCGAGCCATGCACGGCGTGGATATTGTTGTCCATGCGGCGGCGCTCAAGCAGGTTCCTGCCTGTGAATATAATCCAATGGAAGCCATCAAGACCAACATCATGGGCACGGCAAATGTCGTCGAAGCCGCACTGGATGCGGGTGTAAAAAAAGTAATGATGGTCAGTACCGATAAAGCTGTCAGCCCGGCGAATCTTTATGGCGCGACCAAACTTGCCGCAGAGAAATTAACCATTCAAAGCAACGCGTATGCCGCAGGGTCAGCAACCAGATACTCGTGCGTTCGATATGGGAATGTCGTCGGCTCGCGTGGTTCGGTGGTTCCGCTATTTTTGAACCAGCGTTCGAATGGAAAAATCACCATCACCGATAACCGCATGACCCGCTTCTGGCTTTCGCTTGATCAGGGTGTCCGTTTTGTGATTACCTGCATCGAACAAATGGAAGGCGGCGAAGTTTTCGTCCCCAAGATCCCCAGCACGAAAGTTGTTGATCTTGCCAGAGCTATTGCGCCGAACGCTGAAATAAATATCATCGGCATTCGCCCTGGCGAGAAATTGCACGAAATGCTCATCTCGGAAGACGAAGCGCGCCACACCATTGAACTCGATAAAATGTTTGTTGTGCAGCCAGCCGAAGCCATCTGGTTCGGATATTCATGGCAATCCAAAGGCAAGCCCGTGAAAGAAGGTTATTATTATTCAAGTGATAACAATTCGGAATGGCTTGATGTTGAAGGAATTAAAAAATATATTGCGCCGTTTGAAGAGTTGTTCTCGCAAGGCCAACTCGAAGGATGAGGAAGTAAATATGTATACAAGGAAACACGCACACACGACGACAAGTCTCGAACCTGTGTACGTGTGTACCTGTCTACGGGTCTTCGCAATTATCAACGGAGCATAATCATGAAAATTCTTCTCACTGGAGCAAGCGGTCTGCTCGGAATCAATTTTGCGCAAGAGACGATGACCGAACATGATATTGTCGGCGTGGATCGCGGCAAGCTCGTCAATGCGCCCTTTAAAGTTTTGAAAGCGGATTTACTGGACTCTGGTATTGTGGATTCCATGCTTGACTCTGTGCGCCCCAACTGGCTGATCAACTGCGCGGCGCTTGCCGATCTGGATGCCTGCGAGGATAACCCAGATCTTGCCCGTCGCCTCAACATTAATCTGCCCGCGCAAATGGCTAAGGCTTGCAAAGCACGCGGCATTTCCTTCGTTCACATTTCAACGGACGCAGTTTTCGATGGTAAAAAAGATGGTTTCTATACAGAAGAAGATCCACCCAATCCGCCCGGAGTGTATTCACAAACCAAGCTGGAAGGGGAGCAGGCAGCCTTGTCTGAATATTCAAAAGCTATCGTGGCGCGTGTCAATTTCTACGGCTGGAGTTTAAACGGCAGACGCAGCCTCGCCGAGTTTTTCATAAACAATCTTGCCAATCACAAAAACATAAGCGGTTTTTCAGATGTTATCTTCTGTCCAATGCTGGTGAACGCCACGGCTCGTACTTTGATTAAAATGCTGCAGCGCGGTTTGAGCGGTTTGTATCATCTCGTAGGACCGCAAGCCATGAGCAAGTATCAATTTGGCGTGGAGGTCGCCCGTAAATTTAGTTTGCAGGAGGGTGGAATTTCGCCGAAATCCATTCATGCCTCCAGCCTCAGCGCCCGTCGTTCCAACAACTTATGGCTTTCCACCCACAAGTTGTCCACAGACCTGGGCGAAGTTATGCCTGAGTTTTCCACAGGTTTAGACGAGTTTTACAAGCAATACCAGCAAGGTTATCCACAGAAAATCCGCGGTTATCAACAAAAGTAGGTCAAATTGCCAATTTGACCTACCAGAGTTATCCACAGGCAAACCCCAGTTATCCACAAGTTCCACCCACCTTTATCCACAGAAATGGAGGATTTATGGAAATTAAATTCGGAAAACACACAATCGGATTAAATCACCCGACCTATTTTATTGCGGATATCGCTGCCAACCACGATGGCGACATTGATCGTGCCAAAGAACTGATTCGCCTTGCCAAAGAAGCAGGCGCGGATGCGGCCAAGTTCCAGAATTTCGACGCCCCGAAGATTGTCTCGGATTACGGCTTCAAAGCCATGAACGGTGGGCAGGTTTCGCATCAAGCCGCGTGGAAGAAATCGGTGTTTGAAGTTTACAAAGGCGCGTCCATTCCATTTGACTGGACGATGACTTTAGGGGAAGAGTGCAATGAGGTTGGCATAGATTATTTTTCCTCCCCGTATGATTTCGAAGCCATTGATTTCCTCGACCAGTATGTGGAAGTCTATAAGGCTGGCTCTGGCGAAATTGACTGGATCGAAGCCCTGGAACGCATGGCGAGTAAGGGCAAACCGTTTTTTGTTGCAACCGGCGCATCCACAATTGGCGAAGTGCAAAAAGCAGTTCATGCTATTTTGAAAATTAACAAACAACTGGTTTTGATGCAATGCAATACAAATTACACCGCCAGCCCGAATAATTACGATCATCTCCATGTGAATGTTTTGAAAACCTATGCGGCCATGTTCCCCGATGTGATCCTGGGTTTATCAGACCATACGCATTCGGTAGCTCCCATCCTTGGCGCGGTGACTTTGGGTGCGCGCGTGATCGAACGTCACTTCACCGACAGCAATGACCGCGAAGGTCCAGATCATAAATTTGCGATGAACCCTGAGAACTGGGCGAAGATGGTCGAAGAGACGCGTTTATTGGAGCGTTCGCTCGGAAGTTCCGATAAATTCATTGCAGACAATGAACAGGAGACTCAAATTGTACAGCGGCGCTGTCTGCGTGCGGCGCGTGATATCAAAGCGGGTGAAGTCTTCACCCGTGACATGATTGACGTGCTTCGTCCCGCTGCGCCGGGCGCGATCAAACCTGATCAGATCCAAAACGTGATCGGCACAAAGGCGTTGACAGACATGTCCCTCGGCAAGGAATTGCGCTGGACGGATTTGGGGTTATAAGTTCCATGTTCCACGTTTCAGGTTCCATGTTGGATGTTCTTGATTACTCAAAATTCTAAATTGTGAACTGAAAAGGAAAACAATATGACACCTATCACAAGGTTTGAAGATTTGATTGCCTGGCAGGAAGCGCGGAAGTTAATGCAATTGGCATATGCGGTTACATCGGAAGGTTCGTTCGCAAAAGATTTCGAGATGAGGGATCAGTTTCGGGCGGCGGCTCTTTCCGCAATGACAAATATTGCAGAGGGCTTCGACAATGAATCGTCCGTCGAGTTTGCCCGTTTTCTCGGCATGGCTCGCCGTTCGTCTGTTGAAGTTCAATCGCTGTGTTACGCGGCAATGGATGTAAAGCACATCAATGAGGATGTTTTTCAAACTTGTTATGATCAGGCGAAAAAGACTAAAGCCATCATCGGAGGATTGAAGAAAGCCGTTCTGAAAAATCCCCATCGCCCTGCCAAACCCTCAACCGCTTCCTAAACCTGAAACTTGAAACCTGAAACTTTGAAACTCATCTATTTCTCCCTCGGTTACTGCACACATGATCATCGCTTCTTGAAAGCTATTTCAAACGGCGGGCATGAGGTGTTCTTTGTTCAACTGGAGGGGAGTACGCGGCAGGTGGAAGATCGCCTTGTGCCGTCGAATGTTCAGCAGGTGATATGGAAGGGCGGACGTGAGCCGTTTCGCTGGGGCAATCTCGTAAAGTTGGCTTTAGACTTTCGACGTTTGACCCGCGAAATCAAGCCCGACCTCATCCATGCTGGCCCGATCCAAACTTGCGCCTTCATCGCGGTATTGAGCGGATTTCACCCCATCCTCACCATGTCGTGGGGATTTGACTTGATGGAGGATGTGCATAAAAACAAATGGTGGGAATATGTTACGAAATACGTAATGCGTAATACGCAATTTTTTACAAGCGACGCGAATGTTACCCGTGATAAAGCCGTTATGTATGGTATGAATCCCGAAAGGATAATTGTCTTCCCCTGGGGCGTTGACCTTGAACACTTCAAACCTGAGACCTTTGACCTTCGACCTTTCGACAGGCTCAGGGCAACGCCTTCGACCTTTACGCTCTTCTGCAATCGCTCATGGGAAGCCCGCTACGGTGTGGATGTCCTTGCGCGTGCGTTCGTAAAAGTGGCGGGACAAAATGAAAACGTGGATTTGATTCTATTAAGCGGCGGCTCGCAAAGTGCGAACATCCGCAGGATATTACAAAGCGGCGGTGTGCTGGATAGAGTCACATTCGGAGGGCAAATTTCGCAAACAGATCTGCCACGCTGGTATCATTTGGCTGATTTGTATATCTCGCCAGCGCATGTGGATGGTTCCTCCGTTTCATTGATGGAAGCACTGGCTTGTGGCTTGCCATGCTTGGTTTCTGATATTCCCGCCAACAGGGAATGGGTTGTTGAAAATGAAAACGGCTGGTTGTTTCGCGATGGCGACGCAGATCATCTCGCTAAAAAGATACTGACGGCGATCTCTCAAAGGGAAAAACTGCCCGAGATCGGCCGGGCAAGCCGCAGGTCCGCTGAGATGCGTGCGGATTGGAAAAAGAATGCCGAAGCGTTGATGAATGTCTATCGAAGTCTCAAATAATTCGTCGTTGGAGATTGCTTCGTCGGGAAGAATACCCTCCTCGCAATGACGGGAAAAGGATAATTATGCTCAACAAAAAAGATTTGTTAAATCAATTTGGAAAAATAAGTATCCGAAGTGATACGATTGTTGTGCATACGTCATATAAGTCATTGGGCGGTGTGGAGGGCGGCGCGGATACGGTCATCGATGTGATGCGTGAGCTGGTTGGGCCGAGCGGTACGGTAATGTTCCCGGCGTTTAATTTTCAATCGTGGACGGAGACGCATTATTTTGACGTGATCGAGACGCCGTCGAAGATGGGCATGATCACAGAGATGGCGCGCCTCAGACCTGACGCAAAGAGGACTCCGCATCCGATCTACAGTTTCTCCGTTTTGGGAGCGCGCGCGGACGAATTTTCGAAGGCTGATGATGTGGAAGCGTACGGCCCCAATTCTGCGTTCGCGTTGTTCCATAAATTGAATGCGACCATCATCAGCATTGGGCTTGATTTCAATAATTCATTTTCAATGCATCATTATATTGAATACAATACAGGCTGTGATTATCGCAGAGTGAAGGAATTTGCCGGCATTTACATGGGCTATGACCGCAAGCCGCAGATCAAGACCTATTCGATGTTCGTGCGTTTGAATGATCGAGTGAAGACTTACATCGTGCCAGGCATGAACGATTTGCTTCACGCGGGCGTGATCAAGGAAATTCAAGTTGGCGCGGCGAAAGTCCATTACCTGACCGCGAATGAGTTTTTTGATAATATGTCTGTGATTGTGCGCGAGCATCCTGAAAAACTGCATTATATTGAAGAGCCGAAGTATTAGGGGAAGTAGACAGGTAAACAAGTAGACAGGTAAACAAGGAAACATGAAAGATGAAATCCTACACCTCCCTCAAATCCATTCTCGCTGAGTTCTATCCTCTCCATCGCACCCTCGCATCCGACGACCATGATAAAACTCTGGAGATCATCGGCTCATACATGCCTGATTCGTCCAACTACACAATAGAAACTTACGCGCCTCTTGAACCCGCGTGGACATGGCAAGTGCCCGAGCGTTACGTTGTCCACGAAGCGTATCTGGAAGTTGAAGGCGGAGAGCGTGTTGTGGATTTCAAGGATAATCCACTTCATATTGTTTCGTATTCTTTGCCTGTTGATAAGAAACTTTCGTTCGAAGAACTTCAACTGCATTTGTATTTCAACGAGAAACGCCCGCATACCATTCCCTGGGTGTTCAAATATTATGACCGCGATTGGGGATTCTGCCTGCCGAAGAACGTCTTCGATAAACTCCCACGTGATAAGAAATATCGCGCGGTCATTAAATCAGAATTCATCACCGACCCCAAGCAGGGATTCAAAATGGCGACCGCCCTCATCCACCCCGAAGGCGGACCGAACGTCTCAGCAGGGGAGATCATTGTGCAGGCGCATACCTGTCACCCCATGCAAGCCAATGACGATGGCGCAGGCGTGGTCAGCACGATTGACCTGGCACGCCGCCTCGCTGAGAAGCCTTTGCCCGCCGGCTCGATGAGTGTCCGCTTTTGGTTTGGGGCTGAGACCATCGGCACGATCGTTTATCTCTCGCACAATGAACATCTTATTCAAAATTTGCGCGGCGGCATCTTCATGGAAATGACGGGCAACAAAAATAAAACCGCCTGGCATCACACAAGACAGCACAATCATCTATTAGACCGAATTACGAATCACGTATTACGCAATACGGCTCACGATGAACGCGAATTTGCCGCAGCTCCCGCCAACGACGAACGCGTCATCAACGGGCCTGGCGTCAATGTGCCGTGTATCTCGATCAACCGCTGGCCTTACGATGAGTATCACACCACCGACGACAATCTCGATATCATCCACGATGACATGCTTATCGGCGCTGCCGAAACCGCCGAGCAGGTCATTCGCATGTATGCCACCAATTACATTCCCAGGCGCACCTTCCGCGGGCCCGTTTTTCTCAGTGGCAATGGTCTTTGGGTGGATTGGCGCGAGAACTGGGCGCTCAACCGTGCCATCGAAAAAATCATGATGCGTTTCGAAGGCGAGCACACCGTCTTCGATATCGCCGAACAGGTTGGCCTTGATTATTGGATGGTGCGCGATTACGTCGAAAAATTCCGCGAAAAGGGGTTTGTGACTCCCTTGCCGATTCCTTCTGAGGCGCAATCCGCGTAAGTCAAATTGTCAATTTGACCAACCTTATGAAACCAAAAGTTGTTGCAATCATTCAGGGACGCATGAGTTCTTCCCGTTTACCTGGGAAGATTCTCGCAGACATCGCGGGTCAACCCATGTTACAGCGCGTCTTCATTCGGACCTCGCGGTCTGCCACAGTTACCGAAACCATTTTCGCCACGACGACTGACTCCACTGACGACCCTGTGGCTGAGTACTGCAACTTTAGCGGCATCCCATTCACACGCGGCAGTCAATTTGATGTGCTTGATCGTTACTATCAAACCGCCAAACAAGCCAAAGCGGATGTTGTAGTCCGCATCACGGCGGATTGTCCCGTCATTGACCCTGCGTTGATTGATGATGTGGTGAAAACGTTACTCGGTGAATCGGGAAATGGGAATTGGGAATCGGAATTCGATTTTGTTGCCAATCGTCTTCCTCCACCTTGGAATCGAACCTATCCCATTGGCTTGGATGTGGAAACCTGCACATTTAAGGTATTAAATAAGGTATGGAAGGAAGCCAATGAACCGCAACACCGTGAACACGCCATGCCATATTTCTATGAAGGAGTCGAATTGTCCGTCGTCAGCCGTCAGCGGTCAGAAGGGATTTCACCTCGGGGCTTTAGAATTGCTCTGCTCCATCACACCACCGATTTCGGCGATTACCGCTGGACAGTGGACACTCCCGAAGATCTCGAATTTATGCGCCAGGTTTACAGTCACTTCGATGGACGCGATGACTTTTCATGGAAAGAAGTTTTGGATTTAGTCCACCACGAGCCAAAGTTGATGGAAATCAACGCAGAAGTTCAACACAAGACTTTGAAAGATATTGATAAGAGAGCTCTCAAATAGTT